>Ga0193730_1000430_pt1 | contig 12199 bp, 12 predicted proteins | sample U1a1metaG_FD_144919 | JGI IMG/M metagenome (GOLD analysis project Ga0193730, IMG submission 144919) | Soil microbial communities from a riparian zone of the East river system, Colorado, United States - U1a1 | ecosystem: Environmental > Terrestrial > Soil > Riparian zone | place: USA: East River...
TTTCTGAGATCGACTCCTACTGTGACAATCTGCAATCACTCGCGCGTCTGAACTTCCTGGTTCCAAGTGCAAGCGTCTCTCGCGAACACTTCGAGCAACAACTGGAAGATGCCGGCGCGCGCGTAGACTCGATCACCACCTATCGAACTTGTTCTGACAGTCAAAAGCTGACTGAATTAAGAACTTTACTAATCGGCGGAGCCATCGATTGCATAGCATTCACCGCTCCCTCAGCCATCACCGAATTCGCCGCGTTGTTCGACACTGATGACCTGGGCCGATTGCTTGCGGGCGTCACCATTGCATGCGGCGACGACGCAACGAATGCCACGGCCAATGAATTTGGGCTAACTGAAACCCTAAGAACCCTTCGACCCGTCGACTCTCACAATCCTAATCAAAGACCTCGGTAATTGAGGCAAAATGCCTCCCGGCAAGTTATCAACTTGGCCCAACATTCGGTGTGCTACACTGAAAAATGATGAAGGGTCGCGTTCTCATCATCGATAACGATCGCGAACACTGCGAAGCTCTCAGCGCGAGTATGCAGGCGTTTGGCTACGACGTCCGCACGGCTCGCTCAAGCTTAGCGGCGGTAGAAATCGCGGAAACATTTTCCCCGACCGCGATCGTGACTGATCCTACTGCCGACAGCTTCGATCCGTTCGCCCTTTTACGAGCACTGCGGACGCAACAACCTCACACGCCGATCATTCTGACTGCGCGAAACAGCTCAATTGAGACGGCCCTGCGCGCAATTCAAGACGAAGGCGCTTATCACTATTTTGAAAAACCAGTGGATCCGGAAAAGTTTTTGCCGGTCCTTGAGCGTGCCGCCGAATTGGCTGAGACGCGTCGCGAAAACGAGATCCTCCGCCGCCAGTTGCGTGACCGCGGCGCTTTCGGCGAGTTGATCGGCAACTCTGAGACGATGCAGAAAGTCTATGTGCTGATTGAACAGGTCGCTTCCTCGTCAGCCTCAGTTTTGATCACCGGTGAGTCGGGCACGGGCAAGGAACTTGTGGCGCGCACGATTCACAACTTGAGCCCCCGGCGGAACGCGCCATTCCTGGCCATTAACTGTTCCGCGATTCCGGACACGTTGATGGAATCAGAGTTGTTCGGTCATGAAAAAGGTGCCTTCACTGGCGCGGTTTCGCGGCGGCACGGTTGTTTTGAACTGGCGAATCTGGGGACCCTGTTGCTGGATGAAATCGGCGAGATGCCCACGCTGCTCCAGGCGAAGCTTCTGCGCGTGCTTGAAGAGCGGGTGGTCCATCGGCTCGGCAGCCGCAAAGATGTTCCCGTCGATGTTCGCTTGCTCGCCGCCACCAACAAAGAACCGCACGGCGCGGTGCGCGACGGACTTCTGCGCGAAGATTTGCTCTATCGATTGAACGTGATTTCGATTCATCTGCCGCCTTTATCCGAGCGTCTGGAGGACCTGCCGCTGCTCACCCAGCATTTGGTTACGCGGCTGGCGGCGAAACACAATCGGCCGGCGCGTTTCGTCAGTCCCGCGGCGCTCGATGCGCTGCGCTATCATTCATGGCCCGGAAACGTGCGGGAGCTGCGCAATGTGATCGAGCGGGCAGTGGTGATTTGCTCGGGCGAACAGATCGAGCGGCACCATTTCGCCCCTTATCCTTTCGATCAGCGACAAAAGCGACGATCGGAAGACACGGTCACGTTTCCGGTCGGCACGCCACTCCGAGAGATCGAGCGCCAGATGATCCTGCGAACGTTGGATAAGACCGGTAACAACAAAACGCGGGCCGCGCAGTTGCTGAACATAAGCCTCAAGACGTTGCATAATAAGTTGAATGATTATCGCGCGCGCGGATTACTTAGCGACTGGAATCATGACAAGTGATTCGCGTGTGCTTCTTTTCTTCATCGATGGTCTCGGGATCGGAACCCGCGGTCCACACAATCCCTTTGATGGCTTAAGCGACGCCGCTCCGCTGGCAATCTTTCACAACGAACCCGCGGAGATTCCGTTCGCTGGAATACTTGCTGCGACCGACGCATGTCTCGGTGTTGAGGGCCGTCCGCAGAGCGCGTCCGGACAGACGACTATTCTGACGGGCGTCAATGCGCCGAAAATAATCGGAGCGCACAAACAGGGCTTTCCGAATCGGGCGCTTCTGGATATCATCCATGAGCACTCGATCTTTCTGCAATTGAAGAACAAAGGCATCGAATCAATAACCTTCGCGAACACCTATACCAAGAGATTTTTTGAGCGACGCCCGCGTTGGATTTCAGCAACTACCGCGGCAGTTGAAGCCGCCGGCCTGCGCTTCAACGTCGTCGAGGATCTAAAAGCGGGCCGCGCCGTGTATCATGATTTCACAAATGAAATGTTGATTGAGTACGGCGAGATCGTTGACGTCCGAACCCCTGAACAAGCGGGTGATGTACTCGCTGGCATAGTTCGCGCACACACATTCACGCTGTACGAGTATTTCATCACCGATAAGATCGGGCATGCCCAGGATTATAACGTCGCGCGCCGAGTGCTGCCGATGCTGGCCCGTTTCATTCGCGCGGTGCTTCGGAATCTCGATCTCACAGACACCACGGTGATTCTTACCAGCGATCACGGAAACATCGAAGACTTGTCCGTGCGCAACCACACACTGAATCCCGTGCCTACGATTATCTGGGGAAAGCACCGCGAACTCGTGGCCCCAAGCGTGAAAAGTCTGACTGACATTACGCCGGCGATCGTGGAGATTTTAACGAGCGAAATTTCCTGATGGAGCAGATTCCCTCAACCACATCAACTGTTGCGCCGAGAGTTCCGCGCTACTCGTATTACGCGCTGTCGGTGCTCACCCTCGTAAATTTTCTCAACTACATCGATCGCCAAGTTTTGCCGGCAGTTGCGCCCGCAATGCAACGTGATCTGGGATTAACGGACACCGAAATCGGCGCGATGGAAGCGGCGCTCTTATTGTCATTCACTGTGTTCGCGCCTTTGTTCGGATGGTTGGGCGATCGCTATTCGCGGGTCCGCCTGATGGCCTTAGCCGCGGTCGTGTGGAGCATTGCTACAGGGTTGGCCGCCTGGCTCGATAAATCGCCGCTACTGCCTCCGGCGATGCATTTGCGCGTGCCTTTCTTCGGCATCCTGGGGCTTTCGGCAGCCGCGGCCGGCTTGTGTTGCGTCCGCGCGCTAGTGGGCATCGGCGAGTCTTCATACTCCACAATCACGCCGGCTTTAATCGCCGACTATTTTCCGAAGCAGCGGAGAGCGACGGCGCTCGGCGTATTTCAAGCAGCAATCCCTATGGGCTTTGCCTTGGGATTTGTGTTGGGAGCGGTGCTGGCCCATTACTTTGGTTGGCGGACAGCTTTCTTGCTGGTCGGTCTCCCGGGATTGCTGCTGGCGATCGTCGTTTGGCACCTACGCGAGCCGAAGCGAGGCGAGTACGATTCGGATCCGAATAGAACGTTGGCCGGCGTCAAAGACTCTGGCCGATCTTCCTGGTGGCACACGACAAAAGAAATTTTCAGCACGGCGGACTGGTTGCTCTCTACCGCGGGTTACACAGCTTGCACGTTCGTTCTGGGTGCGTTTGCGACTTGGGCAACATTAATGCTGGCCCGGGACAAACATATGAGCGAGACAGCGGCGGCCGTTGTACTTGGCGTTGTAACGCTTCTCGGCGGCGCTACTGGAACGTTCGGTGGCGGATGGATTGCTGATCGCGTCGCGGCCAAACGGCGCAACGGCTATTTCCTCGTTTGTGCTGTCAGCAGTTTTTTTGCGATTCTGCCCGCCTTCATCGCGTTGATAACACACCGTGCGGCATTCTTCCTTCCGGCAATCTTTTTCGCGGTGGTTCTCCTGTTTGTAAACAACGCTCCCTTTCACGCGATTTTGGTGAATAGCGTTTCGCCTGCAATTCGAGCATCTGCGGTCGCGATGAATATTGTGGTGATTCACGTCTGTGGTGACGTGATCTCACGCTTCGGCGTGGGGACACTTTCGGATGCGATTGCAGCCGGGAAAGTAAACGTACTTGGTCGCTTCGCCGGATTGGTTGGGTTGGACGCTACGCGCGAACATCTGACGGCAGCCTTGCTCGTCGTTCCCATCGCATTGCTCGCATCGTCCTTCTTTTTCTTTTGGGGGGCGCGAAGACATCAAGCGGCCTCGGAAGTTCCTCATTCTTAACGACTACGCTGTGTTTTTTTGACAGCGGCCGCCAATGCGAGTTAGGAAGGATTACCGGGTTTTCCCGCTTAAGCATTCAGTTGAACAGAACAACATTTCTCCTGAACGAGAGGAGAACGCGCGCGTGCTCGGAATCCAAACCCCGCACTTTGCGCACTGCACAAGTTTTTCAGTCTGACCCTGACGCTTTGTCCCAGCCGCAGCGGTTTGAAACTGACGAATGGTGTCGACGAAGTTACGGATGGTCTTGAGGTAAGGCCGAAGCTTGCGGTAAAGCAGAAGCAGCAGCAAGACAACGAGCGCTATAACTACAAGGTATTTCAAAGTACCGTCTGCTGAGGAAGAAACGCTTCCCTACGATCTGTCATCCTCGCGTTTGCCGTCGCTGGGTGCGTAAGGCAAGTCATCCCGGCGTCTTCGCGGAAATGGATCACTAGCGCGTCGCCTGGTCGGTGAATTCGGCGTGCGGCGATCAATACTGCCGGCTGGCAAATTCCTTCCGTGAATCGCTTCGGTAAGGATGCGCGTGATCTCCTGTGAAAGAGTCCGGTGTTCGGCGGCCGCTCGCCGGCGCAGAGACTCTTTCAGTTCATTGGGAACATAAGCTCCGATGAACACTCCTTTGCGGTTGGCCATTGTTCGGGGTCTCCTTGTCAGTAATGATCTAAACGCTGGCGAACAAGACGCGCATGGTCAGCGCGCGACAGGACGTAAATTCGAAGAGCACTTTTCGAGGAACTGATGCCTTGCAATTTGAGAGCAAGCCTGTAAGCCGAATTCTGTTTCCCGATGATTTCGCATCGGGATGGCGATCATTCCTCTAGCCCAACCGTTGCCAGTCGGATCAAGCAACCTACCCGGAGGCTTCGAGCGGGCAGCTCTAATAACGCCTCCCTATTTGGTCTTGCACCGCGAGGAGTTTGCCTGGCCGCGCATGTCGCCACACGCGCCGGTGCGCTCTTACTCAAATCAGATCTGAGATTTGAGATCTCAGATCTGAAATTAGCCCATCCGGGCCGCACCGTTTCACCCATCACCTGTGTTTCAGATTTGAGATCTCAGAATCTGACCGCACCGGCTGGTCTGTTCTCTGTTGCACTTGTCGTCGCCTAGCTTCTCCAAATCTTTGATTCAAGATCTGGAATCTGCAATTTGGAATCTGCGTGACGCCCCGCCGTTAGCGGGCTCGCTGCCCTATGGTGTTCGGACTTTCCTCTCCTTCGAGCCTTCATCCGGTTTCAAATCTGAGATTTGAGACCTGAAATCCAAGCTACGAAGCAGCGATCACCCGACTTGCTCTCTTGCAAGACGGGCCAATTATAACATGAGTGTTCAAACGGTACAGCCAGAAACTGGCAGTGCAAAATCCTCTGGAAAATAGTGGTTTTGGCTGATCTGGCTTCGCGATTAGCTTAAGAGAAGTACTTGAAACCGATACGCAAGTGGTTCAAAGCTGACATCGGGAGCGTAGAGACAACAACCCACGTCATTAATGAATGCGAGATCGCGAGAGCAAACAGATTCGGCGCCCGCTGATAGACAAACGCCCAGACAAGGCCCCCGATGAAGGTGACCAACATCAACCAGGGGTTAGGAAAGTGAAGGAATGAGAAAACAAACGCAGTCAGAACGACGCTGCGCAAACCCTTCTGCCAAACAATCTGCGCGCGACGGTTGATGAAACTCTGGAGGACGTACTGTTGGACAAAGCCCCAGGCGAAACCCAGCGCCAGTTGCCCGGCAAGAGGACGTTCCGGATGCCACCGTAACAGGTCGGGCCTCGTCCCAAATACCAGCCCCAGGGCAACGCACAGAACGGCAACCACAATCATTGGCAAGACCAGAAGTTTCGCCGCGCGTAGAAAGTTGTCGAATCGAAATCCCAGATCGTGCAAGCCTTCTCTTCGTAAGAAGTGCGAAGTAATGACCAGCACAAAAGCGAAAGCTAGAGGTATGGCGACGATCAACTTCGTGCGTCCCGCCGCTGCCGAAAGGATCCACTCGGCAATCAGCGCCGAGGAAACCAGCGAGGCAATCTCCCACGCCGCGAGAGCCCGGTCGCTGGGAACACCGGGTGCAGAATTTGTTGAGCCCTGTGATTGAGAGTCAGTGGTCATTACTGGCCGATACGAAAGTGATATGGTTTGCCGATTAGCTGCAGTGTGCGACGCGTTCCCGCACCGTTCGTGTGTACTGCGTAGACGCGCGCCTGATGATCCCCGGTCGTGAGTTGCGGCGTCGGAAATGCAAAGCCGTGCCAGTCATCCGGCGAGCGCTTTGCTTCATGAACGTCGGGCCGATATTGATCAGCCACTTCGTCGCCGGCAAATCTGTCGTCAATAAACAATTGCACTTCGACGTGCCCAGAAGGATTCGCCTCATCAACCGCCCAGCCCGTAATCGACGTGTTGTCCGCCTGGTCCAATACTCCACGCAAACTGGGATTAGTCGTCGCGAAATAGAAACCGACAGCGACTGCCGTAATTAGCAAAGCTTCGGCCATCGACGTTGAAATTAGCAGATGAATCAGGCGCGCGCGCGATTTGTTGTTCATGCAGACGGTCTACGAAGTTTACCCCGTGCGTCGATCCTGTCAACCAGAGACGAGTTGGAGACAGAAAAAGAGGGCGGTGTGACCGCCCTCGAGGAATTGCAGATTGGATAGGACGATTCTCAGGTTCCCCGAACGACTTCAATCCGATCGCCGGCCTCGATCGATGGGTCCGGCATTTTGCCCTGCTCGATCAAGCGCAAATCATATTCATTGGTGGACAGGAAGCCGTTGCTATTTCGGCGCGAAACCTTGACCGTCTTGACCGTCGCCGAAGTTCCGCCTGCAGACAACAACGCCTGCGTCAAAGTCATCCCCTGGCGAAATGATTTTTCGCCGGGAGAAGCAAGGTCGCCACCCACATAGACATACTGGCTGGTCGCGGTGATGCTACTAATCCTGACTATGTCACCCGAGAACACCAGCGTGGCCATCGCTTGTTCATCTCTCAAAGCCAGGGGCGGACCTTCTTTACCATTGTGGACGATTGTGAGAGTAGTTGCTTCAGGCCGCACGGATGCTTCAGCCAGCAGGGCATAAACAGGCATCGCTTCGCGTCTTAGGGCCTTCCTGCCAGGACTATCGACGAGGCCGCTGAGTACTATCCCGTGGCTCTCGTAGTCACGCACACTGACATTTACCTTCGCCGTCCTAAGCACTTTGATTTGCGATGCCAGAAGTCTGCCGATTTCATCAGGGGTCAATCCCTCAACCGAGATTGCACCATTAACAAGCGGGTACTCGACCGTACCATTTTTCAGAACAGTGAATAGCGTCGATTCGTGCGCCGGCGTGTTCGGCAAGCGAATGTCGAGTACGTCACCGGCGCCCACTTTATAAGTGAATGACCCACTGGTCGAGGACGTTGAAGCGACAACACGTGGACTCGACGCAAGCGCTGACTTATCCGCAACGAGCATCGTCGGTTGCACCAGTTTCCGTGGTGTCTTCGATTCGTCGGCGCTGGTCGATTTTTCGGATACAGTCCCCCGAGCCGGCTGTTCCGGACGAACTATGACCGAGGTATTTCCCCACAACGGCTGGGAACTCTGGGCGTCTTTCTGTGCAGCCGAAGGAGCATTCCCCGTTTGCAGAAGCTGAGATTTCTGACTGTCAGCATGGTTAGAAGCCTTGGGACCCACAACTCGATCGCGCACAACATTCGATTCGGACCGAACCGGTTGATCTGACGACGAGCGCTCTTTGGTTTGGGTTTGCGCTGAGACGATCGCGGGAATGACCGCCAGCAAAGCAATGGAAAGAAGTCGTTTCATAGCACTCGATCCGTTCGGGCCAGCATCGGTCGCGCGCCGGGCACTGGCTCGCGAATCGACATGTTTGTGCGCCCAAAAAGACATCAGGCCTCCTTTCTTCATAAAGGACGGAAGGAGGCGAGTTTTCAGAAAATGGGCTTGTTTATTGCACCGGAAGAGATTTTTTCGTGCTGCGAGAGTGGCTTATGGCGTCTTTGGTGGCGGCGTGAGCAACTCGCCGGCGACATAAATTCCCTCTTTGCCCGCCTCGCGAACTCGGCGCGAGACCTCCGCCAGCGAATCGTCCGCTGACTGGTCCGCGAGTTTCAGAATCATTGGAAGATTGACGCCGGTGACGACTTCGATGTCGGATTTATCGAGGAACATCGACGCAATATCAGTTGGCGCGCCACCGAACATGTCCGTGAGCAGCAGCACGCCTCGCCCCTGTGAGACGCGCGCAATGGCCCGCTCCAATTCCGCCCGCGCCACATCAATGTCATCGTGCCAATCAATCGAAGCCGGTGTCACGTGCGGCATGGGCCGCCCCATGATCATTTCGGCAGCCGCAATGAATTCGCTGGCGAGATGTCCGTGGGTGACGATCACTCCGCCGATCCAAGGCAGCGACTCCGACCTGGGTTTTTGCGCGTCGATAACTTTCATGTTTTACGCTTCCCGAGATCGCTTTGAACTGCCCCCCGCTTATGGGCGTTCGCCTTTCGAATATCACGATGCATCGCGCGCGCGTCGAAGCCCGCACGCCGCAAGCGTTTGGTCAGCTCGTTGGCGACCATGACCGAGCGGTGACGACCACCGGTACAACCGATGCCGACGGTGACATAGGACTTCCCTTCCCGTTGATACTGCGGCAGAAGGTAATACAACAAATCCGCGAACCGTCTCAGGGTCTCCTCAACCTCAGGCTGATCTTTCAGGTACTTCACGATGCGCCGATCCGCGCCGGTTAGCGATCGCAAGTCATCCACAAAAAACGGGTTCGGCAAATGACGCACATCGAACAGCAGCTCCATATCCCGTGGAGTGCCAAATCGATGGCCGAAGCTCAACACCTCGATGCGCATTGACCCTGCTTCTCCGCCGGCGCTAAACCTGTTAAGAATGAGTTTGCGCAAAGAATGAACTGTGTGATCTGAGGTGTCGACAACTTCGTCGGCGAGAGCACGCACCGGAGTCATCGTTTTTCGCTCGGCGCGAATTGCGTCGGGCAGTCCCCGGCCACGCTCGGCCGGATGCGGACGCCGCGTCTCGCTGAAACGACGAGCGAGAATCTCATCAGCTGCCTCAAAAAACATGACGGAGACCGTCAATCCTTTTCGCAGGTCTCGCAACTTCTTGGAAAATTCGGCAAGAAAGTGTCCTTCGCGGAAGCTTATGACCAGAGCGGCGCGATCAATGCGACCTCTCTCGTTATCACCGGCGCGCACCAGTCGCGCAAACGTTGGGAGCAACGTCAGCGGCATGTTGTCGACGCAGAAATATCCCAAATCCTCAAACGCGTTGACGGCGGATGACATTCCGGAACCACTCAGTCCGGTAATGATCACGATATCCGGCGCGTTTTGTTGATGGCGATTGTTTGGGGTCACGATGCGGTGAACTTATCCTGAGTGCAGTCTAATCGAATCGCCGAAAGACTGCGAACCGCAGGGCAGGAAAAAAAGGAGCAGCACCAGTGGCGCTGCTCCTTCCAGAATTCAGTCAGATGACGAACGAATTACGGTTCGATCAGACCGAAGTTGCCGTCTTGCCGTTTGTATAAGACTCCGACACGACTAGTATCAGCGTCACGAAACACGATGAAATGGTCAGGCTTCGACGAAAGCTCCAAAGCTGCCTCTTCGGCGGTCATCGGCTTCACACTGTAACGGCTAGCATTGATGATGCGCACGGGCGCGGACGCGGCTTTCAAATTACCGTCAGGATTAGGAGCGGCAACCGAAGTCTTGACCGCCGTGTGTTTGCGATCGATGATTTTCTTTTTGAGCTTGAGTGCCTGCTTTTCGATCTTGCCGATCGCACGACTCAGCGCCATGTACATGTCCGCGTTGGTGTCGGCCGCCTTCAAAGTATGATCCAGCCAGTGAACGATCACTTCGCCTGTCTGTCGATTCTTTTCGACGGCCAGGATCACATGAACCGGCACATCCGTCCCATTAAAAATTCCTTGCAGCTTATTGAATTGGTCCTCAACATGACGACGAATTGCGGGCGTAACTTCAATGTGACGACCTGTATATTCAAACGTCATTTCTGTTCTTTGCCCTCCTTGCAGCGCGCGCCGTCTTACGGTCAAACCACAGCCTTTCGCTCACGCGAGCCGGGAATACGCATCTGGTCGCGATACTTGGCCACGGTCCGGCGCGATAACTTAATTCCGTCCTTCACCAGTATTTTTACCACTTGATCGTCAGTAATTGGGTTGTGAGAGTCTTCTTCTTCTATCAATTTTTTGATCTTTAGCTTAATAATTCGCGTCGAGACTTCTTCGCCCTCTTCATTCAGCATTCCTTCCGTGAAGAAGCGGCGCAGTTCGATCACCCCTTGCGGAGTATGCGCGTATTTGCGATTCACCACGCGCGAGACAGTCGAAAGGTGCATCCCAATGTCTTCGGCAATATCTTTCAACATCATCGGCTTGATGTACTCGACACCTTTATCGAGAAACTCTCTCTGCCGATTTACGATCGATTCGACAACACGATAAATCGTCTGGCGGCGATGTTCGATGTTCCGCAGCAAATCGACCGCCGAACGCATCTTCTCTTTAATAAAGTTGCGCGTCTCTTTGGTTGTCGTTCCCTGCGACAACATCTGCTGATAAGTGGGATTGATGCGCAGGCGCGGGCTGCCGTCGTCGGCAAAGTAGATCACATACTCGCCGTTTTCGTCGAGCTTTTCGATATAGATTTCCGGCGAGATAAGAATCGGCTCTTCCGATGTGTAACGCCGTCCAGGATATGGATCGAGCGTGCGAATGAACTGCAATTCCGCCGCGAGTGTTTCAATGTCGACACCTATCTGTTTCGAGAGATGCGGCAGCTTATGTTGCTGCAATTCAGGAAGATGATCGCGAATTAACCGCGTTGCCAACCGATCAGTTTCCCCGCGCGCTTCGAGTTGGGCCATCAAACATTCGCGCACGTCGCGCGCGCCACAGCCGATCGGTTCCAGGCGCATAACGATCGCGCGGGCGCGATCAACTATCTCTTCCGGCCAACCGCCCAGCGCTGAAATCTCTTCGTTCGAAGCCGTGAGACGCCCATCGGGATCCAAATTTCCGATCACGCATTCCGCCGCGTCGCAAACCGGACCCTCCTGAGAATCCATGTGCAATTGCCATTCGAGGTGTTCTCCCAACGACGGCGCTTTGGTAAGAAACTGTTCGAAGGTCGGCGCATCTTCCTTGTACTCGAACTCCTGTGTCTTGTAACCGGGATCGAGGTAATCCTGAAACTCGCGCCCGAAATCAACTTCTTCAAAAGGGTCGCGCGAGGCTTCGGGCGCAAGCTCTTCGCCGGCTTCGAGACTCGCTCCTTCGGCGTCGGCATTGGCCGCAAATTCGGTCTCATGTTCTGGTAAGAAGGAGCTTTCCGCTTCGATCTCTCCCGAACCATTCGAAGACGGCTCGCCTAGCTCCGGCGCGTTGCCTTCTACGCGCGGTGCCTCAAAGTTCTCGATCTCTCCGCCGCTCGCCATATGATCGAGAATCTTCTCGGCCAGCTCGCGCGCTTCTTCCTGCGTCGCAACTTCTTCCAGCACCGGATTCTCAGTCATTTGCTGCTGAATCAGCTCAGACAGTTCAAGCGTAGTCATCTGCAACATCTCGATGCGCTGACGCAACTGTGGCGTCAGCACGAGACGTTGGGAAAGACTGGTAGTAAGCCTAACTGACATGCGTCAATGTTTTCTCGCTTAAATTGCCGGGAAGAATCGCAGTTAACCGCTCGGAGGGATTATAACTCATGGCGCGCTGATCGCGCATCGGCATTCATATTCAAGTAGTGCTGTAAATTTGTGTTACTGGCGCAAGAAGTATTTTGCCGCCTCGCTTTGGGTTGGCTTACCTTACTCGTTTTCCTCGGTTTCGCCGGGTGCGGGTAGATCAACAGGCCCGATGGCATCAATAACCTCCAAGTCACGCTCGATTGCATTCTTCTGAGGTCCGCGTAATCCAACAGTCGCGGA
>Ga0193730_1000436_pt1 | contig 12047 bp, 8 predicted proteins | sample U1a1metaG_FD_144919 | JGI IMG/M metagenome (GOLD analysis project Ga0193730, IMG submission 144919) | Soil microbial communities from a riparian zone of the East river system, Colorado, United States - U1a1 | ecosystem: Environmental > Terrestrial > Soil > Riparian zone | place: USA: East River...
AGCCAACTACTCGACCCTCTTCAGCAATCTTGATTGTGGCGCCGGCACGCGGCCTTTCGACAGCGGTGGCTCCGGTAATCGAGGCGCGCACTCGGGAGCTTACTCGACCTTCTGGAACATTCACGCATCCGCGCCGATGCGTCTGCCGCCACTCGACTTTGGCCCGTTGCTAAATTTCATCGGCGTTCAATTGGCCGAGCAGGAAATCTCTGGTCAAGCTTCAGGCAAATGGCTGATCGAGCCACTGGCATCAGGCACCGTCTGTCCAGTTGAACTCCAGCAGGCAATGAAGACGCGACGGTTGCATAGGTGAGCGAATGCCCGCAGCAGCGAAATGTGACTCAATGGATAATACTTCGCCTCTATGAACTAAAGCCGGTTTATTGCGAGCTGTTTTGTGATCACGCACAAAAGCAGCGCCAGCGGAGTTCACAAAACTTAACAACTTTTTACTTGCGGTTGACACGATCTCGTGGCGTACAGACTATTCTCTCCTCCGCGTAAGATTTCCTTAAGTTGATATGAAGTTAAAGAAAAAGAATCTAGTCGGCGGGTTCAGTCGGTATCGACTGGTGATCACGCTCGGGCTGGCGGTGTTGTTGCCGGCCGCCGCGCTCATCTATGTCAACTTCAGCCAGTTGCGATCGTTCCAGCGCGACAAGGCGATGGAGGCCACCATCCACCAGGAATTTCAAGAGGTGCTGGCCATCGATGAAGGGAAGATGAGGAAGAAGACTTACGGAAAGGTGGACGACGCGAGAGAACTGTTTCCATCACCCGATGACGATGCGGACGTGAAAGAAGAGAAGCTCAATAATGTTCTGGCGCAGTGTTCTTGTTTCGCACATGCTTTTCTATATGACGAAGATGGCCTGATCATGCAGACGCAACCCGCAGAGGAAACTGATAGGTACGTCCGTGAAGAGCACGAAAACCTGGCTGACTCGTACAAGAACTGGTTTAAAGGTAAAGAGGGAAAGCAAGAAGTCGAAGGCTTGAACCGAAAACCTCACAAGATGGCGTTCGGAGGCGGAGCAACCAAGAGATCCGACGGGACGGCCTATCTGCTGACGGCTTTTTTTGTCTTGCCAGGAGTATCGACTGATCGAGTTGTCATAGGAGGCGTAAGTTTCGACCCCTGTTACATGAAGGCCAACTTTTTTCCCGACATGCTTGAAGAGTTTGTAAATGACAAAACATCTGACCAGAGTGGCAACCGCATTGCGATGATGATCTTTCCGGCCGAACAGATGGATGCTCATGAGATCAAGCCGCTAGTCACGTCAACCGGGTGGGATGAAGGCAAGCCGGAGGTTGTGCGCAAGCTGGAGGCCTTCCCGAATCTGGCCATGGGCATAAAGTACCAGGGCGTCAGTGTTGAAGCCCTGGGCGCTACCTGGATGCACCGCAGTTTTCTGATTCTGGGAATCCTTTCGCTGATGATTATTGGCGGACTCGTGCTGACGAAACACATGGTCAGCAAAGAAATGGCGGTGGCGAAACTAAAGTCGGATTTCGTTTCGAACGTCTCGCATGAGTTGCGCACGCCGCTGGCTTTGATTCGACTGTACGCCGAAACCCTTGAGCTGGGCCGCATCACGACCAGGGAAAAGAAGCATCAGTACTATCGAATCATTCGCAAAGAGAGCGAGCGGCTGACGGCGCTCATAAATAACATCCTTGATTTCTCGCGGATTGAGGCGGGGCACAAAGAGTACGAGTTTCGCGAGACTGACATTGCCGACCTGGTTCGCAATACGCTCGATTCGTATCGTTACCAGATCGAGCAGCAGGGCTTTGCCCTCGAAGAGTCGATTGACTCAGACCTGCCGGCGGTGAAGGTTGACCGGGAAGCAATCGCGCGCGCCCTGGTGAATCTCGTCAACAATGCTTTGAAATATTCGCAAGATGAAAAGTATCTCGGCGTGAAGCTCTATCGCGACAACGGCTCGGTGAAACTGGAAGTCGCCGACCACGGCATCGGCATCGCGCGGCGGGACCAGACAAAAATATTCGAAAAATTTTATCGTGCGGGCGACCCGCTGGTCCATAACACCAAAGGCAGCGGCCTGGGTCTTTCACTCGTGCGTCACATTACCGAGGCGCACGGCGGCGAAATTGAAGTGGAAAGCGCGCCGGGGACCGGCAGCAAGTTCATAATGTCGCTCCCGCTCGTGGCTGCGCCCAAACCACAGCAGGTTTCAAGCTCAAATACGATCCACTAATCAAAAACCATGAAATCAAACGGCCAATCAAACGGAAAAGTTACCAACGGACAGAGCGAGCTCTTGTCTTTAGAGGGCGCCGAACCCGGGAGCGGCAAACGCGCGCGCATCCTAATTGTCGAAGACGAGCCGGCGATGGTGGCCGGCTTGCGCGACAACTTCGAATATGAAGGCTATGAAGTCATCAGCGCCGGTGACGGCGTGGAAGGTTTGGATCGCGCACTTTCAGAGAGCCCTGATCTGGTCGTGCTTGATGTGATGATGCCGCGGATGAGCGGGCTCGACGTCTGCAAGCAACTAAAGATTAAGCAACCGGCGCTGCCGATCATCATGTTGACCGCGCGCGGCCAGGAAATTGACAAAGTCGTCGGGCTCGAGCTGGGCGCCGATGACTATGTGACCAAGCCATTCTCAATTCGCGAGTTGATGGCCCGGGTCAAAGCGGTCTTGCGCCGGGCGACACCACAACCACCGTCAGACGTCTATAAATTCAGCGATGTGGAAGTCAACGTTCGCAGCAACGAAGTACTGCGCGCCGGATCGCGCGTCGAGCTGTCCGCGAAAGAGTTTGCCTTGCTTGCGTATTTTGTCGCGCATCCGGCGGAGACGCTTTCGCGCGATCGTTTGCTCGACGCAGTCTGGGGTTACGAGAATTACCCGAACACGCGCACCGTCGATACACACATAGTTCACCTCAGGCAAAAGTTGGAACCGAATCCGGAAGAGCCGCGTTTCATTCTTACGGTACACGGAACTGGATACAAATTCGTGGGTTAGGATCGCAAATTCGATATGGGCCAATCATCGTTCAATGCAGCTGTCGCTCCCCGTCGTGCAGTCGATCGCGCCACGCCCGCTCCACCCCGGCGCGGCGCGGAAAAAACGCCGCCCAGCGATCTGGACGTAAAGTTCGCCGCGCTGCAAAAGGACTACGTTGATCTGCATACGGCGATCTTCGAAGCTGCGCAGGTGCATCGCCGTCTGTGCGCGCCGCGTCTGCTGCGTTATGACGAATTTGAAATTGCCAGCGAGATTTTCGCTGTGCGTCACTTGCCGGGAGATTTTTTTACCGCTGAAGAGACGAACGATGGCGTTGTCATCGCGTTGGGTGACATCTGCGGCAAAGGACTCGCAGCCGGAATGTGGACTACGCAGTTAGTTGGTCTGCTTAAATCCCACACCGCGCGAGCATCGGCGCCTGAGCGGATAGTAGCCGGAGTTAATCGAGACATTTGCCGCATGCCGACGATGCGGCCATTGGCTAGCATGTTTCTGGCGAAGCTCGATGTGGCAAATGGCGCGCTCGACTATTGCAGCGCGGGGCATCCGCCGGCGTTTCTTTTGCGAGCTAACGGTGGCTTCGAATCGCTGACCGAAGGCGGGTTATTGCTCGGCGTGCTCGACGATGCGCAGTACAGCTGCGGCCGGGTGCGACTGGAGTCCGAAGATACCCTGCTCATATTTTCCGACGGGATCATCGAATCACAGAACGAGCGAGGTGAAGAATTCGGGTACGAGCGTCTGCAGGCCCAACTCGCAAGCGCGCAGTCAGCGTCCGCTGACGCGATTCTGTTTTCAGTTTTGGGCGCCGTTCAGGACTTTGCGGCGATCCGTCCGCTCACAGATGATATGACGTTGGCAGTCGTTCGACGTGACAAGGTGTCTGCAACCCTGCAGTAAATTCCAGTCTTTATGGCCTCGCTCCGTTACAGAACCGCGAGCGGTAGCGAGCGGGATAAAGACTCAAGTCTCATGTAGTTTGGATGCTCTTTTGTAACGAAGGATCCCGAGCGCGAGCGATGCCTGCTCCTTATTCCGCTGGCTACCGCTCGCGGTTCTGTACCCTTCGCTCCTCGATTTGATTGATTGAGTTTCTCTCGACTGCACACTTCGCCGCTAATACCGATGACCACGGGAGGACTAACTTTCTCGCTCTGTGGCCGCGGCTGCCTTGACTGCTAGTTGAGGTTCCGTTGCTAACGGCTCTTGCATTGATTCAGGTACTGCGTCTGTCTTAGGTTGCGCAACTTCATGCCTCGCGTATTTATCCAAACCAAAACCCAGGAAAATCGTCGCCAGAATGATCGCGCTCGAAAAGTAATAGGGAGACGACACGCCGAGCGTATCGAATGCGCGGCCGTAAAGTACCGGCGCTATGGCTCGAGTGACGCCGCCGTAAGTTTGTTGCATTCCCATGTAAAGGCCGCGCTCTCTTTGACTAACAACCCGCGATAGCAGCGCTGTCACGCATGGAAAAGTAAACGCGGTGCCCAACGGAATAAGCGCCACAGCCAACGCTAACGTTCCCAGACTTCCGGCCAAGGGCATCCCGACGACTCCTGCAGCCAGGAGCACCAGCCCGAGTCGCGAGAGCTTTGCTTCGCCCAACCAATCAACCATCCGTCCGAGCAACAGCACGCGGGCGAAAACTGAGATCGCGCCCGTGTACATGAAGAAGTAACCGATCAGCTGCGCGGTGACCTGGAAGCGCACGTTTAGGAAAAGCGCCAGCACGGCGAAGGTCCCTTGAAAAGCTCCGATCGCAATCGCATAAATCCAAATCAGGCGCGACGCCGGCTCACCGGAATGCGAGATCACGCGCCAGATGGCTTGACGCGACTTGCGCGCCGGTTCGCCTGTATCACCCGAGGCAACGCCGCGAGACTCAGTCAAACAGCGCGCCGCGAAAATGATGTTGATAAGGCAAAGCGTGGCCGCCAGAATTCCCGGTGCAGCGCGTCCGATGGAGATTGTCGAGCGTCCACTGAACGCGTTGCTCGCTCCCAAGGTCACAGCGAAGGAGCCGATAACCGGTCCGATGACAACGCCAAGATTCGTTGTTGCTGACAGCCAACCCAGGGCACGCGTGCGATCTTTCGGTTCAGTGGAATCGGCAACGTAAGCTTGAATGACTCCGACGGTGCCGCCACCCGCTCCCTGCACTATCCGCGAAAGAAATAACAACAGCAGCGAATGGGCGAAGCCAAAAATAAGATAAGCAATTCCCGATGCTGCCAACGCGATCAGCAGAGTCGGACGGCGACCAACTCGATCAGAAAACCTTCCCCAAAGCGGCGCGCTCAACAGTTGCGCAACCGTGTAAGAGGTGACGATGAAACCTGTGATAGTTCCCACACCAATTTGGAAGTGCAACACGGTCAAGCCAGACCCGCTTAAGTCCTTCACATAATACGGCAGCAGCGGAATGATCATCAGCAGGCCAACCATGTCGATGAACGCCGTGATCATCAGCGTAAAGAGCTTCGCCGGAATCTTGCGCACTTCTTTGTAGAAGACATACGCCAGAGCAATCGCGATTGCGCCGAGCAACACGCGCACGATCGGCGAGTGAAAGGATTGAGCGATGTTCTGTTGAATCAGGAGCATCTGCTATGTCGATTTAGTTCGCCCGACATAATAGCAGTATCAGTTCGTGATCCTGCATTCGCAGCGCGGTCGAGAATGTAAATTGTTGTTAAGAATTGGGGCCTTGGAGAAGCCGCGCTCATTCACACCTCGCTTCAGCGAGATGCTAAGAGGAGAGTGATTTGCTCGCAGCCGTTTCAACGGCTTTCGAATTGGAAACGGTTGAAACAGTTAGTCGGATTCGTCGCCCTAGGTCACCTCGCTAAAGCGAGGTGTGAATGAAACTGATTCAGTGATGAAGGGTCGTCAGCCAAGAAAACTTTAGCCTCCTTCCCCAATCCGTCCGTCTTGACCGCAGTCCTGGCTAGCTTATATTCTCGCGTCGGCGTTCAGGACGCCGCCCGTCCGCGGAGAGGACTGAGTCCACCTGATTTCGTTTTCGCGATTAAGGTTCCATTTGCGAACCTCCTTTCGCCCGAACACAGCGGACACCGGGCTTTGATGAAAAGGAGGCTCGTTATGTCGTTCTATACTCGTCAGGATCGTCACCTTCCCGTTCGTCCCAATCTCGATCAACTAAAGCATCAGGCTAAGGATTTGCTGCGCGCCGTTCATCGCGGTGACACGCAAGCGCTTGATGAATTCAAGCTACATCATCCCGATGGGGAAAAGATATTCGCGGGCAGAGTTGACGATGCACGCGCTTCGCTCAAACTCGCTGATGCGCAGTTGGTGCTGGCGCGCAGCTACAGCGCGCCGAGTTGGCCCCGTCTGGTGCAGGCTTGCAATCTCATTGATGCAATCTGGCGGGATGACATCGATACCGTTCGCCAGATCGTTACCCGGAACCCAAAGCTCATTCACGAGCATGCGCGGATTATGAAAGACAATTGGGGGCCACCGCTGAGTTATGCCGCAAATCTCGGGCGTGACGAAATCATAAAACTGCTTCACAAGCTTGGCGCAATGGACCTGGAACACGCGCTGGGCCGTGCGATCCTGCAAAGCAAAATCGAGACGGCCGCGATGCTTTACCAGTTGCTCGGTTCGCCTCTTCCTCCGGCAGGATCGTTGGGCGGGCCGGCATACACGCTCAGCGTGCAGGGGACTGCATTCGCACTTCGCGTGGGCGCGCGGGTTCGCGATGACGATGGCAATCGACTCGCGCCCGTTGATGTAGTACTTGAGACTGATTCGCGCAACCCACAAGCGAAGCATGCCATTCTCGAAATGTACGTCGCGCATGGACTCGAGTTGCGGGACACGCCGGCGTTGGCGCTGCATCGCGGACGCATTGATCTTCTGGAACAACATCTGGTTCGCGATCCGAGGTTGTTGGAACGTACTTTCACACACGAAGAGATTTATCCGCCTGAGATGGGATGCCACGACGAAGTGCAAGCCACACAGGGCACGCCATTGAAAGGAACGACGTTGCTGCATCTGTGCGCGGACTATGATGAGATCGAGATCGCGCGCTGGTTACTGGAGAAGGGAATGGATGCGAACGCGCGGGCCGCAGTCGACGTGGATGGGTTTGGCGGCCACACGGCGCTTTTCGGCACCGTTGTCTCGCAACCGAATTTCTGGATGAATTACCAGGGCCGGCCGCAGCTCGCGCCGTTCACGCAATTGCTTTTGGATCACGGTGCTGATCCGAATCTGCGCGCGTCACTCCGCAAGCAGCTTCATCCCGGATATGGACCGAGGTATGACGTGAAGCAGGCCTACGAGTATCGTGACGTAACGGCACTTTCGTGGGGGCGACAATTTCACGCGAAGGTTTTCGTCAGTGAGCGGGCGATGAAATTGATTGAGGAGCGCGGCGGGCGAGAATAGACGGGAGAAAGCGCCTTGAGCAATCGGACAACGCGGCTCGGCCGCAGCAAAGTGCGGTAAGGCTTTGCCTTACCGGTCCCTGCTAACCTGGGAGTTGCGGCGAGGCTGAGCCTCGCCGCGGATCATGAAAAGAGGATGTGACGGAAAGCCGGAGGCTTTCCGCCGTGTGCTGCAGCGAAGCTGAATTTACGCTTATGCTCTAAAGACGAGTTGAGAGTTTACGTGTGCGAGTCACAAGTCGTTCTTCGCCAAACTTTTTCATTAAGGATGCGAACTGCTCATTAGGTCCCTTCCACTCGAGGTCGTTCACCCGTGTCTGCCGCCCGATCGTTGGTGAGAGCAGCGGCGCATCCGTCCGCAGCGTCGCCAGATTCTTAAAAAGCAGAGCGAGCTCGCGATTCGTTGCGTTCAAAACTGTCGCCGGGAATTTTTCTATGCGGCCATGTTGATTGATTAGCGCCGCTGCTGTTTTCGCGCCGATACCGGGAACCCCTGGATAGCCATCAGCGCTGTCGCCTACGAGCGCCAGATAATCAGCAATGAATTCGGGGGCCACGCCAAACTTCGCACGCACACCGGCTTCGTTGCGAATCTCGTTTTTTCTGCGATCGATTTGCACGACGCGATCCGAGACTACACATTGCGCGAGATCTTTGTCAGGAGTCCAAATGCAAACTTTCTCGACTCGCTTGCTCTTCGCGACGAGATGAGCGGCGGCGGCGAGCGCATCGTCGGCTTCGAATTCAACCATCGGCCAAACGACGATGCCCATTGCGACCAGAGCGTCTTCCAATGGATGAAATTGAGCACGCAGCGCCCGATCAATCCCGGCGCCGGTTTTATATCCGGGCCAGAGATCGTTGCGGAATGATTCGATAACATGATCGGTTGCGACGCCGATGTGTGTCGCCCCGTCTTCGATCATCTTCGCGACCGTATTAAGGACGCCTGAGACAGCGCCGAAGGGCGGATCAGTTTTGTGAAAACGACGCAGTCCGTAAAAGTGGCGGAAGAGTTCGTAGGTGCCGTCGATGAGATGAATGATCATGAAATAGCGGCAGAGAGCTAAGGGCAAAGAGCCAAGGGCAAAGAGCTAAGAGCTAAGAGCAAAGGCCCAAGTGACAAGCAAACTACGCTTTGCTCTTTGCACTTAGCTCTTTGCCCCTTGGCCGCCTCAACTTCCCGGATGATACTCGCGCTCGGTATGTCCCTTCAGTTGCGCCGGATAAAAATAAACCTCGCGGAGATCGCCGGTGCTGTATCGCTGCGCTTGATCGCTGAAGTGTGGTGACGAAGGGTTGCCGCTTTCGCCACCGGCGGTTACGGCCTTCGCGTGAATTGTCTTGCCGAACTCGACCACGGCGACGAAGCTGTTGCCGCTGGTGCCGTAAATCTTTTTCGATCCTTTGTAAGGCCGCGCCGCGAATGAAGCGAGCGAACCCCAGGTGGCCGCAGTGAAGCGGACGGGAATGCTTGGGCCCGCGTCAGTGAACGGGTGCACAATGTCGTCGGTTAGGCGTTGAAAGCGGTTGATGTCGCCCCAGGGTGTCTGCCACTTGCCAAAGTCGTTTGCGAGTTTGTCCGACGCAGCCGATAGCGCCGCGATTAGCTGTTCGGGCTTAGCGGTCGCAATGTAGTCCGGCACGGTCACGCCTGCACGTCGCGCATCCGCGGCGATGCGTTGACGATCGAGTTCTTCCGCCCAGTACACCGCCAGTGAAGTCGGCACTGATTCGGCTGACCAACGAAAATCCCATTTGCGCAAGAGCGCAATCTGATCCGCGGTCTTTGCTTTTAGTGGATTGCGTTCAGAGGTCTGGTCCCAGGCTTTGATCAAAGCCGGAATGGGTTTCTCAAACCAGGTCAGGTAACTGTCATAGGCTGCCTCGCGCAGGCCATCAAGGGTAAAGTCTTTCTTACTCTCGAGGACGCGAACGGCGTGAAGTCCACGCGCTGACTCGACTCCGTTGTCGACGTATTTAGGATAATCAGATTGCTTAGGACTGCTTGGACCTGCCGCAGACCATGGAGAGTTGTTGCTGTTGTAAAGCCATCCGCTCTCGGGATTCAAAAGCTTCGGACTCTCATCCACCGACAGGAGTTCATGCCAATCTGTTGCTGGATCGCTGCCATCGACCGGCTTGGTCCAATCGAATTTCGGGTCGCGACGCGGAATGAAGTTGCCATGAAAGTAAGCGATGTTGCCGTCAGCGTCAGCATAGATTGTATTGTTCGAAGAGTTCGTATGCAGCTCCATGATCTGTTTGAACTCCGCGTAATTCTTTGATTTCGTTCGGCTGTATGATTGCGTCAGCGCTTTGACATGTTCCTGCATCAGGCTGATGCTCACCCATTTCCCATCCTGCGCGCGAATGATTGGGCCATGTTGCGTTCGATAAACCGTGAAACTCTTTTCGGCCATACCGGTGGTCGTTTTGTAAGGGACTTTTATGACTGAAGTCGCGAGCGGTCGTTCTTCGTTGCCGTACTTGTAATAGAAGCGATCGCCTTTCTTCACGATTGTCTCGAGATACTCATCGATTGCGTCGACGGCGCTGGAGGTATGCATCCATCCGCAGTGTTCATTGAATCCCTGGTAGATAAAGAATTGCCCCCAGGTGACTGCGCCGTAAGAGTCAAGACCCTCGTCGCTCGACATCTGCAACTCAGATCGAAAATAAAAGGACGTATGCGGATTGATTAGCAGCAGAGCATGTTTCCCGATTGTATTCTTGGGCGAGACCGCGACGCCGTTTGATCCACCGGGGTCAGTAACAAAGCTGCTCGCCTCGTTCAATGCAACTGTCGCATGATCGTTTCCATAGAATGCCTGCAACTGGGTGAGGTTGATCGTTTCAATGTCTCCGCCGATGCTGCCTTCGCTGAAAGTCAAAGCCATCCAGGGCTCGAAATGCCTGATCACGTGCGGCTTCACTTCGGGATGTCTTTCGAGATAGAAGTTCAAACCGTCCGCCCAGGCCACCATCAGCTTTTGCAACCACGGCGGAGTCTTTTCATACTCCGCTTTCATCGTCTGTGGATCGATGAAGAGTTTCATCCGCAGGTCACGCCAGATCGCACTTTCACCTTCGGCCTCAGCCAGCCGTCCCATTGAATTGATGTAGTTCGTTTCGACGCGATTGAAGTCGTCCTCCGCCTGGGCATAGATCATGCCGAACACCGCGTCGGCGTCGGTCTTTCCGTGCACGTGGGCGATGCCCCAGTTGTCGCGTGTGATCGTGACGTTGCGCGCGCCTTGTTGATAACGCTGAAGGTCGGAGCTTTGCGCGTGTGCGGCGACTGCGAGCAGCTCGAACAAAAGCAGGAAGGGAAGACCACGAGTGAACTTCTTCATTAGAACCTCCGGTGAAACTATAAAGTAAAGCACCTGTGTTTATAACATGCGAAGCGGGGCCGTAGCCCGACCGTAAGGGAGGGCGTTTGTGCACACCGTTCACGCCCTCCCTTACGGTCGGGCTACCGCCCCGCCGCACTAATCACAACTCTCGGCCATCTCCTCTTTATCTGGACGCAACAGGCGCGACTCGCCAACGGCCATAGGCGACGAAAATTGAAAGGAGGCAGACCACGAACGGAACCACCGCCATCGCGATCCCGCCCTTGATCGTTATGACGGTCGCGCCGAGCGTGATGATGGCGAGGCCCGTGGCTGCAAGCGGCGTAAGCCTCGGCTTGATACGAAGCAGCGCCGGAAGTATCAGGCCAAGACCGCCCAGGATCTCGCACACGCCGATGAAGTGCAGGAACAGGCCGGGCAGTACTACCGGCGCCTGGCGGTTCATCTCTTCCACCGGCATCACGAATTTCATTGCGCCGGTAAAGATGAACAGAAGCGCCAGGAGTACTTGGATGATCCACAGAAGAATGTTCATAGCCCTTTGTGTCTTTTCTTGGCCTCCGCTTCGTGTGATTTTGTGGTTTGGTTCTCGTTAACTCATGGGCAAAGCACCCACGAAACCAGGAACACAAAACAATTCACGCGAAGGCTTGAGTCCCGTATTTATTACTTTTTGAGAGGGTAACAGTTGCTCCTTACTTAGCTGCAGTTTCAGCTACAGCTTTCATCTGCGCTAAGCCCTTATCAAAATCACCGCCCACCATCTTGTCCATGTTCATAAAGAGACCGAAGGCCTTGCCCATGAAAGTATTGTCACCGTCCATGGTCCACTTCACCGCGGTTTGATTTCCCTGCGGCGCAAACGTGAAGTTGGTTGCGTTAGTGGCCGCAAATGGCTTCACGAATTCAAGTTTGATCTTGACCAGCTCGCTGGGCTTGCTATCTGTGATCGTCATACGTCCTTCACCGACCTGACTATTGCCGGTCCACGAATACATCGCCCCGGGCCCCGCCGCCGCGCCTTCATAACTCTGCTTCATATTCGGATCGAGTTTGGCCCACGGCGACCAGGCATCCCATTTATGAAAATCATTTACCTGGTTGAATACAACCGGTGCCGGAGCATTCATGGTCGCTGAACGCTCGATGTGGTAGTGCGCAGGTTGCATCGCGACGACGACGCAGAAAATGGCCACCACCACAACGATGACCACAACCGCACCTAGAAGAATCTTCTTAATCATGGGGGGGATCTCCTT
>Ga0193730_1000437_pt1 | contig 12027 bp, 11 predicted proteins | sample U1a1metaG_FD_144919 | JGI IMG/M metagenome (GOLD analysis project Ga0193730, IMG submission 144919) | Soil microbial communities from a riparian zone of the East river system, Colorado, United States - U1a1 | ecosystem: Environmental > Terrestrial > Soil > Riparian zone | place: USA: East River...
CTGCCCGCAATGGCGGCGGCTGAACCGAAAAGGTAACTGGGGCGAGCGCTTTCCGTTCGATGAAACGCCTGCTAAACTGAGGCGAAAATGCACCTGCGGGGGTTGCTTTGGCTAAACGCGGTTTTTCCCATCCTTCCCGTTGCGCTTTTGGCGAGCGCCGCTGTAGAAGGACGCGTCGAACTCCCAAAATCGCATTCGGCGCCGGTGCAGGCGAAACGTTATCAGATTGTCACCAAAGGCGGCGTTCTTTCCACGCAGCCGCCTCTGGCGGTGGTTTATCTCGAGGGTTCTTTTCCCCAACCAGTTTTACTGCCGATGAAACAAGTCACGCAAAAGGATTTGACGTTCATTCCGTCGCTTCTCCCGGTGCGCGTCGGAACCAAAGTTGAATTTCCAAATCTTGATGACACTTATCACAACATTTTTTCCTACTCGCCTGCCAAACGTTTTGATCTTGGGCGTTATCGGCCGGAGGAGCGACCGATCCCGACGCAAGTCTTCGATAAGCCGGGCCTTGTCATACTTCGGTGCGACATTCACGAACACATGCGCGGATTGATCCTGGTTTTGAATACTCCGTACTTTGTGATGACCGACACAAATGGGCACTTTCGATTAGACGGACTTCCTGCAGGTCACTACACACTGAAAGCGTGGATCGACAGCAGGACCACACGAGAGAAACCTGTCGAGTTGAAGAACGGCGAAACGTTCCACGTTGATTTCCCATGAGTCCCGCAGAGCAACCGAGAGACCAAGGCGTAGCGCGCTTTCGCACTCGATTGTTTGTCGCCATGATGGTCATCGTCGCAACGCTGACCGGTCTCAGTTTTTATCTGGCACAGCGCAAGGTGACGGCCGATGCAGAGCGAAATTTGCAGGCGATCTTTCAGGCGGAACTTTCTTCTCTGGACAAGCTCGAGGAGTTGCGTCACGCGGCGCTGACCGATCGCTGCAACGCGCTCGCGGCCAAGTCTCGGATCCACGCGGCAATCGAGGACAATGCAATCGATTTATTGTATCCGAGCGCAAAAGATGAGTTACGCGATCTAATGGAAGGCGAGGAACCGCCGCCGGAGCAAGCGACGCAATCGCTTCACGCGAGATTTTACCGCTTCCTCGACAGCACAGGCGCAGTCATCAAGCCGCTGAATCCTCACGATGTTGGAGAGCTGGACGCTAAAACAGAAGCGCAACTCGCCTTGGACAGATTGCCAGACACGCAGGAAATCGGGTACATCCAGGGCAATGCTCAAGCCGGCGGTGAAGGGATCGACGAAGTGATAGCCGTGCCGATTTTTTCGACCGACACCGGCGATGTAATCTCCGCGCTGGTGATCGGATTCGAACCGCTTGAGCTGGAAGATAGACATACCGGAATGAAGAGCGGGATCTGGGCGAATGGCCGGCTGCATTGGCCGGCGCTTCCCAGATCCGCCCAGGCGTCCCTGAATGACAAATTAGCAGGTGCGCTCGCCAATTCTGACCAAACTGAAGACTACTTTCGCGTGGACATTGGTGGTGCGCCACAGCTCTTGTTTTATAAGCGGCTCAACCCGGCTTCGCTCTTTCCGCCTGCTTACGAAATTTGTGTTTATCCACTCAGCTATTCTCTGGCAGAGCTGCATAGGCTCCGCTGGCAAATTGGCGGCGCTGGCGCGCTGCTTTTGTTAGGCGGTTTCGTTGCAAGCCATCTGGTCGCGCTGAAGCTTTCCGTGCCAGTGAAAAAGCTGGCGCTGGATTCAGAAGAGAATCGTGCACGACGAAAACGGGCCGAAGCCGCCCTCGCTTCGACAGCCGAAGAACTGGAAAGATCCACAAGATATTCTGCCGACGCCTCGCATCAGTTGAAAAGCCCGGTCACTGTTTTTCGCATCGGCCTTGAGTCGTTGATGGCGCGCGAAGGTTTCAAGCCAGAGATTTACGAGGAATTGTCTACACTGCTTCATCAAACGCATCGTTTGACTGGCGTAATCGACGATTTGCTTTTGTTATCACGCATGGACGCTGGTCATCTCCAAATCGCTTCGACACCGGTAGATCTCAGCCAGGTCGTTGACGAGTGGCTGGACGATCTTGGCGCGCTTCCCGATTCGCCCGACGTGAAAATTGAGAAGGAATTTCCACGCGGCCTGTTTGTGGCCGGCGAAAAACGGTACACATCGCTTATAGTGCAAAATCTCCTGGAGAACGCGCGAAAGTACAATCGTCCTGGCGGCCGGATTCGGGTCAGCGGACACGCCAATGGCAACAAGGTTACGCTGAGCGTCGGGAATACGGGACGCACAATTCCACCCGGCGAAAACATCTTCGAGCGCTTCCATCACAGCTCAACTCCCTCGGCCGCTTCGGGCCACGGCATCGGCTTGAATTTGGCGCGCGAACTGGCGCGTTTGCACGGTGGCGATTTGCGTTTGATCCGATCCGAAAATGATTGGACTGAATTTGAAGTGCGCTTTTCAGCTGTGGACGGTGTTAATGGAGTTGCATGAAATTGCACGCTTTCAGCCTGTGCGTGTTCGCCTGCACAGCGTGCGCGTTCGATGTTGATGACTTTCTCGATCGCCTGGACACAGCGCTGAGCATTTCCGCATTTCACGACAATCTGCGCGTACGCTTGAGCGGCACGCTCGATTTGGAACTCTATAACTTCGAACAACCCGCGCCCGGTCTCATCGACAGCAGCATCGACACGCTTTTCAACCCGCGCTTGACCCTCTTTCTCGACGCGCAAATCGGATCGCAGATTTATTTCTTCGCGCAGTCGCGGCTCGATCGCGGTTTTGATCCCAGCGATCACGGCGCTCAGGTGCGGCTCGACGAATATGCACTGCGCGTCACGCCGTGGCAGGATGGCCGCTTCACAATACAGATCGGCAAGTTCGCCACGGTCGTAGGCAATTGGGTTCCTCGGCACTTGTCGTGGGACAATCCATTTATCAACGGGCCGCTAGTTTATGAAAATGTCACGGCCATTCAGGATAAATACGCCGCGTTTTCACCGTTGGCGTTCATCTACAGTCCCTACTACTACGGGAAGTACGCGTTTAATCCGGTAATCTGGGGACCTAGTTACGCCAGTGGCATTTCTGTCTCGGGCCAACTTGGCAAATTTGATTACGCTGTTGAAATGAAGAATGCGTCGCTCTCGTCGCGCCCGGAATCGTGGTATGTCACCGAGAATGGTTTCGAGAATCCGACTTTCAGTGGACGTTTCGGTTTCCGCCCCAACGAGGCGTGGAACTTCGGGTTGTCAGCGAGCGAAGGCCCATACTTTCGGCGCGAAGCCGAACCGACGCTGCCACCGGGACGTGATATCGATGATTATCGCGAATTTGTTCTCGGGCAGGACGTCAGTTTTGCCTGGCGTCATCTGCAAGTTTGGGCCGAGTTCTACGAAGCCCGCTTCGAAGTGCCTCGAGTGGGAAATGCAGACACATTCGCTTATTACGTCGAAGCGAAGTACAAATTTACCCCGCAGCTATTCGGCGCGATTCGCTGGAATCAGCAACTCTTCAGCACGATCAACGATGGCTATGGCCATAACGTTCGTTGGAGTCCAGATCTCGGGAGGATCGACATCGCCGCAGCATATCGTTTCACACCACACACGCAGTTAAAATTGCAGTATGATTTTCAGCATGAAACCACCGGCCCTGGCGATGACAATCATTTGTTTGCTGCGCAATTCACCATTCGTTTCTAACCCATGCGCGTCCTGATCGTCGAAGATGAAGTCGCTGTGGCGCGGCAAATCGCTTCTGCGTTGACCGAGGCCGGCCACGATCCGAAAGCAGTTCACAATGGCGAAACCGCCTTGGAAGAAGTGAGAAAGACGCCTTTCGACCTTATCGTGCTCGATATTCGTCTTCCTGGAATCGATGGCTTCCAAGTGTTGCAACGCCTCCGCGCGCAGCACCTCGCAAGCCGTGTATTGCTGCTCACGGCGCGCGGCGCTGTGGATGATCGAGTCACTGGGTTGCAGCTTGGAGCTGATGATTATTTGCCAAAGCCGTTTGCAATGCAGGAACTGGTGGCGCGCGTGCGCGCTCTTGGGCGCCGTTATCCCGAAGAACCCGTAATGTCCTTGCGCGTCGGGGATCTCACCCTCGATCTGGCTACTCACGACGTCCACCGCGGCGCGAAACGCATCGAGCTTTCGCCACGGGAGCTCATGTTGCTAAAGGTGCTCATGCGGGAGCCGGGCCGTGTCTTCACCCGCACAGAGCTTTGCGAACGCGTCTGGGAGCATGCGCATGAGTACGATACGAAGCTGGTCGAAGTGTTCATAGGCCGGCTCCGGAAAAAGATTGGTGATCCTGTGCTGATTCACACCGTCCGCCACGTTGGCTATACGCTTCGCGGGTCATCATAAGTTCGGCCCGTCGTCTCAAAGAGTGGCAGATCGCCGACCGAAGGCTCGACTGTGCAGAACACTGCGCACCGATCATGCGTTCGACGGTCCGTAAAAGTAACAATCGTGTTACTCTCCCGGTATTGCCTGCGGGCAACAGATCGTTTGCAATTGCCCGGTGTGAGTGATGCAATAAGAACTTCTGAACGCCGCCTGGCTTTGTTGGTGGCGATTATTGCTCCCCGTCTGGCTTTGTGCCCAACCGTGGCAAGCGGCGTTACAGTGACGGTGACCGTGGGCGATAACATTTTCGTTAGCGCAGCGTACGGCCCAACTCTCCCGGACGGCTGGAGCCTGGTGCAGTGAGCGAGGTCGCCTACCCTTCGCGGCGCAAGCCACCCCCATACCGTCTCGCTGTGTGGTGGTCAGTCACTGCTTTTCTGGAGCGTCAGTTGAATACGCAATTGGGTCGTCACGCGAAACTACTGGCATTTCTCACAGCCTTCCTCGGCTCAACGCTCCTCGTCGTTAGCGAAGAACCACCTGCTTCAAAAGAGAAGTGGACCGCTCCTGCGACAGAAGCGCGAAAGAAAAACCCCGTTGCTGTCAACGAATCTTCGCTCGCAGCGGGACAAAAAATCTATCTGAAGCGCTGCCTGGCCTGTCACGGAAAGACAGGAAATGGTGATGGACCCGACGCGGCGGATCTTGGCATTCATCCTGCCAAACTCTCCGATCCGGCGATTGTAGCAGAAACAGACGGCGCGCTCTTTTGGAAAATCACCGTCGGCAAAAAGCCAATGCCGAATTATGGGAGCAGACTATCGCCCACGGACCGCTGGAATGTGATCAACTATCTCCGAACACTCGCCAAGAGATGACCGGAAAATGAAGATCCATCGTTGTTTTTTAGCAGCGCTTATTCAAGCCGCTTTCCTAACAATCTCGTCTACGGCCGCTCACGCCCAGGAACCGACAACAGACGGATACGTCACCAGAAAAGAATATGAAGATCTCAAAGCCCAGATGCTGGCGATGAGGAAAGAACTGGAGGCTCTTAAAAAAGAAAAAGGAGAGGTATCAAAGCAAGAGCGCCTCGAAAGTCATGCCGTTGCAGACGTACAAAAACAGGTCGCTCCAAAGCAACAGACCGCCGAAAGCCAGGTCACCGGGGACATGCACAAGGAAGTCGTGCCAGAAGCCGCGCCTTCCCTCGCCGAACTGGAAGCATCATTGCTCGGCACAACCAAATTCCTCCTCGCAGGCTGGGCGGAAGGGATGTACGAGCAGCGCAACGGCCAGGTGTCCACGTTTTCGGCTTCTTTTAACCCCATCTTCCTCTGGGAACTGACGCCGAAAATTTTATTCGACGGCCGGCTGGAGATCGAGCCCAGTGGCGGCGGCACTAATGTGAACCTTGTGAATGCCCAGATCTCGTATCTTCTCAACGATTACATAGCCTTCGGTGTCGGAGAATTCTTTAGTCCGAGTAACGTTTTCGTCGAACGGTTCGAGCCGCAATGGATCAACAAACTGCCTGACCGCCCGCTTGGCGTTTACCATGGCGTCCTGCCAAACATATCTGTCGGTGCCCAAGTGCGCGGAGGATTTCCGATTGGCCCGACCCGTGCGGATTACGCCTTTTATGTTTCCAACGGTCCTACCCTCAATACCTTTGATGCTCGCACCGCGGGAACGCTAGATTTCAATAGCTACACGGATAACAACGACAACAAGGCAGTCGGCGGCAGAGTCGGCTTTCTTCCAATCCCAGGAGTCGAGGTGGGTTATGGTTTTGAAACCTCGAAGCCGGGCTTCCAAGGAACGACTTTTGCTGACCTTCAAGCGTTAGTTCAATCCGTTGATTTGGAGATTACTCGCGACTCCGATCTGCTAAAAGGCCGCATCAACCTGTTTGCGCAGTACGCGTGGAGTAAAGTCGATCACGCGGTTTATGACCCTGATGGCTCACTGGGGTTTGGGCCGCTTCCGTTGACAGCCAAACGCGATGGCGGTTACGCGGAGATCGCGTATCGGCCTACCAAACTCGACATCGATTTCCTAAGGAACCTCGAAATGATCTTCCGCTGGGACCACTTAAGTGCCGATCCGAGTGGACTCGGCGATCCTTCGGAAACCCGTTGGACGCTTGGGCTCAATTACTGGTTAAGCCCCAGCACCGTAGTGAAAGCCGCGTATGAATGGGATAAGCCAAACGGTGAGCGCAACAGGAACGCTCTATTCTTTCAGACGGCCATGGGTTTCTAAGCCAACGAATCACATGATAACAACACTGAATCGCAGCGTCCTCGCGGCTTTCATTTTACTTTTCGCGAGCACGACTTTGAGCCTGTTTGCCGAGCCTAAAGCAAACGGCAAGGCAGCTAACACGTCGAGCACTGCCGCCTCCAGCGATTCCTATATGGGTCTCAGCGGCGAAGAGCTTTGGTCTAATAACTGTCTGCGCTGCCACAATATTCGACCGCCCACAATGTATAGCAACGCGCAATGGGACGTGATCGTTCATCACATGCGTCTCCGTGCCAACATTACCGGCCAGGAACAGCGCGCCATCGTCGAGTTTCTAAAGTCTGCGAAGTAAAGCCGCTGAATTCGCAGCGAAGAAGCTTACCGAAAAAGTCGCTTATATCATCGCAGTATCGCCTGGTTCGCCAGGAAAAAGTAACAACGGCGTTACTTTTGCGATGCGGCGTGGGGCAATGATCGCTGCGATTCTCGATACGAGAAAACACAATCATTAAACCTATGAAAACAACCTCCGCTTACACAAAATTCGAGCTGCTCTTGGTAGCAGCAGCAATCTTCACGGCCACGTCTGCGCGCGCGGACACCTATTCGTGGACAAACTTTCAATCCGACATCGCCGGCGTCGCGCAGCACACCGATCCAAACCTTGTCAATCCGTGGGGCATGGCAGTGTCCTCGAATGGCACGATCTGGGTCAGCGATAACGGCACCGGTGTTTCCACTCTTTACCGTCAGGATGGCACAGCCAATCCGCTGATAGTAGAGATTCCGCCAGCCAGGCACAATAAAGACGGAGGCAATCCCACCGGCGTTGTCTTCAACAGTACGTCGTTCTTTCAAGTGACAAAAAATGGAATGTCGGCACGCGCCTTTTTCATTTTTGTCAGCGAAGACGGCTCGATCTCGGGTTGGAACCCGACGCTGGATGGGACGCACGCGATCATCGCCGTCGATAACAGCCAGGGCGGCCACCACGCCATTTACAAAGGCGCGACGCTTGGCGTGGCCGGCGGCCACAATTTTTTGTATGCGACAGATTTCCATAACGGCCAGGTCGACACCTTCGATGAAAATTTTCATCAGGTGAATCCCAACGGCTTCGTTGACCCAAGCCTTCCGGCTGGCTACGCCCCTTTTGGCATCCGCAATTTCAATAACGAAATTTTTGTGACCTACGCCAAGCAGGATCATCACCGCGAAGATGACGTTGCGTGTCCGGGCTGTGGCTTTGTAAATGTATTCGATACCAGCGGAAACTTTCTCAGACACCTCGTCTCAGGGGGGAACCTCAACGCGCCATGGGGACTCGTTGAGGTGGAAAACGAACTGTGGGTCGGAAACTTCGGTGACGGCTTCATCAATGTTTACGATCCGATGACTGGCGCGTTCATCGAGACGCTCATGCGCGCCGATGGAACACCGCTCCAATTTGATGGTTTGTGGGATTTGCTCCCTGCGCAGAACGGAGGAGGAGTTTTTTTCACTGCTGGAATCGCGGACGAAGAGCATGGTCTCTTTGGGATCATCACCGAGGATTAAATCTGGCGACGTAAAAATCGGGAGCGCACGCATCCTTGTCTGCCGCTTAGGCGGAGTTGTCCCAGCAAGGGCGTGCGCTCGCCGTTCGCGCGAAAAGCGTTTTCTAGGGCGCTTTTGCTAGGTAACCACTAAACGGGAATCCCAAGATTCGGCTCTTTACTGTGTCGAGTCCCCGCTCTCCGTGTTCTGAAAGGCCGTGATTAGCCACTTCCCGTTACTCTTGACCATCGTCATCGTGGTGATTTCTTCCAGAGCTGGAACGGCCTCTCCAGTGGGACGATGCCGACCGGTCACGTCCCACGTCGCATGGACTAGCGCAACATCGGGTGTTGAAAAACGAACTTCTACACCGGTAAGAGCCCGAACGGCGGTCTTTAATCTGTTCTGAAACAGTTCCGCTTGCCGCTGCACAATCTCCTGCACTCCTTTCCAGTGGACACCGGCGACATTTACGTAGTCACAGTTTTCAGCGAAGAGACGCCCGAAGGCGGCCATGTCATGGCGGTTCCAAGCAACTGCGTATTCGGCGAGAACGTTGCGCACAGCACTTTCATCGTCATTTTCGTAGTTCGTGCCGCTGTAATAGGTACCGTAGTAACTCCCAAATGGGTAGCTATATTGGTAACCATAGCCGGACGACCCATAACCATAGCCATGGCTACCATAGTCATATCCGTAGCCGGGGTAGAAGGAGGGATAGGAATAATCAGTATATCCGTAGGATCCGTATGGGTAGTAGCCCCAGTTCCAGTCCCACGAGGGACCCCACCACCATGGAAAGCCGAAGTCGCCGATAAAGATGATTTCCTTGAAATGATCGAAGCGACGAAACCGATGATCTCGATCAAAGTCGCCGTCTTTGAAACGGTTAAAGCCTCGAAGGCCCAAGGCTGAATTCATCATTGGAGCGCGGTGGATTCGCATCCGTCCCATCGAACCTGGCATCGGAGCGCGGTGCATCGGCATTGGGGCAATCGAACGTGGCGTGAAAGCGCCGCGCATCCTCATTCGGTACACCCAATTATTGTGGCCCTTCATCTGCGCCGTCGCAGTCGAGGCTGCGAAAACGCATGTTGCCACGCAACCAAGGAGAATGAATTTTCTCCAGTTCATAGCGTATGGGTTTCTAAAGATTGAAACCCCAGGGATTCGAAAGTTGCGGCACTGGAAAAGGTAAAAGGTGACGAGCGCGTTATCGTTAGTCCTTGCGAAAATTACGGCGCTTCGGCAATACAATCAAATCCAACCCACGATTCGTGCACATTCTAGTTGTTGAACACGACGCTCAGTTAGTTCAGGCAAGTTTTTCTCCCCCAGCAGCGACAGGGACAGGTACCGATTTTGAGAATTCAACGTGGCCGCCTAAGGTCATTCCATGCGCGGCTTCATACATGCAATGCTGGCTGTCATCACAGTGACGTTGAACGCAAGAGCTGCGCCGCTTTCAGAGACTGATCTCAAAAATCTTCTCGCAGGCGTTCGACAGAACCGGAGCACACAGGCCGATTTTCAAGAAGAAAGGGTGATCCGGCTCATGAAGAAACCAATCGTGAGCTCGGGGCAAATCTGGTTTCAGCCGCCAAACAAGTTCAGACGCGAAGTCAAAGGCAGCTCACCCAGTGTCACGGTGAGCGATGGCCGTCAGCTTTGGATTTATTATTCAAACTTTAAATCGGCTGAGCGTTATCCACTGGGCAAAGGATCGCCGCTGGATTCCACCGTGACCGCCATCAATTCCGCATTAAATCTGGAGAATATCGAAAACACGTTCCAAATCACTGCGGTAAAGAGCGACAAAGGATATGAACTGACGCTGTTACCGCGGACGGGTTCGATGAAGCGAGTGTTTCAAAAGCTTGATTTGCACATCAACGAAAATTTGCGTGTCGAACGCACCGATATGCTGCTGCCGAACGGCGATCGAATCGTGACGACGTATTCGAACCAAACGCGTGCGCCGGTTCCTGCGTCGAGTTTCGAGTTTAAGCCACCATCGGGCACAGAAGTCACCACGCCGCTCGGGCAATGAGTTAACCACCAATGAACGCGAATAGACATTAATCATGAGAAGTTGTTGTTTCACAAACACGCGGCTAACCACGCCTTGGCTCCACGGATTGGCTTGCGTTCTGTAGTACCAGCCACTGAGCTTGCAGTAGAAGCAGATTGATTTTGAATTCGTGTCCATTCGTGTTCATTCGTGGTTAGATTGCCGCCATGCTACGCGTTTCGCTCGCAGTCTTCGTTGCAATGCTCGACGCTATCCCGTCGGCGTATTGCGCGGAACCGTCACCGGCACCGAATCATGTTGTTTCTCACATCCCCCGGCAGCGGGTTCAATCGACGGCAATCGCAAAGATTGGCTATAGCAAACGCCGGCACATTCTCGAAATCGAATTCGTAAATGGCGCTGTTTATCGTTATCTCGACGTGCCGCCTGCGATTTATCGCGGCCTTATGTCGGCCGGGTCAAAGGCACAATTTTACGACTTCAACGTCAAGCACCATTACCGATCCATTCCGATTCGACCGCTGCAAAAGCAACAAGTTCCCCCGAAAAATCATTCGGATTAACTCGCATCATTCGCGAGGAACTTCTTTATTTGTGTTTATTCGTCTGCCTTGCCGTAGCCTCGCGCGAAGGCGGGTGTTCATTCGTGGTTAAGAACAACTGGCGTTTCAAGTTCGCTGAAGCGAGACAAAGATTCCGCCTCACTCCAACAGAAAAGCGAGTAGCTGTTTTCGTCCTTGCAGCCCTCGTGCTTGGGATAGCGACAAAATGGTATCGCGATGCGCAGTCCTCCCCCTACCCCGGCGACATGGAAAATAGATCAAGCAAGTTCCGTAAGGACGACAAAGGCCAACCGGTCTCCCCAAAGCCGACTAGAGAGTTAAGTGGTCGGTGGTCGTGATCAGTACAAGAAACCATCTCATAAATACGTAACGACCTGTCATGTTGAGCCCTTCGGCTTCGCTCAGGACAGGCTCTGCGAAACATCTCCGACTATTTCCTCAAGCGGCAATGCAGGTTTGAACCAGAAAACTAATTTGAGATTCTTCTCCCGCGACTGCGGGATCAGAATGACAGAGTCTATGGCTTCCAAGCGTTCCGCGCTGGAACGTGATATTATGCTTCACTGATTATGATTTATTGATCATATTCTCTTCTTCGCCGGGCCATCTTAAATTCAACAGCTGATCTCCTGAACCCCCCAACTGGAAACGATGTTTGCGCAGCGCATTACTCCTGCAGATGATTCGAGCGTGACGGACGATGTTGACGCGTTCGTAAAGCAGATTTGCGAGGTGATTGTAGGAAAGAACCAGGCGGTGAAGCTCGCCGTCGCGTGTCTGCTCGCGCGCGGCCACCTGCTGATCGAAGACATACCGGGCGTAGGCAAGACCACGCTCTCCCAGGCATTGGCACGCTCCCTCGCCCTCGCCTTTCAACGCATCCAATTTACCAGCGATCTGTTGCCTGCCGACATTCTCGGCAACTCCATCTTTGACCGCGATGAGCAGCAGTTCGTTTTTCATCGTGGCCCACTTTTTTCGCAAGTGGTGCTGATCGACGAGGTAAACCGAGCGACGCCAAAAACACAAAGCGCGCTTTTGGAAGCGATGGAAGAACAACACATCTCCATCGACGGCGTGACTTACGAGCTGCCCGAGCCATTTTTTGTAGTCGCGACGCAGAATCCCCAAACTGCCGTGGGCACCTTTCCATTGCCTGAATCGCAGTTGGACCGTTTTCTAATGCGGATCGAGCTGGGCGTGCCGGAACGGGCCAGCGAGCGCGCCATGCTTTTAGGGATGGATCGGCGCGAGATGTTGAAGGAATTAAAGCCCGTGATGAGCCCACGAAC
>Ga0193730_1000439_pt1 | contig 12009 bp, 7 predicted proteins | sample U1a1metaG_FD_144919 | JGI IMG/M metagenome (GOLD analysis project Ga0193730, IMG submission 144919) | Soil microbial communities from a riparian zone of the East river system, Colorado, United States - U1a1 | ecosystem: Environmental > Terrestrial > Soil > Riparian zone | place: USA: East River...
CGCCTGCGCGGTCATCGCCGGAAATGGCATTCGGCTTTTGCGACCTGCGTTGTCCGAGATGATGGATACGGCGCCGGGCGGTAAAATTGTCAGGTCTATTCGCAGGGCAGCGAGATCGGTGCCCGGGGTCATCGAGGTTGAGAAATGCCGGGTGCGCAAAATGGGACTCGATTTTTATGTCGATCTTCACGTCGGCGTTAAGGACAGCATTTCCGTGCGCGAGGGACATGAGATTGCGCATCAGGTCAAAACGGCAATCCAGCAGAACGATTCGCGTGTGGCCGACGTGCTTGTCCATATTGAGCCCGCAAAGAATTTGTAGCCACCGGTCTGTGGTCGGTTAGGTACAGAGATGATGAAACGTCGACGGCTCACAAAGCCGCGGCTACAGCGACAAGTGCCTCCGTCAACGTTTCGCGCGCCCGGGCGACCTGACTCGCAAAGCGAATCAATCCCCGCAAGCGTGTGGGATGCTTGCAGAGATACAGCACTAGCGTCATCACGCTGGTTCGTTGGCGTTCAATATTGAATAAAACGTGCGCCGGCGCTGGAAAACGCTGACGCGGTGTATCGCTGATCGCGCGGAGTGAAAGCAGTGGAACGCCGTGCTCGGCGCAAGCCCGCGCGATAAACTCCGTTTCCATATCGACCGCCGCCGCGCCTGTCGCTCGCGCCGTTTTGTTTCGCTCCTCGTCGGAATCGATCATCGACGGCACAGTCAGAAGATTGGCGACATGGATCGGCAGATTTATCAGCAAAGAGCGCGCCTTGCCCAATTCAGCTGTCGAGAAGTTCCGGGCCAGCACGAGATCGCCAACGTCCAATTGATCGGTAAGCGCGCCTGCGAATCCTGCGCTGATTAAGCAGTCGAGTTGCCGATCTTGAAGGAACCGCGCCATCCGCTGTCGGCAGACCTTTTCTCCAACTCCGGTGTGAAAGATCTCAATCGCGCGACTAAGAAGGGGTTCGCGAGCCCCTATGTTTTCGGGCTTCTCGATTTTGCCGACGACCGTTGTGATACCGTTTCGATCGCTCCGGGTTTTGTTATGGACGAGGTGCAAGAACCCTGAGCTTTCCGCCGGCAAAGCGAACGTGACAGCGATCATCGCATCATTTGCGTTTGCAGTAACTCTTAGTGTTGCTCCGGCAGGGCCTCGATAATTTCCACAACGAAGCTTTTCTTCTCTGGGCCAGAGGCAACTGTTTCAGCAGGCGAGGGCACCGGTGAGATCGGTGCGCCTCCGGCAATTGAGCTAAGCGCAGCACGAAATTCCGATTCGTGATTTCCCGGCAGATCGACAAGAACGCTGACGCGATTTTTGTCCGGAAGTCCCTTGGTTGCGGAACCGCCGAGCTGGCGAGCGATTGTGACGATTTCGTTGGCAACAGCATTCAATCGTCCTGAGGCCGTCGGGACCGTAATCTGGCTCACGCCCAGCGGCGCAGGAGTCAGCGTCGTCGCAGCGTGCTCGAGCGCTTTCGTTACTTGCTGCCGCATCTGTGTTTCGAGCAATGCCCGGTTGGGATTTTTCGTTTCGTGTCGTGCAATCAACCAAAGGCCAACCCCAACATTCGCGCCCATGAGAATGATGAACGCCGCGCCTACGCGGAGTGCCAGTTTCCGCCCGCGCGCGGAAACGTCCGTTTCGCTCGACAGCGTAACCTCGCGAGAATTGCCCTCCATACCTGCGTGAATTCGCCGCGCGACCGCCAGCTCGCGTTGCAACTGCCGGTCCGAGAGCAATTGCTCCTCTAATGCTGCTCGCTCCGCTTCGGATAATCTGCCATCAAGATAATCGAAGAGTCTATCAGGATTCATACTTTAGGCGGGGAAAGCGTGACTGCAGATACACTCGCACGCAACGTCGAACTCATCCGCGACGGACAGAGCATTTCGTTGTAGCCCTACAGCAAACGCAAATGCTGGCTCGACTTTCCGGCGTGTGTGGCCGTGCAACGCGATTTGCGCTTTGCTCTTTGGTAGGGCGGAAATAGAGTCGCTCTCGTGGCCGGAGACCGTGAGGCAGACGTGCGGACGCCCAGGCGATGGTGGCGACGCGCGGCGGCGGCGCTTGCTGTGTGCGTGGCGCTCCTCGCAATTTTTCATCGCCCAATTCTGCTGGCAATCGGCCGGCGGATCGCGCTGCATTACGCTGCGAGAGAAAATTTGAAGGCTAATTTTCGCCTCGAAGGAAATCTCTTCACGAATCTGACAGTCCGGAATCTTCATGTCTTTCCGACCGGGCCGAGCGATGTCGAATCGATCGATGTCGATTTTGCGCGCGCCGATTACCCTTTGCTCGCGCCGTTACGACATGGACTCACTTCAATCAAGAGCCTGGATGTGCGTTCGGCGCGCATTGTCTTGAACCCGGCCAAGACGCCGCTTAGACCGAGTCCGCCGGATCCGAAAAAGAAAATCACGTTGCCCGATGTCTTTCCGGAGCGAGTGCATTTAGTCGATGCAACTATCATCGTACGAAATCGTCCACATGATTTCGTGATGGAACATGTCGACCTTGATTTGGATCCGCGGAATCCCGGGCAATTAAAGATCGACAAGTTGCAGCTGGTCGGTGGCCAGATGTGGTTGAAAGTCGCCGCGCAGACAAGCTACGCGAACAGAATCCTGATCTTGCGCGAAGTGGTCCTCTCCAATGACGAGCGTGTTCGCGAGTTGCGCGTTGATGCATCGCGTATCGGCGAAAGAAAGCTCGCTATTAATTTAGATTATTCCGTCGGAGCTGGAAAGCTTTTCGGTTCTTTCGCGCTGAGTGAAGCGCAATCATCGCTTAATACCGATCTCCATTTACATGCCGAGAACATTCCCACTGGTGTCATCAATAAATATGTGGCGCTTCCGGAAGACTTCATTCGCGGACAAATAGAAAAGTTGGATGTCGATCTTAGTGGATTGATCAGTTCTCCGCGCACCTGGCAGGGAAAACTGATTGCGCAATTCGGCAATTTTCAGCAGCAAGGAATCGGGTTCGACCGCGGTATCTTTCAGATTTCCGCGGCAAACGGCACGGCGGTTCTGCAAACGGGCGACGTCATCCAGGGCGAGAACGAGTTTCATCTTAAAGGCTCGGGTGAATTGCCGCGCAACATAAAGGAATTCGGTCACAGTCCGGCGACGGTGGAGGTTGCGTTGACCGCGCCGGATTTGCAAAAGGCGACCGCCGAAGTACCGCACAAGTTGAGCGGTGCGGCGCAGCTCAACGGCAAGATCGACATCAAAGACGGAAAGTTAAATGGGGAGTTTGCAGTCGCCGCAACTTCACTTGGATTTGAAGGCGGCGCGGTCGAAAGACTAAACGCCACGATCAAATTTTCGAAGACGTTGCCGCCAAATGCAGCCGACCAGCCTACCCAGAAGGCTACGGCTGGGCAGGGCGCGGCTGCCGATATAGCTGTGAAGAAACCGTGGTATGCTGACTCAAAGTCGGAAACGACCTTGAACATTTCCAATCTGAGGCTGCGCGATTACGAGGCGGATACAGTCGAAGGATCTTTGCACAGCACAGGTGACCTGGTCACGTTTGAGGATTTGCTCGTTAGGCGAAAACAAAATCAATTCTCGGTGCGCGGCGAGTACCGGCTGCCAAAAGATTTGCGCGATGCGGTGATGCAACCGGCAAAGATCGACATGTCGCTCAACGCCATCGAGCTGGGGGATTATTGGAACCCGGATTCGCCGAATCGGATCACGGGTCGGCTGCAAATTAATGGGCGCGTTGAATGGAATAATGGAGTGGGGAATGGAGAGGTGTCGCTCTACGGCTCGAATCTTCGAGTGCACGGTTTGGTTTTCAAACAACTGAGCGCGCAATATTCCATCGTAAACAGCACGGTTTACCTGAACGATTTCACCGCAAGCCTGAACGAACGCGACTACGTCAGCGCAAATGCGATTGTTGATCTTCGCCCGCCGTATCGCTACAGCGGAAAGATTTCCGCGCGCGCGGCGAATTTATCGAGCCTTGAATCGGTGCTTCGCGCTTCCGGCAATCAAAATAAACTGGCCGGCTCATTCGCGCTCGATTGGGCAGGGGACGGCAACGCGCAAACATTTAAAAATTCAGGGAAGCTAAAGCTCGTTCTGGAAAAGGGGCGTTACGGCGATTTGCAATCCGTTCAGGCGAATATCGATGCGTCGTATTCGCCCGAGGGTTTCGATGTACCCATTATCTTTTTCGCTACCAACCACATGGATTTTCAGGCGATCGCCCAGGCAAAAGGCGAGACGTTGGAGATTAGCAAGGTTCAACTCGATCAGGGGACAGCCAAATTCGCGTTCGGTTACGCCTCGATTCCATTCGTTTGGAGAAATCTCGGCACGAGTGCGCAGGTAGTCCCCCGCAGCGGCAACGTCGTGGCGAATTTCCAAATTGAGAATCTCGACATAAAACGATTGTTTCAGGACATCTTGGGAAAGCCGATGGCAGCGGGAACCGTGAATGGGAGGCTCGACGCGCAGGGAACAATTGCCGATTTGAACGCGCGGCTCGACGTGCAGATGCGCGATTTGCGCAACGAAGAGTGGCGGGATGTGGAACCGGCAACGATGGATTTGAGCGCGCAGGCAACGCACGGTCGACTCGCCATCTCGGGGAAATTGCAGCAGAGGCGGATCCAGCCGCTGGAGTTAAGCGCAAACATGCCCTTTGACATACCGGAAATTGTCCGGGCCCGAAAATTCCCCGATGAAACGCCAATCACAGCGAAGGCCCGTCTGCCGCGCAGCTCGGTGAACTTTCTTCGACAATTCGTGCCGGCCGTAGAGCAACTGGATGGTGAAGTCGCTCTGGATGTCGATGTAAACGGAACAATTGGCCGGCCGGTGCTGAGCGGCGCGGGCGATATAAGAGTTAACGTTGCCCGTTTCAAGGACCCGACGCTTCCTGCTTTTCAAAACCTGAACACACGATTGGATTTCGCTGGCGACACGGTGACGCTGCAACGTTTCGGTGGCGAGCTGGCCGGTGGTCCTTTCGCAGTCAGTGGCCGGGTTACTTTTCCCAAATTGACTCAACCGACTCTTGATTTGCAACTGAAGGCGGAAAGCGTGCTCGTCGCGCGAAACGATACGCTGACCGCGCGCGCGGACGCGGACCTCAAGGTGACGGGACCATTCTTCACGGCCACGGTCACCGGCAATGTGGCGATGACGAACAGTCATTTCTTGAAGAATATCGATCTGATTCCGATCGGTTTGCCCGGCAGACCGGCGCCGGAGCCGCTCTCGGCGCGGCCGGAATTTTCTTTGCCGGATCCACCATTTCGCGACTGGAAATTCGATGTTTCAATTAAAACAAAGGATCCCGTCCTCATTCGCGGGAACCTGGCCACTGGCGGAGCGATTGGCGATCTGAAGTTGACCGGCACAGGGCTACATCCGGAGTTGCAAGGTTTAGTGCGAATGGAAAATGTCGAAGCAACGTTGCCATTCAGCCGGCTCCAGGTTTCCTACGGATTCCTCTATTTTGATCCGAGCGACTCCTTTAATCCACGGATCGATCTTCAGGGCACGTCTGTCATTCGCGATTACACGGTGCGCGTTTATGTGTATGGAACTTTGCTCTCGCCTGAGGCCATCTTCACGAGCGAACCGCCGCTGGCCCAGGAAGAAATCATTTCTTTAATCGCAACCGGTGCTACCAGAGCAGAGCTCTCGGGAGGTAGTAACGTCCTGGCCGGGCGGGCCGCGATGTTGCTCGTGCAGCAACTTTACCGGAAAGTTTTCAAGAAAGGCGAGCCGGCCCAAAGTAATGCATTTTTTAATCGCCTCGATTTGGATGTGGGGCTGATCGATCCTCGAACCGGACGGCAACAGGCCAGTGCGCGCTTCAGGATCAACGATCAATTTGTCATCGTTGGCGATCTCGGGGTCGGGGGGGATTTTCGCGGCATGGTAAAATATCTGATTCGGTTCCGCTAAGATGCGCCACAGGGTCCTTTTCTGTCTTGGAAGTGCGGCCCTGATAACAAACGCTATAGCCCAGAGCGCGGTCGATGTTCCACGCCCTGAAGAAAGACAAAAGGCTCAGCAAGCCGTGACGAAGCAAAAGGAAAAGCGGGCGCAGCAGACGAACATCATCGAATTTCGCGGCCAGCAAGCTTTTGATGAAAAAGCGTTACGTTCGGCTTTAAAAGAGGAGATCACAACGATCGACGATTACGGATTGAGCCCAGCGCGCGCGGACGATCTGGCGTTTTTTCTGGAAGTTTTCTATCGCAAGCACGGATACGCAAAAGTGAACGTGCATTATGCGATCGAGTCGCAAAACCGGCTGCGCCTTGATATCACGGAAGGGCCGCTGATGACGCTCGGCACCATCATCTTTGAGGGAAACGTACAGGAGCCAACTGACAAGCTTTTCGAGTACGTAGTCGGGCCGACGCGCGAGCGATACTCGAAGTTGCAAAAGAATTTGCCTTTTGTGGCCGCGGACATGCAGGAGGGGGCCGAGCTCGTTCACCGGTTTTACGTCGCGCGAGGTTTTTTGGACTCTGTTGTCGATCCGCCGCGTTACATTTTTAAGGACCAAATTAATCGGGTGGATGTGGTCATCCCGATTCACGAAGGCCGTCAATATGTTTTCGGTAGCATTTCATTTACGGGGCAGACGATTTACGATGCGGAAACGCTGCGCGGGCAAATATTCGATCTCCTGCAGCAGCCTTATACCGACGCGCGTGTCGCCGACATCCCGCGACGAATCGAGGCATATTATAAGGCGCGTGGTTATTACGACGTGAACGTCGAAGCGACAGCCGCGCCGGACCAGGCAGTGAACGAACGAGTGCCGGTGCAAGTCGTCGTCGCGGCGGGAGCGGTTTACCACTTTGACGGTATTACGGTGGCCGGACTCGACCGACTGCGTCCCAGTTATGTCATCAAACGGTTCAGCAAGTTGCGGGGCAAAACTTACAGCCCGGACGTTCTTGATGAGAGATTTCGCACGCTGATGAAAACAGGCCTCTTTAATCTCGTCCAAATTAAGCCCGTTCCAGTCGATGGACATCTTTTGCGGCTCGATATTTCGGCAGAGGAAGCGAAGAGCAAGGAGTTCGGTGTTTCGATCGGATACGGCAGCTACGAGGGCGGCATTTTCGGCGTGCAATATCGCGATCGCGATCTTTTTGGTTACGGTCGCCCGCTTACGACATCAATCGAGGTTTCACAGCGCGCATACAGAGGCGAGATTCTGTACGAGGATCCATTTTTCCTTGATACCGATTTTTCCTTTAGAGCTCGCCTCGCCGCCATCAATTTCAGGTTCGACGGCTACACCAAGTTCGAATTGGGAGGGCGGCTCGAACTCACGCGAAAAATCACAAAGTACGACGAGGCCGGCGTGACCTTCGCTGTTCGGCATGTCAAAATAATCGATGCCGATATCAAGCCGATCTTTCTCGGAGACGAGAATTACCTTGTAAATACTCTCGGCTTCACGAACACCCTCGATATGAGGGAGAGCCCATTCGTGACGCCGCGGGGGTTCCTTATCAACAACACATTGGATTTGGCATCGAGCGCGTTCGGAAGCGACATCGAATTTATCCGCGGAACAATCCGTGTGGGCTATTACTTTCCATTTGGACCGAAGGCGCTTACTCCCGGCGTCGTGGAGGATAAGCCGGGCACTCCGCTGCAGCGCTGGTTTCAACAATCCTCGATCGCTTTCGGCGCTCGCGCCGGCATTATCCATTCATTGACGGTGAGCGGTCCGGAAGAAGCGTTTGCAATTCCAATCGACGAACGGTTTTTCAACGGAGGAAGCGACACCGTGCGAAGCTTTGGTGAGCGGGATCTTGGGCCTCACGACCACAGGGGTCATCCACTCGGAGGTGAATTTTTTACCGTATTTAACGTTGAGTACACCTTTCCGATCTTCGGCGAATTACAGGGCGCGCTTTTCACCGATGCGGGCAATTTGCTGCCCACGGCGGAAGAACCTGGCCTCGACGATATGCGCTACGCTATCGGAGCGGGATTACGCTATAAATTACCGGTTGGTCCGATTCGCCTCGATTACGGAGTCAATCCGGACCCGCACCCTGACGAAGATTTTGGCGCATTCCATTTCAGTTTCGGATTTGCTTTTTAATCGCCGGGTATTTGCGGCAAAATCACGTCCGCCGGAATGAAAGATCGACAAGCACATCTGCGTGGCGATGTCGGTGAGCTTGGGGACATTTCACCACAACTTTTTCGCGACGAACTTCATCGGCTCGCCGATTGGATCGCCGATTACCGCGAGCATATCAGTGAGCAGCGGATCTCTCCGAATGACGAGCCGGGAGCAATCCTGGCGCAGTTGGACACGGTGGCGCCGGAAGCGGCTGCGCCGCTCGATGAAATCTTCGCCGATGTCGAACACGTGATTGTTCCAGGAGTTGCGCACTGGGCGCATCCACAGTTCATGAGCTACTTTGGTTGCACGACAACGAGTCCCGGGATCCTCGCGGAAATGATTACCGGCGCGCTGAACGTCAATGCCATGACCTGGCGAACGGCCCCTGCGGCGACCGAATTGGAGACACTAGCTCTCGATTGGCTCCGCCAATGGCTCCATTTGCCTAACGACTTTATGGGCGTCGTTTACGACACGGCTTCGATCTCGACGATGCACGCGCTTGCCACCGCGCGTGAACAAGCTGCGCCGAACACACGGAAACTTGGATTGAGCGGACGCAACTTACCGACGTTCCGCATTTACACATCCGATCAAGCGCATAGCTCTGTGGAAAAAGGCGCGATCGCTCTTGGTATCGGCGAAGACAACGTGCAGCGTGTCCCGACAGATGCCGAATTCCGAATGGATGTATTGGCATTGGGCGAAAGGATCGCGTCTGATCTCCGGAAGAACTTCAAACCATTGGCCGTCGTCGCAACTGTTGGCACGACATCTACAGCAAGCATCGATCCGATTCCGGAGATTGCGCAGATGTGTCGCGAACATAGGATCTGGTTGCACATCGATGGCGCTTACGGCGCTGGACTCGCCCTTCTACCGGAATGCAAATGGGTGACCGCGGGCTGGAATGAAGCCGATTCCATTGTGATCAATCCGCACAAAATGCTTTTTGTTCCATTGGATTTCAGCGCGCTCTATTTGCGTGATATCGGGCGTTTGCGACGCCTCTTTACGCTCGTGCCCGAGTACCTGCACCTCCGTGACCCAGTCGGCGCTGAGATCAATTACATGGATTACGGGGTGCAACTTGGCCGCCGTTTTCGTGCTCTCAAAGCGTGGGTCGTTTGGCGCGCGTTCGGTCGCGAAGGACTAGCCGCGCGCATCCGTGATCATTTGCGGCTGGCAAAACTTTTTGCCCGCTGGCTTTGCGATGACGAACGTTTCGAATTGTCAGCACCAGTTTTGATGGGTGTCGTCTGCTTCCGGTTCAAGGCGGGCGATGACGAATCAAAGATCGACATAATCAACAGCAAGATTGTCGAACGGATCAATGCCTCCGGACGTGCTTATCTCACGCAAACGAAATTACACCGTCGGACCGTAATGCGGATTGGACTGGGTAATGTTCTCACCACTGAACAACATCTGCGAAATGTCTGGGAAATGATTCAATTTACCGCCGATGAGGTAGATCGTGCGCTTTGCGCGCAGCGCTAATTATTTCCGCCGGCGCGCTCGCCGCAGATGGCCGCAGTGAAGAAATGCGAATATATTTCGCGAATGCTGTCGATCTGCGGTGCGACTTGGATGTGCCGGAAACCGGCGCGGGGAAATGCACGGCGCCACTGGTCCGCGGTCAGGAAGCCCGGATTGGGGCGAATTTCGCGATCCGTATTCACATCGCTAAAGCTGTCCAGGGTTTGAAAGATGAGCTCGGGATAGATCGGCTGATCGACATGCGGGCGCACGCATTCGCCAATAACCAACCATCCGTCATTGGCCAGCGCGTCACGCGCTTGGTTCAAGCTGAATAACAGGTCTTTGGCAACATGGAGGACGTTAACGCCGTATACCAAATCGAATTCGCCACCGCTCACGCCTTGGCTGTCCCATACCGAATTAATGTCGAGCGCTCCCCACTCAAGCGGCAGATCGCGATACTGCGTCGCCAATTTACGTTCGCCGCGCCGCCGGAAAAAGGCGTTGGGCTCCGTGATGAGGTAGCGCTCAATGCGCGGCAGAAGTCCGCGTTCATCAAACCAGCGCAGCAAGATCTCACTGGCGCTTCCGGCTCCGGCGCCCACTTCTAGAATTCGTAGCTTGGATCGGGTGCTCAGGCGCTCGGCCGCAAGGACAGCCCCGACCCAATTATTCACTGCGTAAGCTAAGTTCTCATTTTGAAAATAATTCAGCCATAGCGGTATCGCTTGTGGTTCGAATAGACCCTGCTCAGCATTCTGCTCGCCGCGTGCGATTGCCGGATAAAGGTTGGCTGCCTGGTCTAACAAATCCAAAGTCGGCGCGTTCGCGGAGTCGATATCGAGCCCGATGGCGCGCAGGTGGGCGAGTTGAGGTTGCCACAATGCATGCCGCAAGCGATAAGCGCGGATGTCACCGTCCGTTTGCGCTTCAATGCAACCGGTCTCAAGCAACCGCTTCAAAAGCCAATCCAGGACGGAACTGAAACGCGGCTGATATGAAAGCGTCTGACAAAGTTGTTTCGCGGATCGCCACCCCTCGAGTTGATCGATAACATCCAATCGAGCGAGTAAATCGATCGCTAGATCGATGCTATAACGCTCCATCAGTTCGATGCTTCGATACAAACGTTCGCTGAACAGCGATGCCGGGTAACCTTGTAGCCACTGCGCCAGACGCGGATCGTAGGGTGGAGGGTTAAAGTCAGGCGCTTCGGATGGCCTCGCGGCCATGTTCCTGGTGTGCACGCGACTAATCTGGAGGCGGCCTTCAACTATCGTGCGGTCTTCAACGCGGGAGACAAAATCGACCTCCATTCCAGCGCTATTCGCCGGAGTGAGACAGATGGTAAACGACTGCTCGGGCTTTAACGGAAGCAGAAACTTGACTGCACGTACACCGGTAAGCTGACAGCCCGGGCGCCATTCAGCCAAAGCGGCGGCGATTTCATCGAGAATCACTACGCCAGGCACGACAGGCGCGCCCGGGAAATGTCCGGCCAGGCTGGGATGATCAGTCGGAATCGCGCGACAACGCTCAAAGTTAATTTGTCGCGCACTCGCGATGATATCGTTATTTCGCGCAGTCACGTGCGTAGCATGAATGTAATGCGCGCATCGGCCAAAAGAGCATCGCCGGCTGAGACGCGGCATTGGTAAATTGCATTGCTGGTGTCTCCAAAAACGCGTTGCGCACGAATCTCCAGTGGCGAATCGATGTCATCCAGGCGCGAGACCTGCAAATGGGCATCCCGCAGCGCAACCAGATAAAATGGCCGTGCTGCCACGCCCGCGGACCGCGCTCTTAATCCGCCGTGCACCCCGGCCGCCTGCGCGCCATATTCGAAAGCATGCAACGCCGAAAGCCGTCCGTCGCGGCGCAGCGGATTATCCGGATCGCGATGCGTTTGACTCGAGCATATAATCGATTCGTCGTCCCAGGCGAGCACGCTATCCAACAGACACATAAGACCGGCGTGCGGAATGAGCGTACGGATTTCCGCTTTATCTATCGGCATATTTAAGTCTGCGGTGACCGCTAACTCCAAAACGGATAAAAGTTGAACCAGTTATAAGGCGCAAGCCGCGTGTAGTACTCCAGACGATCGGCGTAGCGTTGCATCCAATGCCGGATGTCCTCGGAGCGCCGCTCGCGATCCAGGATTATTTCTTCAGCCAATTGCTCGAAGTAAATCTCGTAACGGTTGCTGCCGCGGTAAATGCCGAAAAACAGGATAACAGGGCAACGCATGACCGCCGCAAGCACGATCGGGCCGGCAGGAAATGTAGCAGGCGCGCCCAGAAACTGGCATTGCGCGGTCTTGCCGTCGCTCGAGATGCGGTCGCCTAAGGTGCCGATCAGAAAACCCGCATCCAGGCTTTCTTTC
>Ga0193730_1000442_pt1 | contig 11908 bp, 10 predicted proteins | sample U1a1metaG_FD_144919 | JGI IMG/M metagenome (GOLD analysis project Ga0193730, IMG submission 144919) | Soil microbial communities from a riparian zone of the East river system, Colorado, United States - U1a1 | ecosystem: Environmental > Terrestrial > Soil > Riparian zone | place: USA: East River...
CAGCCGTTGCGCTGGGTGGGCTCCTCGGTCTCAGGGACGCGCTTCGGGCTGACCTCGCGGACCCGCCGCCGGCAGCACGTAACGGCACGTGACGGTGCTACGGCCGCCAGCCCGCGGATGGGCTCGCCACGCTCTCGTCAGCTGCCTAAGTGCGAGGTGGACGCTTACGTCGGCCGCCTCGCGGCAAGACGTACCAGGCCAGGAGGGCGACGACGATAACCGCCGCCGCGACAGCGACGACGGCGACGGTCGACGCGGCTACGACCACACGGCCATTTTAGCCGCGTTGCTCGGGGTCGAAACTAGGCGGCGAGCGGAACTCAAGCGTGGCCTACGTCCGGGCCTGGCGGACGCGCCGCCGCCGCTCCTGCCTACCGTCGTGCCGGCCCTGCGGCAGACCTGCCGCGACCAACTTGCCGCTCCGTTCAGGGCCGTGACTCGCTGCCATAGTCGTCGGCGACGTCACCGACTAAGGGAGCAAGATGCCAGCGCAGCGACTCACAAACGACGACGCGATCGCCCTCTCAGATGCAGAGCTTGTGGAGCGGGTCTGGAGCCGCTCGGCCTGCGCAAGGCGAGACACACCTACGTCTCGCTGATGCACGCCGCCGGCTGCTCGCTCGAGGAGATCGGCGACTTCGTCGGGCACTCGTCGACGTACATGGTCGACACCGCTATCGGCACCTGCTCGACGGACAGCGCGAGCGCGCGGCTTAGCGGCTCCACGTCTTCCTGACCGGAGCCCAGAATCGGTAGCGAGTGAGCCGCATGCGTCGAGACAAAGGATTGATCTGAATGACGGGCCGCTCCGAATCTACGCACGAGTCTTGCGGGTGAGCTACTCGTCTTGGACCTTCGGAAATCTCATTTCGCTTCTTGTCGTGGCGCTGGTCGTCTGGTCCTTGTGGGATCAACATTGGTTCGGGAGCGGCCATTCGATCGGCCACTACATCGAAGGAGGGGTTGGCCTCTTCCTCATCCTCGGTTTTGCGCTTCGTCTCCCCGCCCTCGTTGGGATAGCAATCGCGCGACGCGGCATGCGCCACTCGCGGCCGTGACCTCACCCGCGCCAACTGGCGCGCGGAGGAGGCAAAGCAGCATGGTTGACACGTCCACCCCACGTCTCCAAAACCGGGGGCTACAGGTTCGAGTCCTGCCGCCCCTGTCGCCGTTGAAAGTCCGGGTTCGGCTGCGCCGAAGCCATGACGACTTTCAACGGCTTCTGTTCAAGTTCTGACGTGGGTGAGCCGCGCCGCCATGTCGGTCCCGGCGGCGTCACGCTTCAGTCTCGGCTGCCGAAGATTGAGGACGAGAAGCGGGTGCTACTTCGTCTTGCCGCGGTAGCTCACATCGGTTGCTCGCATCAGCAGCGCGGGCGGATCGCCAGCACGTTGTCGGCGAACCAGCGCCCTCGAGGGCCGGTGCCGTGCTTTTGCACGAACGCCGGGCCCGTGTACCAGGCTGCCAGCGCTTCCCGCGTGTCGCCGAACGTCTGCAGGAGATGGCGGAAGAAGAGCAGGCCGACGCGCACATTGCCCTCGACGTTGCGCGGATAGCGGCGGTCGGCAAGGACGCGCTCCACATAGCGCCACGTGCCCGGCATGACCTGAAAGACACCCCACGCACCGGTGGACGAGGTCAGGTCCGGCTGGTGGCCCGACTCCATCCAGGCGAGCGCACAGGCGAGCCGACGGTCGACACGGTAGTAGCGCGACCAGCGGTCGATCTGGCCGCGGACGTGCGCTTGGGCGCCAAGCCGTGTCAGCCGGTCGTGCGTTCGGCGGAGAACGTCAATCGTCTGCGGACCCACGACGCCGTCTGCCTTTACTCCGGCACCCCGCTGGATCCCGAGCACGGCTGCTTCCGTGATCGGCCCGAAGAGGCCGTCCAGGGAGACGAAGATACCGTTGCGGCGCAGCAGGAACTGCAACTGCGCGACGTCCCAGCCGCGATTGCCCTCGCGCAGCAGCCGGCGGCCGAGCTCATGCCGGGCCCAGCGACCGAACGCACGCCGGGTCTTCGGCCCCGCTACTCCGTCGGGCTGAAGATGACGGCGCCGTTGAAACCGCTTGGTCGCACGCCGGGTCTCCGGGCCCGCGATCCCGTCGAACGCGCCGTTGTAGAACCCGCGCTGGAAGAGCGCAAGCTGCAGCGCAGCCACGTTGGGCGAGGCAGATCGTGCCGCCGTAGCCGCGGCGAGTGAGGTGGCGGCGAGCAGCGCCAGAATGCAGGCGCGACGACCCATGAGACGGACCCCGTTCCGCGCCAATTCTCGGTTTCCTGCTGCAGTCGCCCGTCGCCGCGGCCGATAGGCTCAACCCGTGGCGGTTCTCGAGTCACATGTCGAGCTGAGCGAGGAGCATGAGCGGCGACGCGCGCGAATGGAGCAGCTCGTCTCGGAGCTTGGCGAGCGAACAGCTCGAGTCGCCCTCGGCGGCGGCGAGAAAGCGGTCGAGCGCCACCGATCGCGAGGAAAGCTGACGGCGCGGGACCGGATCGACGGGCTTGTCGACCCGGGTTCCACATTCCTCGAGCTTTCCGCCCTGGCTGCTTGGGGCGTCTACGAGGAGCAGGCACCCTCGGCGGGGATTGTCACCGGCATCGGCGTTGTCGAGGGCAGGGAGTGCGTCGTGATCGCCAATGATGCGACCGTCAAGGGCGGCACCTATTTCCCGCTGACGGTGAAGAAGCACCTACGCGCCCAGGAGATCGCCGACCAGAACCGCCTGCCGTGCATCTACCTCGTCGATTCGGGCGGAGCCTTTCTCCCGCTCCAGGCCGAGGTGTTCCCCGACCGCGACCACTTCGGGCGAATCTTCTTCAACCAGGCGCGCCTGTCTGCGAAGGGAATCCCCCAGATCGCCTCGGTGATGGGTTCCTGTACGGCCGGCGGGGCCTACGTGCCGGCGATGAGCGACGAGACGATCATCGTCAAGGGGACGGGCACGATCTTCATCGGCGGGCCACCGCTCGTGAAGGCGGCGACCGGCCAGGAGGTGACGGCCGAGGAGCTTGGCGGCGCGGACGTCCACACGCGGCTCTCGGGAGTGGCCGACCACTACGCGACCTCGGACGAGCACGCGCTGGCACTCGTCCGGCAGATCGCCCGGAACCTGAACCTGCCTCCAAAGGAGATGCCCTGGGACCTGGTCCCGGGACAGGAGCCCGCCGCCGACCCTGCGGAGCTCTACGGCCTGATCCCGGATGACTACCGCGAGCCGTTCGATCCGCGCGAGGTGATCGCCCGGATCGTCGACGGGAGCCGGTTCGACGAGTTCAAAGCCCTCTACGGGGAGACGCTCGTCTGCGGCTTCGCGCGGATCGAGGGCTTTCCGGTCGGCATCCTTGCGAACAACGGCGTCCTCTTCGCCGAGTCGGCGCAGAAGGGCGCGCACTTCATCGAGCTCGCCTGCAAGCGGAAGATCCCGCTCGTCTTCCTACAAAACATCACAGGCTTCATGGTCGGCAAGGAGTACGAGGCGGGTGGGATCGCGCGCGACGGCGCCAAGCTCGTGACCGCCGTCGCCTGCGCCGAGGTGCCGAAGTTCACGGTCGTGATCGGCGGCTCGTTCGGCGCCGGCAATTACGGGATGTGCGGCCGCGCGTACTCGCCCCGGCAGCTCTGGATGTGGCCGAATGCTCGGATCTCGGTCATGGGCGGCGAGCAGGCGGCCACTGTGCTGACGATGGTCGGCGACGCCGACCCGGACGAGATCCGGGAGAAGTACGAGGAGGAAGGCAACCCGTACTACTCGACGGCCCGACTTTGGGACGACGGGATCATCGACCCGCTCGACACGAGACGGGTGCTCGCACTCGGGATCTCAGCGGCGTTGAACGCGCCGGTTCCCGAGACAACGTTCGGTGTCTTTCGAATGTGAGAGGAGGCTGATGGGCTATTCAAAGGTGAATGTGCACGAGCTCGAGCCGGCAGGCCCGGGCGGCGTCGTCCGGTTCGTTCGGCGTGAGCTCGATCTCCAGGCATTCGGGATCAACTGGTTCGAATTTCCGCCGAATGCCGACGGACACCCTCACAACGAGCAGGACTCGGGCCAGGAGGAGGTCAACGTGATCATTCGCGGCTCCGGGACGTACGTGATCGAGGGCGAGGCGGTTCCGGCCCGAGAAGGCGATGTGTTCCGGTTCGACCCCGAAACGACCCGCGGCCCGAAGGCCGGCCCAGATGGGCTGACGATCCTTGCCGTCGGGGCCCCGCGCGGAAGCTACGAGCCGAGGGGATCCTTCTGATGGCCGACCACACGATCGAGCTGACGAACGATGAGCTGAAGCTCGTACGCAATGCGCTGCACTCCTATCTCGACGACTTCGGTCATGAGGAAGCAGACGTCCTGCGCGAGATCAAGCAGCTGCTCGAGAAGCTGCCGTATCACGAGCGGTTCTTCGAATAGCCTCGCGTGCTCCTCCGATTAGTCCTCTGGAACCTCGCTGACTCGAAGACCACGATCGAGGAGCTGCGGCGCTACTTGAGGGACGAATCGGTCGATCAGTTCGAGGAGGTTCCCGGCCTGCGCTTCAAGACATGGATTTCGGACGAGGTGACCGAGCGCTAGGGGGCGATCTACCTCTGGGAGACGGTGGAAGCGGCCCGCGCGGAGTTGCCGAGCGGAGCTCGCGAGTTGATCGGCAAGGAGCCGGACGTCGGTGAGGAGTTCGACGTCGAGGCGACGATCGAGGGCGCGTACGCGGTGGAGGAGCTCTCGCGCCGCGGTCTCGCTTTCGAGCCTTAACGCGCGATCGAGGTCGGCGACGACGCACGGTCTGAGCGCGGGCCAGTGCGCCGGCCACGGGTGATTCTCGATCCGTGAGTGTTCTTTAGGTACACGCGCGCGCATCCCCACCCGGGTGGTGGCTTGTTCCACCCGCCACCCGCGGCGAGCGTATCGCTGAAACGCGCACGGGTGGGTGACGGGATTGCGCCAAAGGCGCGACTTCTAGAGGACCAAATGCTCCGGGGCGATCGCACCGTCCTCGAAGCGCTCCAACCGGTACGGGGCGAGGTCGAAGGTTGGGCCGAGACCGAGAATCTCCTCCGCGACAGCCCGGCCGACGGCGGGGCTTTGCATGAAACCGTGTCCTGAGAATCCGCATGCGGCATAGATGCCGTCTCCGATCCGGCCCAGGATCGGATGCGCGTCCGGCGTCATGTCGTAGAGACCCGCCCACGCGCGGTCGATCCGGGTACCTCCAGCGCCCGGATAGCGGTGGACCAGCCGCGCCAGCCGGTCGTCGAAGAGCGACTCGTCGACCACCTCGTCGAATCCCCACCGCGGCTCAGGATCGGTCATAGCGACAACCAGCCGGTCGGCTCGCCGGCGGAAATGGAAGCCGGTCTCGGCCTCGATCGTCATCGGCAGATCGGCGGGGAGACCCGTGATCGGCGCGGTCTCCAGGAGCTGCCGGCAGAGCGGCCGGATCGGCAGCTCGACCCCGAGCTTCTTTCCGACCTCGGCCGACCAGGGCCCCGCCGCGATCACGAACACGTCGGCATCGAGCTCCGTCGCATCCTGCCCTTCGCGCACCTCCACCCCACGCTCCGCCGCGCGCCGGACGAGCTCGCCTGCGACGGCGGGTGGGTCCGCGACGCCGTCCTCCCAGCAAACAAAGGCGCCGGCGACGTCATCGCCGCGTACCCCGGCCGGCGGCTCGGCAGAAACCACTGGGACGCCGAGCGAGCGCTGGAGCTCCGCTCTTTCCTCGAGCTCGGCGAGGCCCGCCTCGGTCGTCGCCAGGAAGAGGTAGCCGACCTGCTCGAAGAAGGGCGCTCCCAGCTCCTCGAAGAAGCGGATGCTCGCCTGCGCGAGCCGGACCTCGGGCTCGGTCGAGAACTGCTGCCGAACGCCGCCCATCGCCTTCGCCGTCGCGCCGCCCGCGATGCTCCCGCGATCGCAGAGAACGACGTCGTCCGCGCCCAGCTCCGCCAGGTGAAGAGCGACGCTCGCTCCGGCTGCGCCGCCTCCGACTACGACGATGCGAGCCAGCGGTCGAGCGCCTCCCGCTCGTCTTCGGTCAGCTCGCGGAGCGGCGCGCGGACGTCTTCGCGGATCGGGACCCCGCGCCGCCGCAGCACGTGCTTCGCCGCCGCGTGAAACGGAAACTGCTCGAGACCGTCCCGCAGCGCCTCGAGATCCGGACCGGGAACGCCGCGAACGGCGGCAGCCACCTCGGCGGGGAAGGCCGTCGCCAGCCCCGAGACCACCCCCACCGCACCGCCTGCCAGGCCGCGTTGAATCAGAGACTCCGGCCCGACGAAGACGTCGAGTCCCTCGACGAGATACGGCTCGAACCGCTCCCACGGACGGTCGGAAACCTTGAGACCGACGAAGTTCGAAACGCGCTCGCGTAGCTGCTGCAAGACGATCACCGGGACCGCGTAGCCGCTCCGCGCGGCGAACTCGTAGACGTAGAACGGCAACGGCTCGCACGCCTGCGCCGCAGCCGCGAAATGCCCGAGCAACGCCCGGTCGTCGAGCGCGAAGTACGGCGGGCCGATCACTGCGACCGCATCGGCACCGAGGTCGGCGGCGTGTGCGGCCAACTCGACGGTCTCGCGCGTCGTTTGAGCGCCGCAATGGACCGCGATCGCGAACTCCTCCGGCCTAGCCGCCAGGAAGAGTTCCGCCGCGCGGCGGCGCTCGGCGGCGCTCAGCAAGATCCCCTCACCGGTCGTGCCGAGCGCGAGCAGGCCGTCGAGGCCGGCTGACTCCAGGAACGCGACGAGTGGGTCGATTCCGTCTTCGTCCAGCAACTCGCCGCCGTTCGTCAGCGGCGTCACAGCAGCAGCGAGGGCGCCTCGAAGCACGAACCCGACTCTACGGCGTCGCTTGGGACGCCGACCAAAGAGGTCGCGCGATTCACTCGCGCGACCGCTTCTCCCGGCCGCAAGGGCGGCCGCGGGACCTCCTCAGCACGACTGCTCGTCTTAAGCTGCGGACTCATGAGCGCGCTGCGGATAGAGCGAAACGGGCCGGTGCTGCGGGTCACATTGGCGCGGCCCGAGCGTCGGAACGCCTTCGATGCGGCACTGATCCGCGAGCTGGCGGAAGCCTTCGACGACGTCGGCGATGCCCGCGCCGTCGTCCTCGCAGGTGACGGAGAGAGCTTCTCCGCGGGCGCGGATGTCGACTGGCAGCGCTCGGCGATCGACCTCTCCTACGAGGAGAACGTCGAGGACGCCCTCCGCCTCTATCGGATGCTTGACGCGATCGATTCGTGCCCCGCCCCGGTCGTCGCTCGCGTGCAGGGCTACGCGCTCGGCGGCGGCTCGGGTCTCGTCTGCTGTACCGATGTCGCGGTAGCCGCGCCGGACGCCGTCTTCGGGTTCTCGGAGGTAAAGCTCGGAATCGTCCCGGCCGTGATCTCCCCGTTCGTCTTCGCCCGGATCGGGACGGCGGCGGCACGTCGCCTCTTCCTCACGGGCGAGCGCTTCGACGCCGAAACAGCGCTTCGGACCGGCCTCGTCCATGAGCTGGCGGAGGAGCTCGACTCCGCGCTCGATCGCGTCATCGCCGAGCTGCTGACCGCCGGGCCGGAGGCGACGCGAGCGGCGAAGCAGCTGATCCGCGACCGGCCTGGCGGCGAAGAGGCGGCGCGACTTGCAGCGAAGCTGCGGACGAGCCCGGAAGGCCAGGAAGGGCTGCGCGCCTTCCTCGACAAGCGTCCGGCAGCATGGAGATCCGAAAGCTTCTCGTAGCCAACCGCGGCGAGATCGCTCTCCGCGTCTTCCGCGCCTGCGCTGCCGAGGGGATCGCCACCGTCGCCGTCGTCGCGCCAGACGACGAGAGCTCGCTGCATGCGCGAGAGGCAGACGAGGTGGTCGAGATCAGCGGATATCTCCATTCGGAAGAACACATCCGGGCCGCCAAGCAGACAGGCGCGGACGCGATCCATCCCGGCTACGGCTTCCTCGCCGAGAACGCCAACTTTGCCGAGGCGGTGGAGGCGGCAGGGATCGTCTTCGTCGGCCCCACCCCGGACGCACTGCGCCGCGGCGGCGACAAGCTCGAGGCCAAGCGCGTCGCCGCAGAAGCAGGCGTCCCCGTGCTTCCAACCGGCGACCCCGGCGAGATCGGGTTCCCGCTGATGATCAAAGCAGCGGCCGGCGGTGGCGGGCGCGGGATGCGGATCGTCCGCGAAGCGGCCGAGCTTGCCGATGCCGTTGCCGCCGCCCGCCGTGAGGGCAAAGGGGCGTTTGGTGATGAGAGCGTCTTCTTCGAGCGTTATCTCAAGCGGCCGCGCCACGTCGAGATTCAGCTCCTCGCCGACGGCCACGGGCACGTCTATTCGCTCGGGGAGCGCGAATGCTCCATTCAGCGTCGGCACCAGAAGGTGCTCGAAGAGGCGCCGTCGCCCGCGCTCGATGCCGGCCTGCGCGAGCGGATGAGCGCGGCGGCGATCGCATTCGCCCACGCGGTCGGCTATCGGAGCCTCGGCACCGTTGAGTTCCTGCTCGACGGCGGCGACTTCTTCTTCCTGGAGCTGAATGGGCGGATCCAGGTCGAGCATCCGGTCACCGAAGAGGCGACCGGACTCGACCTCGTCGCCCTGCAGCTCACCGTCGCTCGCGGAGAGCAGATTGAGGATCCTCGGGCGAGCTTCCGCCGCCATGCGATCGAGGTGCGCCTCTACGCAGAGGATCCGGTGGATTTCCTGCCTCAGGCCGGAAGGGTCGAGCGGCTGCGACTGCCGGATTCGATCCGCGTCGACGCGGGCGTAGCCGAGGGCGACGATGTCGGCGTTGCGTACGACCCGATGATCGCCAAGCTGATCGCCTCAGGTGAGTCTCGAGCGGAGGCTCTCGACCGGCTCGCCGGTGCGCTTGCCGAGACGGAGATCGAAGGCGTCACGACCAACCTGCCGTTTCTCCGCTGGCTCGTCTCCCACCCGGCCGTTCGCGACGGGCGGACGACGACGGCATTTCTGACCGAGTATCCGCCGCTCTCGGCCAAGCCCGCTCGCTTGCCGAGCGGTCCCTGGGCGGCGCCGTGGCGCCTGAACCTGCCTCCCCCGGCTCCGGCTGCTCCCCCGGATCCTGACGCCGCCTTCAGCGATGAGCGTCACACCGGCGAGCAGAGCTCGTTGACTGCGCCGATGCCCGGCACGGTGATCCGGGTCGCAGTCGCCGAAGGCGATCGCGTCGACGCGCGCCAGCCGTTGATCGTGCTCGAGGCGATGAAGATGGAGACCCCGATCGTCGCGCCCTACGAAGCGGTCGTCCGGACGATTCACGTGGCCGAGGGCGACCGCGTCGCCGGGGGCACTGTGCTCGTCGAGCTCGAGGACTAGATCAGAAGAGCTTCTGTAGCTTCATCGCCTTGCTCAGGTCACCGGTGACCTTGAGCTTGCCGGTCATGAACGCGCTCATTGGGTTCTGCTCGCCGTTGACGACCTTCATGAACGTCTCCTCCGACGCCGAGATCGTTGCCTCCGCTTCGCCCTGCCCCTCCATGACGCCGATCTGGCCGTCCTTGACTCGCACCGTCCATTGGCCGGCGCCGTCGATGTCGAACAGGTAGGTGGCGTTGAGGCCGGCCGCCTTCGAGGACTCCCCCGCGCGGGCCTCGAGGCCTTCGAAAAACTCACGCGCGTTCGCTGTTGCCACGGGCGCGGAGCCTAACGACTTACGGGACGACGGGCTCGACGGCGAGCCGGCGCGAAGGTCGGGAGGACGGCAGCAGCGCGGCAAGCGCAACCGCGACCAGGGCAGCCGACGCGGCGACGTACAGGGCCGCGCGCAGGTCGATCGAGTCGGCGACCGCGCCGAGCGCAACGGCCCCGACCCCGCCGAGGCCGATCGAAAGTCCAATCGACAGCCCCGACGCCATCCCGATGTGGCGCGGCAGGTACTCCTGGCTCATCACCATCGTCACGCCGAAGGTCCCGATTACCGAGATGCCGACGCCGGCGAGAGCGATCGCACCGGGCACGCCCCCGACGATCACGAAGACGAGGATCAAGGGCGCGGTCGCCGCCGTGCTTGCCAGCAGCACCGGCCTCCGGCCGAAGCGGTCGGCCAGCGGCCCGGCCGCGAGCGTGCCTACACCGCCCGCGAGCAGCATCAGCGAGAGCAGGTGGTTCCCGTGCGCCTTCGAGTGGCCGAGCGAGACCTCCCAGAGCGGGACGAACGTGATCAGCCCGAACCATGCGACGCTACGAAAGGCGATCACCCCCAGCAGGAGCAGCAGCGCGCCGAGGCGGTCGGGCTCATCGCTCTCGAGAAGCGAGCCGCGATCGGGAGCGAACGAACCGAGGAACGGCGCCAGCACCAGCAACGCGACTGCGACGGCGAGGCCCGGGACGGCGAGCAGCAATCCGCCGGTGAGGCCGAAGGCGAGCACGAGCGGCGTCGCTACGGTCGGGCCCAGCGCGAAGCCGAGGTTGCCGCCGATCGAGAAGAGCGACATCGCGCTCGCCCGGCGCCGCCCGCCCGCGAAGGCAGCGAACTTCGAGCCTTCGGGGTGGAACGCCGCGACACCAAGGCCGGAGACGACGACGCACACGAGCACGAGTGGATAGGTCGGCGCGGCCGAGGCGAGGCCGATCCCGATTCCCGCCAGCGCGACACCGGCCGGCAGCAGCCAGATTGCTCCACGACGGTCAGACCAGAGGCCGAACAGCGGCTGGACGATCGAGGAAGAAACCGCAGAAGCGAGTACGGCGGCAGCCGCGAGCGTGTACGACAGGTCGAACTTGTCGACGAAGAACGGCAGCAGCGCCGGCAGCGCACCGTTTGCGAAGTCGGTGGCTAAGTGGCCGCTCGAGAGCGCCGCCATCGCGCGCTTGTCCAGCTCGGCCCGCACGCGGGCAGGCTAGTGGCCCGACCGGTGACGTTGCCGACTTCCTGGGTCGCGAGCACCAAGCCAGGGGCCGCGATCGTCCGCGGGCAAGGCTGGCAGCCTTGACAAGGGCGAGCGCGGGCTCTGGCGCAGCGTGATCGCGGGCCAGGGAGCCGGCGGACGTTGCCGGTCGGGCCACCAGTGGCCTGGCCGGTGACGTTGCCGACTTCCTGGGTCGCGGGCCAGGGAACCGGCGAACGTTGCCGGTCAGGCCGCTACGAGGGTTATGCGGCGCTAGGAGCGGCCGCAGGCGGCAAGTAACGCGCGATCAAAGCGCGCGAGAGCTCCCACTGGCAGTACACGATCGCCAGCCGGTTGTGCTCGAGGGCGGCGGCGGTGGCGCCGTCGGATCGAAGCCGCTGCCGCTCGTCGACGAGCTCAGCGTGCTGGGTCTTGAGGGTCTCGAGGTCGGTCTGACGCGCCGAACGCGCACGCGAAAAGCCAACCCGCCGCAGGGATGTCGCCGCCATTTCCCTTCTATCGGCGCGACGGCGCCGAAGTTGAGGCCGACCCCGCATACGGGTGAGGCTACGCAGGCGGTCGGATAGCATCGCGGGCCGATGCGGGTCGAGGTCGAAGCCGAATCGCCCGAGTCCGTCGAGGCCGATGTCCTCGCCGCACCCCTTCTCGCATCGGCGACGCTGACCGGGCAGGTCGCAGTCCTGGACGGGCGCCTCGGTGGACTGCTCGCACGGCTCGCGGAGCAGGGCGAGCTCACCGGCGAGCCGAAGACGGCGCCGCTCGTGCACATGAACAACGGCGAATTGAAGGCCGCCCGGCTGGCGCTCGCGGGCATCGGCGCGAGAGAGGCCATGGACGCCGACGCGCTGCGCACCGCGGCGGGCACGCTCGCGCATGAGGTGCGCGGATTCGCGCGCAGCATCGCCTGGCTCGTCGACGAGTCGCTGCCGCTCTCGCCGGCCGAGCAGGCGCGGGCGATCGTCGACGGAACGCTGCTCGGCTCCTACGACCCGGGTCGTTGGAAGAGCTCCTTCGAAGCGCCGCGGCTCCAGCAACTCACGCTCGTCTCGGGGGACGCAGCGGCCCGCGAGGCT
>Ga0193730_1000445_pt1 | contig 11869 bp, 7 predicted proteins | sample U1a1metaG_FD_144919 | JGI IMG/M metagenome (GOLD analysis project Ga0193730, IMG submission 144919) | Soil microbial communities from a riparian zone of the East river system, Colorado, United States - U1a1 | ecosystem: Environmental > Terrestrial > Soil > Riparian zone | place: USA: East River...
TCCGACGCCGCGCTCTTTTGCGATTACTATGACGTCACCGACGGCGGGAACTTCGAAGGACAAAACATTCTTCATGTGAACTCGTCGTTGAATGAGGTCGCGCGCAAACACGACATCACGACTGATCGAGCACAACAAATCATTGACAATGGCCGCCGGAAGCTTTTCCAGCTTCGGGAACAACGCGTAAAGCCGGGGCGCGATGAAAAGATACTTACGGCCTGGAATGGACTCATGCTGGCAAGCTTTGCCGAGGCCGGAGCGATTCTTAATCGCGCAGACTATCGCGAGGTCGCCCGATTCAACGCCAGATTTCTGCTGACGGATCTACAGCGCGATAGCTTGCTGCTCAGAACCTACAAAGACGGTCAAGCAAAACTCAATGGCTATCTTGAAGACTACGCGAGTCTAATAGATGGATTAATTTCCTTGTATGAAGCAACTGGTGAGCTTGAGTGGATTGAGGGCGGAATCAAGCTGGCCGATAAGATGATCGATCAGTTTTGGGATGATGAAGCCGGCGGGTTTTTCTTTACGGGCCAGAATCACGAGCAGCTGATTGTTCGCACCAAAGAGTGGCTCGATAATGCGACGCCTTCGGGAAATTCGCTGGCCGCATTTGCACTTCTTAAGCTGTCTGCGTTCACAGCAAACGACGACTATCGTCGGCGGGCCACTACCGTGCTCCGGCTCATGGCCAATCAAATGCGCAGATATCCGTCCGCTTTCGGATTTGCGCTAACGGCGCTCGACTTCCATCTCTCGTCGCCGCTGGAGATTGTAATAGTAGGAAACCAGACTGACGCGCGGTTTGAAGAACTGACGCAAGCCCTTTGGCAGGACTACATACCCAACCGGGTTATTGGCACCTGTACGCAACAGTTTGATCGTGCGGCCCAGCTAATCCACCTCTTTCAGGGGCGAAATACTTTGGATACACTGCCAACCGCCTTTGTCTGCCAGAACCAGGCATGCCTCGCTCCCGCCCATTCTCCAGAGGACATGCGCCTCCAACTAACCGCCGGAATCCGAGGTTAAGGCCTTTTACAGCAATTACTTCTCAGATTGACCGGGGGCTTTACCTAAACACCGAAAAAAGCGTTGACTTAGAGTAGCGGTGTAGCTATTCTTAGGTGGCCAACAGTGTTGGCCAATGTCTTGTCTTAGTAAACCGCGCTTAATCGCGCGGTCTCCTCATCAAACTCGGGTCCCCGCGACAATCTCGGAAAAGTTCATGTCAAAGTTCAATTGGAAGAGTCTATCGCTACTAGCGGCCGTCGTCGTCGTTGGCGCAATCATTTTGCTTTTAGGACTTGTCTCCACTATCCGCCTGCCGCTGCTGGGCTGGAGTGGATTGGCGCCACTGGTGGTTCTGGTAGTTTTGACGCTGATTTCGAGTCGCTTCACCGTGCCCGTTACGAGTGTTGATGGGACGAGCCAAACAAACAAATCGTTAGCCGATGCCTTCATATTTCTGGCTGTCATGATGTACACGATGGCGCCCGCAAGCAGTTTCGGCCCCTCAGTCATTCTCGCAACGATAGTTGGCGTCATTGCGTCTGTTTCAGTAAGCGGGAAATGGTCGCGAGTCTTCGCGGTTGCTACTACCATTATTTCCACGTTTGTGGCCTCGCTGGTTTACAAAGGTCTGCTGGTTACGATTGCGGGCGGTGCGGTATCGGCGGGTGATCGTGGTTTGGTTCTGGACATCCTGTTGTTTCCTCTTTGCGTGTTCGGACTGGTCCAGTACGCATTAAGCACGTTTGGAACAATCGCGTTTGCGTCGTTGAATTCGGGCGAGACTCGCGTCGTCGTTTCAAAAGAAAGTTTGATCTGGACTCTCATTACGCAGGTTGCCAACGTCACCTCTGCGGCGCTGTTCTTTTCAGCAATTCACGGTGCGGGCGTTCCTTTCCTGTTTGTCGGTGCATTGATCATCACGCTGGTTCACTTGTTATATCGCTTCAACGAGAAACGAGTCAGCGAGGTAACGCGCGCGCAAACAGACAAGCTTCGTTACATCGAAGAGATTGCCGACCTGCACATGAACACCATCGAGTCGCTGGCGATCGCGATTGACGCTAAAGATCAGACGACGCATGGTCACGTGCGCCGCACACAAATTTATGCGACTGAGATGGGTAAGCTGCTGAAGGTTACTGAGTCTGAATTGCGTGCGCTGGTGGCTGGTGCGCTACTGCACGACATCGGCAAACTCGCGGTGCCGGAATATATCCTCAACAAACCCGGCAAGCTTACCGAAGCAGAATTCGCAAAGATGAAGATTCACCCGACCGTTGGCGGTGACATCCTGAAGCGTGTGAATTTCCCGTATCCGGTCGAAGACATCGTGCGCTTTCATCACGAAAAGTGGGATGGCAGCGGATATCCCAAAGGCCTGCGCTCGGAGAATATCCCGCTGGTGGCCCGCATAATTTCGGTAGTTGATTTTTACGATGCCACGCGGTGCGATCGGCCGTATCGAAAAGGAATGAAGCGAGAGGACTCGCTGGCCCTACTGCAAAAAATGTCCGGCACGGCGTTCGATCCGAAGGTCGTCGCGTTGTTCGCCAAACACGTGACTGAATTTGACAACTTGATCGCTCGAGACGACATTCAGGAACAGGTTGCTTCAGAAAATCTTGACCTGCTGAACAATGCGCGCCCGGATGCAGGATTGGCGTCTGACATTCTCGGCACGCCGGACGACAGTAAGGGTTTCCGTTCTATCACGCAGGCTCAGCGCGAAGTCTTCGCCCTCCACGAGATAGCCCAGACGATTGGTTCTTCGTTGAATCTCCAGGACACGGTTACGCTCATTTCAAACAAACTGCGGGCCATAGTTCCGTTCGACACGTGCGTAATTTTTATTGTCGACGATCGTTCGGGCAAGGCAATCGCCATGCACGTTGTCGGGGACCACTCAGATCTCTTCAGACTGAGACGCATCAACATTGGCGACGGCATTACTGGTTGGGTGATTGCGAACTCGCGTTCAATGTGCAACTCATCTCCCGAGCTTGATCTGGTCGGATTGCCTGATGAAATTGCTCGTGGCTATCGGGGCGTGCTGGTGTCGCCGCTGATTAGGGAGGACGGCGCATTTGGTGCGATCTCTCTCTACTCGAAAGGCCGCACCTCGTACACGACCGAGCACGTACGCCTGTTGGAATCTGTCTCGCAACATGCTGCCTCGGCGCTCAACAACGCTTTGACATTCGAGAAGACGAAGGAAAGTGCTTTGACGGATCCGCTCACGGAACTACCGAACGCGCGCGGTTTCTACATGATGCTGGAGCAAAGACTGGCTGAATGTGAGCGCTTAGGGCGCGAGTCGCTGTCGGTTATCAGTATGGACGTTGACGATTTCAAGGCGATTAACGATCGGTATGGACACGCGATTGGCGATCGGCTGCTGGCTAGCATTGCGCGCGTGATTCGCAAGGAGCTGCGACAGATGGATATCCTGTCGCGATACGCGGGCGACGAATTTGTTGCGATCATGCCGATGGCCTCCCAGGTGATGGCTGAGGGCATCGCCGATCGCATTACCAAGGCAGTATCCGGGCATAAGTTCTCAGTCAGAGAAGGCAAACAAGTCACTGTGAGTGTTAGCATCGGCGTAGCGTGTTTCCCCAATCATGGCGAGACTACCGAAGAACTCTTGACCGCTGCAGCGCGCAACATGCAACGTGATAAGCACGCGCGAAAGAACCTTCAGAACCTGGCGACGCTGCCAACTCCTGCGCGAATCGATCATTACACTTAACGATAATTGACAGCTTTTTTATCGGCACGTCAGGCTCCCTGGCGTGCCTTTTTCTTTTTGCCCGTTTTGTACCACCAATAGTCTCGCGTATAATCCAAATCGTTTCGGAATCCTAGTCATCGAGGCCAGCTCAAGCTGGCCACTTCATTAGATAAAACATCGACTAAATGAGCAGCCAACCGACCGAGCGCAGCAGCAGATCCAAAAACTTACCAGCAGGTAGCGCCGGCGTACTTGATCGCCCCGAAGAGCCGGCGGCTCAACTTAACGAAGATCGCGACACGCTGGTCAACATATTTCAGCAGATGTTGCTGATCCGGCGTTTTGAAGAGAAGTGTGCAGAGTCCTATAGCCTGGGAAAAATCGGCGGCTTTTGCCATCTCTATATTGGTCAGGAAGCTGTAGGGGTAGGCGCAATTTCTGCCCTGCGGCCGGATGACTATGTGCTCACCAGTTATCGCGAACACGGCCAGGCGATCGCGAAAGGCATCTCGCCGGACGCGGTGATGGCCGAGTTGTACGGCAAAGCCGGCGGCTGCTCACATGGCAAGGGCGGCTCTATGCACTTGTTTGATGCGGACGTGAATTTTCTTGGCGGGCATGCGATTGTTGGCGGACAGATCCCGTTAGCCACCGGAGTTGCCTTCGCTTCCAAGTACCAGGAGACAGATCGGGTGACGCTCTGTTTCTTCGGCGAAGCCGCGGTAAACCAGGGTGCGTTTCACGAGTCGCTCAACATGGCCCAGCTTTGGAAACTGCCGTGCATCTACATCTGCGAAAATAATATGTACGGTATGGGCACTTCTCTCAAGCGCGCTATGTCAGTTCAGGACGTAGCATCAAAAGCGTGCGCTTACGAAATTGCCTCTGAATCGGTTGACGGCATGGATGTGATGAAGATGCGCGAGGCGACTCAGCGAGCAATCAAGCGCGCGCGCGAAGAATCCTTACCGACATTGATCGAGGCGCGTACCTATCGTTACATGGGCCATTCCATGTCCGATCCGGGAAACTATCGCACGCGCGCTGAGATTGAAAAATATCAGGAGCGCGATCCAATTAAGATCTTCACGAAGACGCTGAACGACAACAAAATCCTTAGCGACAAGGACATCGCGGAAATCGAAGCGCAGGTGAAGGAAGAAGTAGAAAAAGCAGTTCGCTTTGCTGATGAGAGTCCGCTGCCTGATCCGAAAGAACTGTATACGGACATCTACGCGAGTCCGATAAGCTGATCGAAATAACGAGAGACTAACAATGCCGGTAATGACGATGCGCGATGCTCTGAATCTGGCTCTGAAGGAAGAGCTGGCGCGCGACAAATCTGTCTTCCTGATGGGCGAGGAAGTCGCGGAATACCAGGGCGCTTATAAAGTAACGCGCGGGCTCCTGGAAGAGTTTGGACCAAAGCGCGTGATCGATACGCCCATCACCGAACTTGGATTCGCGGGATTAGGCGTGGGCGCAGCGATGGCCGGTCTTCGCCCAATCGTCGAATTCATGACTTTTAATTTCTCGATCCTCGCCACGGATCAGATTATTAACTCGGCAGCGAAGATGCGTTACATGTCCGGCGGCCAGTTTAAGATTCCAATCGTCTTTCGCGGGCCCGGTGGCTCGGCTTATCAGGTTTCATCGCAGCATTCACAGGCGCTCGAGTCATGGTATGCGTATTTTCCCGGGCTGAAAGTCGTAATGCCTTCCACGCCCGCCGACGCTAAAGGGCTTTTGAAGAGTGCGATCCGTGATGACGATCCGGTTATTTTCATTGAGCAGGAACGAATGTATGGCATGAAGGGCGAGGTGCCCGAGGACGATGACTTCACGATTCCACTCGGCGTGGGCGAAGTGAAACGCGAGGGAACAGATGCGACGATTATCGCGCGATCTTTGATGGTCCCGACGGCCCTGCTTGCCGCGGAACAACTTGAAAAAGAAGGTATCTCATGTGAAGTGATCGACCCGCGCACCATTCGACCGCTGGATATTCGTCTGATCGTTGAATCGGTAAAGAAAACGAACCGCGCTGTCGTCGCCGAAGAATCGCATCCCTTCGCGAGCGTGGGCGCGGAGATTAGTGCGGAAATTGCCGAACATGCTTTTGATTATCTGGATGCACCGGTAAAGCGCGTCTCGGGCGCGGATGTGCCGATGCCTTACGCAAAGAACCTCGAGCAGTTGGCGATTCCGGATGTCGCGCACATCGTCGCGGCCGTTAAGGAAGTATCTTACGTCTAGCTCCAAACCTGTTCACTGATTATGGCCACCCAAGTCGTCATGCCTAAGCTGTCACCCACGATGGAGGAGGGTCAGCTCGCGCGTTGGCTGAAAAAAGAAGGCGACAAAGTTTCAATGGGCGAACCTCTCGCCGAAATCGATACTGACAAAGCAACGATGGAAATGCAGGCGCTGTCGAACGGCGTGCTGCGCAAGATTCTGATCGGTGAAGGCGAGAGTGCGCCGCTGGGCCAACCGATTGCCATCATTGGCGAGCCTGACGAAGATATTTCTGAGTTGCTGAAAACCGCCTCAGCCCCGAAGCCGGAGAAGGCAGCCGAAGCGTCGCAGAGCGTGCCTGAATCTGAAGCAGCGCCTGCAGTTGAGGTTGAAGCTCAGGAAGCTGAAACGCCGGAACCGAGTCACTCAATCAACGGTGACGGACAGAAACGCCGAACTGATGGACGTGTCTTGATTTCTCCGATTGCCGCAAGAATGGCGAGCGAGGCCGGGATCGATTTCAAAACGGTTCAGGGCAGTGGCCCCGGTGGTCGCATCGTCAAGCGCGATGTGGAATCCGCGATCAGCGATCAAAAGAAACCGGGCGCTACGAAAGCCGCAGTGGGCCGGATCTCAATTCCCCGCCCCGCTCGCGCAGGCCTCGTTCATGGCCCCTCCGCTTATCGTGATGAGCCGGTCAGCGAGATGCGTCGCACGATCGCCCGTCGTTTGGTCACGTCCCTTGGTCCGGTGCCCCATTTCTTTCTCACCATTGAGATCGATATGGAACGCGCTGCCGATCTGCGCCGTTCGATCAACGAACTCTATCCGGATCTGAAACTCAGTATTAACGACCTGATCATTAAGGTTGTCGCTGTAAGTTTGATTCAGCATCCGGAAGTCAACGCTTCCTTCCAGGAAAAGACAATTCGCTATTACGAGCATGCTGATATCGGCGTCGCAGTCGCCACTGAGAACGGCTTGATTACACCTATCGTGCGTGCGGCCGAGTTGAAATCTCTCACTGAGATAGCCACCGAAGTCCGAGAGCTCGCCGGACGCGCACGCGCGCGCAAGCTTAAATCAGAAGAATTTATGGGCGCGACGTTCTCGATCAGTAATCTGGGGATGTTTGGAATTGAAGAATTCACCGCGGTGATCAATCCACCCGAAGGCGCAATTCTCGCCGTCGGCGCCATGGCGCCAAAACCCGTAGTCAAAGATGACCGCGTCGAGGTCAGGCAAACGATGCGCGTCACGATGTCATGTGATCATCGCGCAATTGATGGCGCCACCGGCGCAAAGTTCCTGCAGACATTCAAACAGATCATGGAGAATCCAATTTATCTGTTCCTTGAGCAATAGCCGCGCGAGCCGCTTCGTCAGATCACTTCCCAATCTCTTGCATGTTTCCTTCCCACTGATGTTCGCATGAGCCAGACGACACGGAAGATCGGCGCTGGGCCACATCTCGCTCTCATTGCAGTACAACTCATCTTCGGTACCTGGGGAATTCCCGGGAAGATTGTTTTGCGCGTGATGCCGGTGTTTGGGCTCTCGGCCCTGCGCATTGCCGGGGCGGCGGCCATGCTTACGATCATTTGTAGGCTTCGCGGCGGACTTGCCAGTATCATAAAGAAGGATTGGGGGCTACTCATTCTGTGCGCGATGCTGGGGGTAGTTTTCAATCAATGGTTGTTCGCAACCGGGTTGACGCTCACGACCGTGGTCAACACCGTACTGATTAGCACCACGATTCCGGTCTTCACGCTATTGATTGGCGCGCTGATTGGGACAGAGCGCGCATCTCTGCGACGATTCATTGGGATCGCACTGGCAGCAGCCGGAGTGTTTTACCTAATTAGCCCGGCCCGCGCAGATCTCGCTAACGGTTCGCGCGTCGGTGATTTACTGATTCTGGCGAGCGCCGTCATGTATGGGGCTTATATCGCGTTCTCAAAGAGGCTGGTGCATTCCCACGGCGCACTGACGACGACGACGTGGATCTTCATCGTCTCCATGATTCCGACTGCACCGATCGGGGTTGCCTCGACGATGCACACGTCGTTTGCGAATGTGCATCTTGGTTTTTGGCTGGCGCTTCTCTACATTCTGCTGATACCAACAGTGCTTGCCTATTACCTCAACGCGTGGGCGCTGTCGCGCGTGGCGCCCAGTACCGTTGCCGTCTACATCTATTTGCAACCGTTGATTGCCTTCGCGCTCGCGCCGATCATGCTGGGTGAATCATTGGGTCTACGCGCAATCGTGTCATCGTTGCTGATATTTGCCGGCGTGCTAATCGTGACGCGTCGCCGGTCAACCAAAGCCGCGGATCAGGTCGAAGTCTTGGAGAGTGTTTGATTGACCGAAAGGACTGCCGCTAATTCATGGCGTGGATAATCGCAATAGTGTTAATGATATTTTACTCGCTGGGCGTGTTTGTCTTCCACGGAACAAAGGCCATTCACCTGTTGCCGTTTCTCGCGTTGGCTATTCTCGTCGTCGATTATTTCCTGGCGAGACGCTTCCGCAAACAATGAATCTCTCACTGGCGCAGGTCGGCACTACAATTTCGACATAACGAGCGGCGTCTCGCGTTAAGCGGGCCGCAAGCACGGCAACTAATATACATTGCCTGCGCAAAGAAATGAGTGATGACGTAGCTGCCGCCGAGGATCCCAACGACGAGGGCGATATTGATAATAGTATTTTTCAGTCCTCACTCTCCGCCGCGATAAAGTTAGTGAGGAGTGGGGTGAGGCCCACAGGTTCCCCAAAACCCTTCCTTAGTTATTGCAACGAAGATTCTAACATCATGTAAGGTGGCACGGGCGTCCCGCCCGTGAATCCACGCGCAAGATGCGCGTGCCACAACCTGCCCCTGTTTTACGCAGCGCGGTGCGAACGCGCCTCGTCTTGTGGCCTGTCTCTGTCAGCCTTAACGACGTAAATCAAATAGTGTTGACCGCGCGCGTAACCTTCGCGGAACGGTGATGCTTCGGCGTCCTCACCGTATTTGGTTTTTAGGTGAGCCTTCGCGTCATCACATGATTTACCGCGACACTCTGGGTGCATCGCGGCTTCGAAACCCAAACGATACTTTGCCTCGTCCACATTGAAATCTCCGCCCTGGTTCAGGTAGTGCTCGCGCTCGGCGTCGCGCAGACCGATCCACCACTCGTCGCGTGCGGCATCGACTGATTCCGCTCCTGCCTGCGACAATGCTCCGCGCGCCTGCCCGGCGATTTGCGAATCGTCCTCAAACGCGATGACCAACGAGCGGCCTCGCCTTAACGCATCTTCATAAACGAACATTTCATCGCGCGGTATTCCATCCGCGATTCCTTCTTCCATCGCATGGCCTGCAGCAATGCCTGCCGCAGCGCCACCCACGCCGAAAATCGCCGCACCGATCAAACCAAGCGCCAGCACCGGGCCAACGCCGGGAATCAACAAGCTTGCCACAGCCGCTCCAGCCTCTAATCCTCCGGCTGTGCCCAACGCTGCGCCGACGGTTCCACCGAGCGCGGCTCCCATGCCGGGTTGCTCCGTTTCCGTCGTGGGAATCTGTGCCTCAAGTTCGGCCGCTGAAGTTTGCGGCGAGAGAACGGTGGTGCGATTATCCGGAATGCCCAGGGTTCGCAAAATCGCGGACGCGCGTTTGGCGTCGGCAAATGAATTGAAAATTCCTACGATGCTTTCCATGTGTGAACCTCCGCTGAAGATTACTTGCGTACGCCGTGCCATACGGCTAAACGCTGGCAGGGCGCTATTTTGCGGGCTGATCAAATCGCAATTAGTACAGAGGGCGAATCGATTCCCGTCACTAATCATAAGTGATCGGAGCGCAAGGTTCTCGCATTCAAATACCCAGGACACGGCGAAAAGGCTCAGCAAGCGAGGACGCCTGCGCTCCAGTCACAAACACGTCAAAGACTGCGAAGGTTCTTGGGCCTCTATGTCTTTGTGTGAGATTCAGCTTTGACTAGCGAACTCGCGCAATGTGGATGAGTTTCTGATTGAGTGCCAAACAAACCATGTGTTAATGTGTCACGCATGACGGGATTCGAGGAGCAAGAAGACATCTTCGACATGGTCGAGAAGTTCTGGCCTATGTCAGTTGGCGACGGGAAAGCAACGCGCAAGAAGAAGCCGCGCATTCTGGCGATCACGACGGATTGTTGCACCGGCTGTGCGGGCTCCCCTGCCTGTATCGAATACTGCCCGATCGAAGCCTGCATGTTCTGGGTGCCGGATGAGGATCATCCTCCATTCGGACGCATCGAAGTCGATCCGTATCTGTGCATCGGCTGTCAGAAATGCATAAGCAAGGGGCCTGATGGAGCGTTTCTCGATGGCTGTCCATGGGATGCGATTGAGATGATTCCTACCGAAGACTGGGAAGCAATGCACGGGATAGCTTTGCCGGACTTGCCGCCTCCGCCACCCGCACCGACTGAGGAGTTGACTGCTACTTAGTTCTTGTCTTGTTCACTCATCAAACTACGGTTCCGATGTCGACCGTAAGCGGTTAACGTTTCAACAGCTGTTCTGCAAAACAAGTAACACTATCCACAAACCCACACGAAAAGTTTTTGTGCCATTTCGTGGATCGTTCTTGATTTACTTTAGCTCTTCGCCATCACCGGAAACGCCTTCCGCGATGCCAGCGCCGCCAACAGGTAACACGTGCTGCCCATCAACATCGCCGCCTGGAAGCCAAATATTAGCGCGACGAACACGGTCGTTACTGATCCAATGACCGACATGATTCCATTCAGGCCCCAGTAAAACGGCGGGGCCGGAAGTGGTCCGCTTCCCGTCTCGCGTAAGCCGCGCGGAAAAGGCATGCCCATAGCCAACCCGAGCGGTGCAATCAGCAGAATCGCAACTCCAATCCGGCCCCAAAGCGGCAGCCACAACAACGCCGGTACTAGTCTTGGCAAAGCGAGAGCTTCAATCGCTCCAATCACCGCAACTGCGACGCACGCCATCCACATCGGGAAACGCACACTCAACGCGCTGCCAATGCCACCGAATGCGAGCAGCGTAAACAGCAACACCGATAATGTGTAAATCGGATGGCCCACCAGGAGGGTCAGGTTCTGTAATAGTGCGAGCTCAACTGCGATGAAACCAAAACCCAACGCGGCAAAGTAAATCAACGATCCGACGTACCGCAGTGTAGAGCCCTTCTCGGCGGGAGCTTTCAATAACCGTTTAGGCTTCCCAAATATCGCAAACAAGGCCAGCATTCCCATACTTGGGCCAACCAGCCATTTCACCAACCGTTCCGCAATCGCCCCGGGCATCCGGTAAGGACGATCGATTGCAAAATAAAATGGACTGTCATCCCAAACCGGACCGACAAATCTGGGAGACTCATCGTCATACTGCTTCAAGCTCTTAGTTCCTGCCAGCACATCTTTGAGTAATGGAGGCGCCGTCCCTCCCGGCATAATGATCGGATTAGCCTGGGTCCAGTTTTGCGAAATGTCTTTCGTCTCAGCGTCGGTGAATGGCCGCTTGCGCAGCATGAAAAGCATCTGCGGGTAATCATTTGGATTCGCCTGCTTCTCCATCAACACGACAATGCGTTTCGAAGCTTCGCTCGGTCCCAGCGTCGCCACCGAATTTGAAACCAAACGCGGAATGTCCATCTCCCAACGCAGGATTACCAGGACGCCGTTGTCCTTCAGGTGATCGTAGTAAGCGCGCACCGCCTCTGTCGTATACAAGTAGTTTTCCGAAAGCGAGAGACCGCCCGATGCCACGGACGCCCACGAATCTACAAAGCCGAGCAGGATGACGTCGAATTTTCGATCAGTGCGACTGATGAAGTTGCGCCCTTCGCTCTGGATCGTTTCCACGTCGGGACGA
>Ga0193730_1000447_pt1 | contig 11862 bp, 7 predicted proteins | sample U1a1metaG_FD_144919 | JGI IMG/M metagenome (GOLD analysis project Ga0193730, IMG submission 144919) | Soil microbial communities from a riparian zone of the East river system, Colorado, United States - U1a1 | ecosystem: Environmental > Terrestrial > Soil > Riparian zone | place: USA: East River...
CCATTATCACTTATGCCTTGTTCACTGGCCTCTCATCTTTTGCGCAGACTTGGTGGCATTTGATGATTTTCCGCTTCCTCGCTGCGTTGGGTATTGGAGGGGAATGGGCTGTAGGTTCTTCCTTACTCGCTGAGACCTGGCCGCGACGATGGGGACCTTGGGTTGCCGCGGTCCTGCAGACCGGGGTGAATATCGGAGTTTTACTGGCTTGCGTGGCGGTGTACTTCATGGCCGGTCAGAACCCGCGCTGGGTTTTCCTGATTGGGATTCTTCCCGCGCTTCTGGTTTTTTGGATTCGGAAGGCCGTGCCCGAGCCGGAAGAATGGCATCAGGCCAAGACTCAAGCTGGACATCATCAGCCGCCCATATCCGACCTTTTCCGAGGCGAAGTGCTTCCTAACACCATCAAGATCATTCTGGTCTGCTCCCTTACTTTGACAGCCTGGTGGGCTTTTCAATTCTGGAACCAGCAGCATCTGCGCAATCTCCCAGAATTGGCTTCCTGGACAGTGCCGCAGCGGGAGCAGCTCGTGAGCAAGTCGTTCTTTATCGTCATCAGCTGCTCGATTCTGGGAAATTTCCTTGCCGGTTGGATGGCGAGTTTGATCGGCTACCGCCGGGCCATTTCGCTCATGTCTTTAGGTTTCTTTCTTTCCTTCCTCGGCGCCTATGCAATTCCCCGCGACTACAGTTCCATGATCTACTGGCTAGCCGCAATCGGCCTCTTTTCGGGGGTCTTCGGCCTGTTTACGATGTACCTGCCGCCCCTGTTCCCCACGCTGTTGCGAACAACCGGAGCCGGATTTTGTTACAACATCGGTCGTGTTGCAGCGGCTTTCGGGACCGTATTCTTCGGATTGTTTTCCAAGGTGGGCGATTTTCGTCTCGCGTTACTGTATGTCGGTTTTCTAGTGTTGCCCGCGGTGTTCTTGGCTTGGAAGTTGCCTGAGTTACCTTTCAAAAAGAAGAACTAATCTCTTTCGATTCGAATCTGTTTGAACAAGGATTTCCCATGAAGAAACTAACTTCCGCCGTCTTACTGTGGATGTTTGTAAGTGCTGGCGTTTGTCTTAGCCAAGAATCGCAGGTCCGAGGCTGGACAAAAGGTAAGGGCTGGGGCTGGATCTGGGGACAAGACGATGAAGTGGGAGCCTTGAACGCGATGACTCCGCAAACTGTCTTGCGTGCCTTGGCTCTCGTCAAGCAGGGGAAGGTATACGACCTGGGAGTTGCCTACGATCGAACCTCCTTCGAGTGGCCGGGTCATTCTCCCGGGGAGGTTCTCTCGTTTCGAACCCCGGAAGGTGTGAAACGGCAGAAAGACCTCGCCTTCACCTTGCCGGCAGCCAATCCCGCGAGACTCGGCTGGCACAGTACCGCTCTATTCATCAACGATAACGTAGCCACTCAGATTGATGGACTCGGTCACGTTACGGCCGGGGATGACGATCATTGGTACAACGGCTTCAAGGAAGCCGACTGGGGAGGAAATTGGGGGATTCGTAAAGCGGACATCACCACAATCCCTCCCATGATATTGCGCGCCGTGTTGATTGACGTGGCCGGTTACCAGAAGCTGGACGCTCTCAAGGCCGCGACCGTGATCACAGCGGAGGACTTGAGAAAGACACTGGAGTGGGAAAAGGTAGATATTCAGCCAGGCGATGCTGTTTTCATTAGGACCGGGACCTTGCGTTATTGGGGAGAATCGGGAGGCGATCATGAAAAAATAAAGGCTCACGACAGCGCGGGCATCAACCTGGAAACGGCCAAATGGCTCGTCGAACAGAAGGGAGCGATTCTGATCGGATCGGACACGTCAGGACTGGAAGTCTCACCGGCAGCTCCAGGAAGCACGAGTTGGAATCCGACGCATGAATATCTCCTGGTGCAGCAAGGTGTGCACATCGCAGAATTTCACTACCTCGAGGATCTGGCACGAGATAAGGTCTACGAATTTTGCTACGTTGCCGCTACAAACAAAATCCGAGGTGCCGCGGCGGGTTTCGCCATGCGACCCATTGCGCTCCGCTGATCTGCTGCGGCAGGAAAGGAGTCGGAGAGATGCTAAGAGCTGGGTCCACGCAGGCGCAAACGGAAAGCGTGATCTACGGCTTCACGATATGACCAACTGGTCATAATTATGCGCAAATTTATGATGTTTTTAAGTTGGCGGACATGGTGGGATTCTCCTCCCTACCGCGCTCCAGGTATCGAAGATTCTCGGGCACTCGGATGTGCAGGCGACACTGAACGTATATGATCACCCGACAATCGAGGACTTTCGTGCGCCGCTCGAGGCGGTTGTAAGCCGGTTGTTATGAAATTCAACTTTTTCTGGTGAAGTCGAAAATCGTAACTTATTGAGAACCGAGAGGATGGTGAGCGCGGAAGGAATCGAACCTTCAACCTACTGATTAAGAGTCAGTTGCTCTGCCAATTGAGCTACGCGCCCTTCAGGACTGGTAGGAACGGGATTCGGCCAAAAAATAGCAGGATTTGCCAATCACAGTCGTGCTTTAAACACTATATCGCGCCGATGCAGAGTCATCAACCGCCGGTTCCGGCCCGGGCTCAGCATTGCATGACGCGAGCCGCTGATCTGTCCAGGTTCGGCGATACGATTCGTTGAGCGCCCGGATCCTGCAGAAAATCCAAGGGAATGAATATTCAGCTCAGGAGCGCTGCCGGAGCTCGGCTGCAAATGCCGCGGCATCGGAAACGTGGCCGCCAGAACGGCTGGAGGGTAGTGCTTCCACTTCCGCGAGTGGACGTCGTTCCAGAGTTCCAAGAATGGGAGCTTCTTCGTAAAGTGGGGAGACGAATCGCTGCTCAGCCCAAAGCGTCCCGATCAATCTCTGCTGCCGGCGGTTGAGCACTTGCAATGGCAGCTTTTCAAAATGTCGAAACATCCACAGCAGATAAACGCGCTGCGACAGAGAGGGTTTGAGATAACGCGGTCCCATCGGAGTTAGGATGCGCAACACTCCGGCCGATAATTTTTCCGTCCACATTGCCGAACTCACCAAATGTTGGACTTGCCCCGGCCAGTAGGGCGCAGCATTATTGCACCAATCTTGATGCATTTGTAGTACAAAATTTAGACTTTTAGGGGGCGGAAGTCGGACGGCGAATGCCAAACTGCACTGGAAATGGTGCAATCTAGGGGATTAACCCAGAATCTCGGGTAGCATATCGATGCTTCGAATATTCGCGGCCACCCCAAAATCGCTACCGTCGATACTGTCTTCCACGCGGACTACCGAGGCCCGGCAACACACCCAGCGTTTCTCTCCCTGAGTCAGTTCCGGCGGCAGAATCAGCACCATTTCTAAATCACTTCCCTCCACAATGTGTGAATCGGTGTAAAGAAAAATGCCGCTGCTGCTCAGGTCACGGGTATAGCCGGTGGCCTCAATGGCTCCTTGCTTGAATTTAATCGAAACCGGGACACGCACCGGATGGCGCTGTCGCACGCGACGTTCAGACTTGCGCTCGGCCATGAGAGATGCCGAGATTACCACAGGGGATGGACGAAGTACGAGTTACGAAGTACGAATTACGAGTTACGACTCGTCGGCAGTTAGAACGTAATCTTGGCTGCGAACTGCACGCCGCGTGGTCCGCCACCTCCCAAGAATGGATTGCCGATGCCCACGTCGCCCGTTGTGGTGAGGGCGAGGGAACCAGAGTGGTGCCCAAGCGGTGGCGCACCCGGGTCCGTACTGAAGTTAGGAACTCCCGGGTCGGCGATGAACGCCGGCAGGATAGGATTGGCAAAGTTTGGATGATTTAGAAGGTTGAAGAACTCAGCCCGGATCTCAAGATTCACATGCTCGGTCAAGGCTGTATTCTTGAAGAGCGAGAAATTGAATTCCTTGAAGCTGGGACCGCGCAAGGAGTTGCGGCCCAGGTCACCGAAATGCCGGGTTCCCGCCACGCAACTGGTCTCGCTGCCATCCGGATCCGGGACAGTTGGATCAAAGGTGCAGGGCGCTGCGAATGCAGTCATGTCGAGAAAGTTAAATGGCACGGTGCCATAGCGAATAGGACCCACCACATCCGGCCGATCGAAACCTTGCCCGGCGCCGGAGTAGTCGCCCTCGAAGAAATAGTTAAGGTGGAATGGCTGTCCGTCCTGCAAACTGACGACTCCATCGAATCCCCAGCCGTCCTTCAATTTCGCAAAACTGCCACCCATCTTGGGGAACTCGTAGGCAAAGTTCCAGGTGAAGCGGCGACGGATGTCAAAACTGGAATTGCCACGGTCTCCGCCCGGATTGAAACTGTCTGTAGGCTGCGCCTGGTTCGGGGTGAAGTCCTCGCTGTCACTGGCGTCGTCAATCGCGTGCGACCAGACAAAGTTCACATTTGAAGAGAGGCCGCGCCAATTGCTCATCCGCAAGCTGGTTTGTAACGCATGATAAATGGAGTTCGATTTGGACTCTTCCATATTGATGAAGAAAAGATCCGAATTGGTGAAGACTCGCGGCACCCCGTATCCACTCACGCCATTCGCCAAGTCGAACGCCGTGATCTGAGCTTGACTGGGCTGATCAATGTCGCGGAAACGGAATAGCTTGGTCCCTTTCGTTCCCACGTAGCCAACTTGAAACACCGCTTTGCTGCCCAAGCCCTGCTGCAAATTTAGATTGAAATTTTGCGTGTAGGGCGTACGCAGATTGGGGTCGGCGCCGAAGAACTCGAATCCCGGGCCGGTAGTGTTGGGGTCATACACGGGAAAGTTGGGATCGAGCGCGCCGCTAGCCACGCTCACCGACTGGATCGCGGCGGGGATGTCGGTTCCCGGGTATGCAGGTCCGGGACAGAAGAAACAGTTCCACGGGAAATGTCCGAGAAAAATATCCTGGGCGAAGGCGTCGTAGAACATACCCCATCCACCACGGATCACGGTTTTGCCCTTTCCCGTGACGTCGTAGGCGAATGCTACACGCGGCGCAAAATTGTTGTAGTCTTTGTCGTAAAGCTGACCGGTAGCTACGTTCTCTCCGGTGGCAGGATCAAATTTAAAGAACAGCCCATCCTTTTCTCCCACGACACCGAAGTAGTCCCAGCGCAAACCGAGGTTGAGGGTTAACCTCGGAGTCCAGCGGAAACTATCTTGAACATAGAAGCCGTGACTATTTTCGAACGTGTGCCGCAGAGTGTTGCCGCGCCTCTGGCTCCCGCCGTCAGGAACTCCCTGGAGAAAGGTTGAAAGGTCGGGGAAACTCAGCTTGCCACGGAAGGTGTTTTCGATGACCTGCGTGATCGTGGTACGCCGGAACTCGTAACCAAATTTGAAATCGTGGCTTCCCGCCTTCCATGAATAGTTGTCAATGAAGTGCCAGTTAGCATCGACGCGGTTTCGCGGGACTCCGTTGGTAGCGCCGATCTGTGAAAATTTTCCAACATTGATGGCCGGCAAGCCGCCTTCGTACGGTCCTGCTACGCCCGTGTTTAAGCCTATAGAGGCCGGATCGAAGCTTTGGTCTTCAGGAAAAAAGCCCTCCGCGAAACGATTCCAACCTAATCGCGCTTCGTTGACCTGGCTTCCATTGATGACTTTCACGTAGGAAAGCGATACCAATTGCACACGAGTGGGCGTGACGGTGTTGAAGCCAGGCAGTAGGCCGGCGGCCAATTGGGCGAATGGGAAGCTCTGATCACTGTCTCCGAAGTAATAGCGTCCCGTGAGCAGATTGTTCGTATTGAAGTTGTGGTCAATCTTGGCAATCATGCTGTCCACGCGATTTTTGAAAGGGGTCGCGGTGGCAAGATTGTTACCGGTGGGGCAGCCGGTCTCGAACTCGCTCCCAAAAATGGGGTCGAGGGGATCGTAAAAAACGGGTATGTTCGGCACCGGCCATGGATTGCGTGCAAGTAAAGCGCCGGTTACAGCATTAGAAGCGCCACCGTCGAAAGCGATCTGCCGCGGATCGGGAACGCAGGACGTTGCGGACTGCTTTCCCGACTCCCGTTGCCCCTCGTAGTTCACATAAAAGAAGGTCTTATCCTTCACGATCGGTCCACCAAACGAGCCGCCAAACTGGTTATTCAGAAAAGAGTTCTTCGGCTGTGACGCCAAATTGAAATAATTGCGAGCGCCTAACTGGCCACTTCTCCAGTATTCGAGCAGCGAGCCGTGCCACTGGTTGGTTCCGCTTTTGGTCACGATGTTTACGACTGCACCGGAATTCCGCCCGTATTCGGCCTCATAGTTGGAAAGCACTCGCAGTTCGGCAACCGCGTCAATCGGGAGAATTGTCGCCGGATCGCCAAACACACCAGCCTCATTAATGGCCGGGTCATTGCGGTATCCGTCGTTCATGTCGGTGCCGTCGAGCAGGAAGTTGTTGGCTCGCCCACGCGAGCCGTTCATGGAAAAGGTTCCGAAAGAGCCCGGCGAATCGCTGATCTGGTCGGGAGAACCGGCGATACCTGGGTTGAGATAGATCAACTTCATGTAGTCCCGGCCGTTCACCGGGATATTGGCAATGGTCTCGGTCGTAAGCGTGCCGCCCAGAACCGTCGAAGTAGTTTCCACCTGCGGCAGGGTCTCACCGGAAACCTCGACTCGCTCCGCCACTTGTCCTGGCCTGAGTGACACATCAACCCGGCGCTCTCCAGCGACATCTACGATCACGCCGGTCGTCACAGCGGTTTGAAAACCGCTCTGCGAGACAGTGACCGAATAGGTGCCAATGGGTAATTCGGGTGCGGAATAACTGCCATCCGCGCTGGTTTGAGTGGTGCGCTCCAGTCCGGTATCTACGTTACGCACGGTAACTTGAGCGCCGGAAACCACAGCTCCGGAGGCGTCGGTGACCGTGCCCAGAATAGTTCCGCGGAAGGTCTGACCGACCAGGACGCTTGCCGCTAAAACAACAACAGCGAGGATCATCCCCACTCTCATGACAATTCTCCTTAGTTGAAGCGAAGAAATCCCCGCCACTGTTTCTGAAGCATTGATTTCTTGCATAGTTTTCAGAAGACGTTCTTGCGGCAGAGTACTTTGGCCTTCCAAGTAACTCATATTGAACAAACAAACGAACATGTAGCGGCTTAGGACCCGGTTCCAGGGAAAGCGAATTGTAACGCAATAGAAGAACAAAGCAAACTGGAACAACATCCAGGGGCTAGGCAGCATCTTTCCAGAGTAGAATGAAGGTGCTGGCACGGACACCTCAGGCCAGCGCCAACCTAAGGTGGATTGCATGATTCGCTGGATTGCATTTGACGATGAAACCGCCGAAGCGGTGGTCAGCAAGTTCAAGCGCGGTGGCGCCGAGATTCACCGTGGCGAACCACTAGACGCGGTGCTCGACTTTGGCAAACCAAGTTTAATGCTCCTTCCTTCCACCAAGCCAGGCAGGGTCTTGCTGGCGCAGTTTCAGCCGAAGCCCCGAACCGCGACCACGGAATCACGGGCACCGATCACTTTCGAGACTATGGGATTTCTTGGGTTGACCGATCAGCCGGTATTCTCGGACCTCAAACCGGCAGACGAAGAAAATCAAAACAACAATAAAAAGAAGCGATGGTGGCAAAGGCGAAGCGCCTGAACCTGGGCGCTAGCCTAATTAGAAGGTGAACGCCACTCCGCCACGCACCGCGCGTGTCGATTGCACCAGGTACACCGTGTGCTTATCCTGCCCCAGCAGCGGAACGTAACCCTGAGCCAATAAGTTGCGTACATCGATCAGCGCGTCCATGTGACCGGGTAGAAAACTGGTTCCAGGGATAGGTTGGCGAAAGAAGATATTCAAATAAGGATCTGACTGCCCTGGAGAAGCATTGAACATGTCCACCGGAGTAAGGGCTTGGCCACTAATCCAACGATAAGATGCCACCCAGCGCGTCCCGGCCCTCGGCACGGTACCGCTGACCTTCGCCGCCAAGCTGTGACGATCACGGACCAAGATTGATTCGCGCGCATCTTGCAGCCTGATATCGTCCTTAGCCAAATCCAGGACGCCACCATAACCGTAATCCAGCGTAGCAGTCACATCGGAAGAGAGTTTGCGTTGCAAGACGAGGCGCAGCCCACGGGTTTCCAGTTCCTTTCCCCGGTACGTAAATGTACCGGAATAAAGGTCAGACAATACTTCCCCGTTGTCCGCAACAAAGTCGCCCACACCGGTCAGCGCCGGATCGAGCACCCGATCGGAATAGACCGCCACCTGCAGGTTATTCTTTCCCACTCGCCGCGAAAGCGAGAGTTCGTGATGATGTGCCCGCTCCAACGATGGAGTGAAACCAGCAATGCTCACGTGCGGACCGGACTCGCTCAGATCGGCGGGAGCCGTATCGAAACCCTTGTCCATGCGGCTGTCGGGTTGTGAGGTGGCGTAGCGGTACTCCAGCACGGTATTAGGAGAGAGATGCAGGTCCGCGGACCCAAAGGGGCGAAATGCGGTTACCCGCCCCATGAATTGGATGGTTTGAAGTTCGCTCCCGAACCTGAGTTCCAAAATGTCGCCCAGGGTTATGTCGTCCGCGGTGGTCAGCGACAGCGCCTGTAACGCCGCACTGTGCAGATTAATATCGGGGGAAGCCAGGCGGCGCATAGTGAAAGCCACCTGCGGCTGTGACCCATTTTCCAATTTGTGAACGTAGGAGGCCCGCAATACAGCCACTGGTGATCCGCTGCCGTAGCCCACATTGCCGCGCACTGCCACGGTTCCTGAGGAGAAAATTGACCTCTCCACCGAAAAGCCCGTGCTCATATCGGAAGCGCTGCCATAGCCTCCGGATGGGGACCCGGCTACAAACGATAACGTTCCTTTCAGTTCATGATTGTCCTGCTCAGACGAAGAGACGACTGCTTGAGAACCATCCTCCAGGACCCGAAGGATAGGACGGCTGGCCATCGATCGCAGTACCCACTTCCAATCGTCTTCATCGGCCGGCCCTCGCATGGGACCTAATTGCATCGCCTGAAATAGCGTGTTCAGAGTGACATTGAGGATTACGCTGGCGCCGGCGCGCAGCCCCACGCGTTCGCGTTCCGCAGGCAGGAAAGACGGAGCGGAGACCCTGACGTTGTAATTCCCCGGCAGCAATCCAGCTGCGGAGTAAAAACCGTTCTCGTCGGTAAACACTTTCAGCGTACGAGCCGCCGAACCCAATACTTCTACCAGGGCTCCCATCTGAGGCACGCCGCCGGAGCTGCGCACGTACCCAGAGATTGATCCTGGTTTTTCGGCCGCCGAGGCTGGAACGATTAAACCCAGCGCTACGATCAGTAATCCGAGCTTGCGAAACATCGCTCCACCACCTTGTGGAAGACCAAGCTGCTCGAGGTTACTCCACGGCAAATGTCGCCGAAGGATTCACCGTCTGCTTGGATATGTTGTCGTTCACCTTGATCTGGATCCGATAGGTCCCGGAACCTAGATTGGCGGCCGAGAGCGTCTTCTGCAGGGTCATCTGGTCGCCTACATTGCCCATCTGGTCCGTCGATTCGACGCTTTTAATCACTTGCTTGTTGGTCGCTGAGTTAGTGACGTCATACTCAATTGTGGCCGAAGGTTTATGAGTCTTTTCGTCAACGCCCAGATTGTATATCTGCATCCAGAAGTTCAGTTTCTGGTTGCGTTTGAATATTACTGGTTTACCGTCCGCGGAGGCTACTCGCGGCCGCACCTTGGTGGTGCCGATCACGAACATTCCGGTGCCCACATTTTTCGCCGCAACCGGCTCCATATTGTCGGCCACGATTAGCGAAGATGATGCGAGTTTGTCCTCGGCATAGTCTGGGACCTGAACTCCTCTACTCCAGCTGCCGGCACGATCGCCGTTTACATCCTTGACCACGATATCGAAACGATAGCGCCCGGGTCGCAGCGGAAGTGCCTTCCAGTAAACGTGTGAATTTTGCGTCTCTTTAGGCAGAAGCTCGGCCGGAATGTCCATCTGCACGGTGTCTTCAAAGGTCTGCGCGATTCGACCGGTAAGAGTCGTGACCCGGCCAAAGATGTTGATGGTTCCGCGCTGGACGCCATCTTTGTTCACGAAGGTGACATCGCGGTTCTTCACCTGGATGGTCACTGGAACGAGTACCGTGTCTCCGGTCACTCTGACGAAGTCAGCACGAACATCGAACGGCATCAGATTAACGCTGATCTTATGGCTGACAATTTCTTCCAGGTCCTTGAACTTTACGTTTGGAGGTTTGTTCAGCTTGGCCCACTGTTCCAGACGATCGAACTGCTTGCTCTGTTGATTATTAGTGAAGGGGCCTTGCCCAAGGCGTTCCAGACCACCATTGAATCGAGATGCTTTGTTGGACATACCCATTTGCTCGTATTGGGTCAGGCCGCCTCCGGGCGTATACAACAATGCGTCCTTTTCCGAGCGGTCTATCGTCATGTGGTAGTCGCCGCACATGCACGTGTCCACGAACTCGATGATCACTTCCTGGCCGACACCTTCCAGGTAGCGGTAGCGCCATTGCTCAAACGGGAAGGTGGAAGTCGAACCGCCGCCCTCTTCCATGGGACGTTCGTAATTTCCGCCCGAGGGATGAGACTCAATCTCATCCGGCTTTCCGTACATGACATACATCCGGCCGCGATCGGTTTTCCATCCTGGAATGCCAGCGGCAAAGTGCTCGTTGGCATAAGCGATGCGCGCGTAGTGCTCTTCTTTGAACTCGTTTTCTATCGTATCCGGCGTGGGATCGCGACGCTGCCAGAAGCCCTCGATGAACTGGTCGCGTTCTTCGTCATTTGAAAGCTGCTTGAACGCTGCCCGCTCTTCATCGCTGATAATCCAGCGCACATCTTCGTCGAGCCACTTTTTGTAGGTCTTGCCCAATTCTTGCTTCAGCGATTTGGCATTTTCTTTTTTCTGTTTTTCGCCGACCGGACGCTTAAGCGGATCGGCTTTTTGGTTCTCCTGCCCCTGAGGAGATGCAGAAACACCCTGCTCTGAATTGGCATCTTGCGCGATGGCAAATGACACGAGCCCAAATAACGTTGCCAGCAGAAAACTAGAGACGAGACGATATCCTGAACTTGCACGGAACATTGACGGGGCACTCCTTAGAACACTGGGACACACTTGGCCACAACATTCTATTTCTTTGGGTGCGCCAAAAGCAAGGCTAAGTAGGTCCATCTAAACAAATTGTTGGCAAGTGTGTACCCCAAGAAAGCGGGCTTCCTCGCCGCTTTTTCCGATTGGTTTGGCAACATTTTCGCGACATCGTATCGACAAGCTATAATCCCGACAGTGGGTTATAAACCTTCGCGATGGGCTAGCCGCCCGCCCAGCCCGTGGTCCGGGGAACTTTTGCGTCCAGGATGCCGTATCTGGTGACGTATAGCCCCGTCGCCCAATCATGAGGTGGGACGGTCGCGAGTAAGCCAGCGCTAGTTTTTCCCAAGGCTCGGCACGTCTGGAAGTCGCGGCCTCGCAAGGATGTGATAGGGAACCGATGAGGACTTGGAAGAAATTTGCGATCGCAGCCGGCGTGGCGATCCTGCTGTTAGCCGTGGTCGGCTTCACAGTTCATCAGAGTCGTAAGAATGTTGTCACGGTTCAGACTGGCAAGGCGCAGCGATTGGATCTGGCGTCGGTGGTCAGCGCTTCCGGGGAAATCAAACCGAAGACCTACGTCAACATTGGGGCGAACGCTTTCGGCAAGATTACAAAGCTGTATGTGAAAGAAGGCGACCGCGTAACAAAAGGGCAACTGCTGGCGCAGTTGGAAAACGTGCAATCCGCCGCTGATGTGAGTGCAACTCAAGCTTCGCTGGATGTGGCGGGAACGGATGCAGTAGCCGCCGACGCCGGTATGAGAACTGCTATGGCCGACCTGAATCGTGCGAAAGCGGACGCAGAACGCACCAAGCT
>Ga0193730_1000448_pt1 | contig 11860 bp, 6 predicted proteins | sample U1a1metaG_FD_144919 | JGI IMG/M metagenome (GOLD analysis project Ga0193730, IMG submission 144919) | Soil microbial communities from a riparian zone of the East river system, Colorado, United States - U1a1 | ecosystem: Environmental > Terrestrial > Soil > Riparian zone | place: USA: East River...
GCGGAGGCAACGTAACGGTTTTCCCGGTTCAACGGGACGGCAGTTTGGGCGCAGCTACGGACATGAAACAGTATCAGGGCTCGAGCATAAACCGAGACCGTCAGGAAGCTTCGCATGCACACTGCATTGTGCTGGATCCAACTAACCGGTTCGCTTACTCGTGCGATTTGGGAGCTGACAAGATTATGATCTTTCGTTTCGATGCAAGAAGCGGAAAGTTGCTTGCAGTTATACCGCCCTGGGTGCAGGTCAAACCAGGATCGGGACCCCGTCATCTGGCGTTTCATTCCGGCGGCAAATTCGTCTTCACCTTTAACGAACTGCATTCGACGGTAACCGCGTTCGAACGGAATCCAGAGAAGGGAAGTTTGCAGGAGCTGCAAACACTTAGCACTCTGCCGAAGGATTTCACTGGTACGAACACCGGCGCCGATATTCATGTTTCGCCGAATGGCCGATTTCTCTATTGTTCGAACCGGGGCCATGACAGCATCGCCATTTTCAAGATTGATCCGCATAGCGGTGCGCTCACCGCGCTGGGCCACGAATCGACTCGAGGGATGACGCCACGGAACTTTGCTATCGATCAAACCGGCGCTTTTCTGTTGGTGGCGAATCAAAAATCCGACAGCATAGTTGTCTTTCGACTTGATCAAACGACCGGCCGGCTCAATGCGACCGGACAGGCGGTCCAGGTTCCGGCGCCCGTTTGTTTGAAATTCACAAAGCTGGTTCCGGATAGTGGTAGATTTTGAGGTGGCACGCGCATCTTGCGCGTGGTTTCACGGGCGGGACGCCCGTGCCACTTTTTCAAACTGCTCTGATTCGTGAAAGCTTCCAGGGCTCAGAAAACGAGCGGACAGAACTCAGACCACCAGAGTCTGAATTGAATGTGCCAAACTGTTTACCTCCGCGGCGTTGCCGTTGATCCAAAGCGAATACACGACATTCTTTTCGCTTGAATTCATGACGACCACCGTCATCTTTCCATCTGGATTGAGGAAGGCGGTGGATAGGAGTTGGCTGCGGCTCGGTGAGCTGGCAATTCTCCTGGCGCCGGGTTGAATGAACTTTGAAAAGTGGCCAATGTAGTAGTAGGAACTAAGGTAACTTAACTCTCCTGTTTTCGTGTTTGCATGCACCGGCGCGAAGCAATAATTGGCCACGTGATTGGGGCCGCCTCGTTCATCCAGCAAAACATTCCAGTCAGTCCAACCAACCGTTCCGTTGTTGAAGTCATTGATCATTGATCGCCCGTACTGTTCGCCGAATTTCCACTCACTGAGCTTCTGCGGATCGAAAGCGTCGACGCAGCCCTCAGTAAAAATCAGTTGCTTGTCGGGAAATGTTTCGTGGACCAATCTGACGTTATCGAACATCGGCTCGCCGCCGCTCCAGGGCTCGTACCAGTGATAACCAATGCCCCAGACGTATTTCGCCGCCTGCGGATCTGACAAGATGGTGCCGGCTCTTTGGAAGATGAGGTCGCGATTGTGATCCCAGGCAATAATTTTTTTGTCGCTCAACCCTTCCCGCCGAAGCGTGGGACCAAGATTATTTTTCAGAAAGTCTCGCTCCTGCTCGGCCGAGTAGATACATGACTCCCATTTTTGGGTAGCCATAGGTTCGTTTTGGATTGTGATTCCCCAGATTGGGATTCCTTCACTCTGATACGCCCTGATGAACTTGGCGTAATAACTAGCCCAGGATTGATAGAACTCCGGCTTGAGTCTGCCGCCGTGCAGCATATCGTTGTTGTCTTTCATGAAGGCGGGTGGACTCCACGGACTGGCGAAGATGTTGAGCTTACCGTGAGTGGCGGCCAGTGCTTGCTTGATAAATGGGATCCGATATTTCTTGTCGTGCTCGACGTTGAAGGACTTCAGTTGTTTGTCGCCCTCGCTGACATAGGTGTAGCTGCTGCTTGAGAAATCGCAACTGTGAATGTTTGTGCGCGCAAGCTTGTAGCCGATACCCTGCTGGTCGTCGAAATAAGCGTTGAGAAGTTCGCGTTGTTTTTCTTTCGGCAACAGTGCAAACGTCTCGGCCGATGCGTCTGTCAAAGCTCCTCCGATGCCCATGAAGGTTTGAAACTCCCGGTTGGGATCGACAAACACGCAAATCTGGGTTTCCTTCGGCTGGCCCATAGGTTTGAACGCGAGCGTGTCCGTGCGCGAAATCCGGTAATCAGTTTTCGCGGCCGTCGTATAGATCGTGACTTGTTTGCCGGTCGTGGAAAATCGCTGTGCCTTTCGAGGTCTTTGGAAGCCGTCGTTTTGTTTGTGGGATCCAAACGCAAGCTTATTCGAGGCCAACAGCGCAGCCGAGGAGGCGAGTAGAAAATTTCGACGCTTGATTTTCATGGCGGGACTTTAACACACGGCCTCTTTTTCGTTCGACAAACAAGCGCTGTCTCAGTGAGACCGGCGTGGTCGCACTTGCTGCGTAATGTCCCTAATTTGAAAATGTGGCACGGGCGTCCCGCCCGTGAACCACGCGCAAGATGCGCGTGCCACGTCAAATGGGGACACTACTCACTTGCCGTGCACAAAAGCACCGCGGCGGGTCGGTAGGATCTCTTGTTGCGACTGGGGGCGAAGTCAAATACCATTCGCGGCCGGCGACGCGAATCGCCAGTAAGATTTGCTCGAAAGGCGTACTGACGGATGACGTGGCACAGGAAAAGGCAAGCGCTTTGGTGGGTGATTGTTGTACTGATCTTGGCGCCCTCGACTTTAAGCTATGGGCAGTCAAGATTCGTCGCGACCCGAGGAAAGGAATTTATCTCGCCGGACGGAAAACCGCTCCTTCTGAAAGGCATTAATCTCGGCAACTGGTTGCTGCCCGAAGGGTACATGTTCAAGTTCAAGGGCACGAATTCGCCGCGGTTAATTCAGGTGGCAATCAACGAACTCATCGGCGAAGACGAGGCGCGAAGATTCTGGAAAACTTATCGCGACAATTACATCACCCGGGAAGATATCCGATTCATAAAGCAGTCCGGATTCAACTCAGTTCGAGTTCCATTCAATTACCGCCTGTTCGTTTCGGATGGAATGGCTCCCAGACTGGACGGCCCAGGTTATGAGTTGCTGGACAGAGTTGTCGCCTGGTGTCGCAGCGAAGGCCTTTACGTAATCCTGGACATGCACGCCGCGTCCGGTGGACAGACCGGCGATAACATCGACGATAGTTTCGCATACCCTTTTCTTTTCGAGAGCAGTGAGAGTCAGCAGTTGACGATTAACCTATGGCGCAAAATCGCGGCTCGTTATCGGAATGAACCGGCGGTGATCGGTTACGATCTACTCAACGAACCAATTGCACCCTACTTCGATATCGCATCGCTGAACCCAAAGCTCGAGCCGCTCTACCGCCGGATCGTTTCAGGAATCCGAGAGGTGGATCGGAATCACATTATCTTCCTTGGTGGCGCACAGTGGGACACGAACTTCAAAGTTTTCGGATCGCCTTTCGATCCCAAGCTGACTTACACCTTTCACAAGTACTGGATGACGGTAAATCAAGACGCGATCCAGGAGTATCTGACGTTTCGCGATAAATACAATGTGCCGATCTGGATGGGTGAGTCCGGAGAGAATACTGATGAGTGGATCGATTCTTTTCGGAAGTTGCTTGAAGCGAAAAATATTGGTTGGTGTTTCTGGCCATACAAGAAACTCGACGCGACTTCATCCATTGTCTCGATCAAATTGCCTGATGATTGGGCCACGATCGTCGACTTTGCGGATGGGCCGCGCACGACTTTTGAGGAAGTCCGGAAGCGCCGGCCGCCGAAAGAGAAGGTGGAAAGGGCGCTCAACGATTATTTAGCGCGGATAAAGCTGTCGAACTGTCGAATCAACTCGGGTTATTTAAAGGCGTTGGGGCTACCGTGATTTTTGAGAAGCCAATCCCAAAGCCTTAACCACTTCGGCGTCAGGCGTCGCATGACCATTCTGCTTATTGACCACGCCGAAGCCTCCGGCGTAATCCCACATGGTCCAGCCGATCCCGTACTTTTCCAGCGCGGTGCTCATGTCCCTAATCCAGGCGGCGCGATCCGCCGCCGGTGCAAAGTTCCGAAAGGTCCCGAACTCGTTGCAAATAAGAGGGACGTGATACTTTGCAGCCCATGCAGCAGCCTTCCCAATCTCCAGGTCAATTCGTTTGGCGTCCCAACGATCTTCGCCGTAGCGAAGCAGATTATTACGGGCCGTTTCGTCATGAATCGGGTCGAGTATCTTGCTTACGTTTTCCGGATTCGATGGGTACGGAACGTTCTTATAGAAGGCCACAGTAGGGCCGGCCCAGGTTGCGCCCTGATGGGTAAATGCAAACGGCTCGTAAAAGTGAAAGTTGTAAATAATGTTTCGATCACTATAAGGAATCAGAAACAATAATTCAGGAAGACCTGACCATCTGTGGCCTGAAGCGATGATGGTATGTCGCGGTGCGCCGGCGCGAATCGCAGTGATGAGTTTTCCCTGCATCCCCTGCCAACGATAACCATCTTCGACCATCGGCTCATTGATTACTTCAAGAAACACGCGCCCGGGATCACGTGTTGAGAGATGCTGGGCCAGAGCTTGCCAGAATGTCGCGAAAGCTTCGATCCGTCGATCGTTGCTATTGAGTTTGACCTTGAATTCATCGGATGGATGGATATCAACGATGACGGCCAAACCGTGCGCCAATATTATGTCGAGCGCATTGTCGAGGTACTTTAGGTACTCGTCTTTTAGTTTAGATGGATCTTCTGCATTGAACAGCGGCGCCGGCTCGATGGTCAGACGAACATGATCGAAGCCGATCGTTCTAATCAGCGCGATGTCCTCCGCTGTGGTGTGCGATTCGAGATGAGACTTTGAGTAGTCGGCGGATTGCGCGAACCAGTGACTCAAGTTAATGCCGTGACGCAGACGGGCAAGTCTCGACGCTGGAACCTCTGACTGCACGGCCAAATGCTCGGGCACGATTGCGGTTGACACTGGCGTCAAAATAGAGCTAGTTACGGCAATGATTGATAACAGAGTCCAGCGTTTCAACATGCCGATTCTTTTAGCAGCGACGACAAAAGAAAGCAACGTGAGGTTCCTGGGAAGGTGAACTGGCAGATGAGCAATGCGAAAAAGCTAATCCTCGTTCTGGCCGTCTCAATGTTGACTGCTGGCCCTGCTCAATCTCAAATCAGAACGAGACCAACAGATCCATCAAACATTAGAATGCCGATATCGACGGGTTGGCAGTTTCGCGAAGCGGGCAAAGACAAGTGGTCTCCCGCCAGCGTGCCGGGTTGCGTTCACACGGACCTGCTCAACAACAAGCTGATCGACGATCCCTTCTATCGAGATAACGAAAAGAAGTTGCAGTGGATAGGCAAGACCGACTGGGAATATCAGACGACCTTGAACCTCACGGCTGGGATGCTCAAGCGAAAGAATCTCGAGTTGGTCTTTGAAGGACTCGATACTTATGCCAACGTGTTTCTCAACGATCAGCCCCTTAAAGCCACGGATAATATGTTTCGCACCTGGCGGGCGAACATAAAAGGCTCGGCGAAACTCGGCCCGAATACCCTGCGGATACATTTTCGTTCGCCTATAAATGAAGTTCTTCCCGTCATGGCAAAGATGAACTACGAACTTCCGGCGGCGAATGATCAGGGAGAGAAGACCAGTCCGTACACCCGCAAGGCACCCTACCAATATGGTTGGGATTGGGGCCCGCGGCTCGTGACCAGCGGAATCTGGCGTCCGGTTTTGCTCGAGGCCTGGGATGACGCGCGGGTTTCCGATCTGCACCTTCAGACCAAAGAGATTCGCACAGACATCGCCAGCCTGACTGCTGAGGTTGAGGTCATCGCCGATGCGAATGTCGATGCCACAATTATTCTTGACGATTTGACTGACAAGAAAATAGCCGGGCAGCGCAGCGTTAACTTAACACCCGGCGCTAATCACATTGCAATTAACATCAGTGTTCCGCATCCGTCACTCTGGTGGCCCAATGGGCTGGGCTCTCATCCTCTTTACACTTTCAGGGCCCGGTTACTGATCAATGGCCAGCTCGTTAGTGAAGCGACTAGTCGCACTGGTCTGCGTAGCCTGGAGCTCAGGCAACAGCGCGATGATGCCGGCGAAAGCTTCACCTTTGTGATCAATGGCGTGCCGGTCTTTGCCAAAGGCGGCAACTGGATTCCGGCCGACAGTTTTCCGAGCCGCATTACCAAAGATAAATATCGCAAGCTGCTTGAGTCCGTGCGCGACACCAACATGAACATGCTCCGCGTTTGGGGCGGTGGGATTTATGAGAGTGATGACTTCTATGAACTGTGCGACAAGATGGGAATTCTCGTCTGGCAGGATTTCATGTTTGGATGCAGCCTGTATCCGGCAGATGAAGCGTTTCTCGACAACGTGCGTCAGGAAGCAACCGATAACGTGAAGCGTCTTCGTAATCATCCCAGCATAGCGATTTGGGTCGGCAACAACGAGATCGAGTCAGGGTGGTTCCACTGGGGTTGGAAAGAAAAGTTGCCCGCCAAACTCTGGGGTGATTATTTAAAGATTTTCTACGGTGTATTGCCGGAAGTCTGTAAGTCGCTGGATCCTTCCCGCCCTTACTGGCCGAGTTCACCCAGTTCGAATTTGCAGGATGATCCGGAATCACAAAAGATGGGCGACCTTCACTACTGGCAGGTTTGGCATGCTTCCGCTCCGTTTACCGAGTACGAAAAACAGTTTCCGCGCTTCATGAGCGAATATGGTTTTCAATCGTTTCCACAACTCGAGACCGTCGCCACCTACACAGAGCCCGCCGACCGCGACGTCAGCTCACCGGTAATGATGGCCCACCAACGGCACCCGCGCGGCAATCAGTTGATTCGCGAATACATGCTCCGCGAGTATCCCGAGCCGAGGGACTTCGAATCCTTTCTCTACGTTAGCCAGGTCTTACAGGCTGAGGGGATCAAGATCGGCGCGGAACACCTGCGCCGCATCATGCCGCACAACATGGGTTCGCTTTTCTGGCAGATCGATGACTGTTGGCCGGTTGCATCCTGGTCGAGCATCGACTACACCGGACGTTGGAAAGCCTTGCAGTACTATGCGCGGCGTTTCTACAACGAGATCTTGATCAGCCCACACGAGGAGAACGGCCACATCAACTTTTATGTAGTCTCCGATCGTTTGCAGTCGACCGCCGCGCAGCTCGATGTAAGCCTGCTCGACTTCGATGGACATACTTTGTGGAACCAACGGCAGGACATACAGGTTGCCGCCCTCGACAGCAAATCGTACGGGAATGTTCCGGTTAATGAGTTGCTGGCGGGGAAGGATCCGCAGAGTGTGTTTCTGTTCGCTGAGTTGTCGGTGGGCGGTAAGACGGTATCGCGCAACGAACACTTCTTTCGACCCTACAAGAATCTGTTGTTGCCGCGTCCGCAGATCAGCATGTCAGCGATCCGAACGCAGACCGGATTCAGAATCACTCTGTCGTCGGGCAAGCTGGCCCGCGCCGTTTATCTGTCGGCGCCGAATTATCCGGGCACCTTCGTTGATAACTATTTTGATCTGGTTCCGGGAAGGAAAGTCGAAGTGGAGTTTCGCACGCGCGCCCCGGTAAATTTGGCTCAGTTTAAGCAGCGCCTGAGGATAGTTTCATTGGCCGATGCTTTTTAGAAGGTTGACGTGAGACACCAATGACCGTAGTGGTGCTCCATGCAAATTTCATTACTTTTCTGTTTACCGATTTTCGTTTACTATGCGCGGCCGCGATGCGAATCCAGATCGATCACACCTGAGGTACTTTCTTGTGTCTAGCGTCTTCCAATCCGCGGAGCGGATGGCGGCATAGAGCCTGGGGTGGAGCGAAGCGGAACCCCAGGTTCCCGTGAATAAGCGAAACTAAGCCCGCGAAGCGGCCGGCGGCGCGAAAGGTAAAATGGATGGCTGACTCTTACACCAATCTTCTTTATCACGTAATTTTTTCGACGAAATACCGTCGGCCGCTAATCATGCCGGAGTGCGAGATCAGACTCTATGATTATATCGGCGGCACCGTGCGAGGTGAGGGTGGGATTTGTTTAGAGCTGAATGGCGTGCCAGACCATCTCCACTTACTCCTTAAGCTACGGCCTGATCACACGTTGTCGGCGATGCTTCATAAGCTTAAGGCAAATGCATCAGGACGGATGCACGATGTGTTTCCAGCTCTGAAACATTTCAAGTGGCAACGTGGTTACGCAGCATTCACAGTGAGTCAATCCAACGTTGAAGAAGTTAGTCGGTACATTTCACGGCAGAAGAAACATCATCAGGCCATCTCGTCTCGGGACGAGTTTATCCAATTCCTCAAGGTTAACAAGATTGAATTTGACGAGCGATATGTTTGAGCGCCGCCGGCCGCTTCGCGGGCTTTTCCGTCATCTGTGAATCTCACCTGGGGTTCGCTCCGCTCACCCCAGGCTTTATGCCTTCGTCCGCTCCGCGGACTGGTTAGGCTCTCCGCCACGCATCGATCTGAATTGCGTCCAGACCGCCACTCCCGTCGCCCCCAGATCAATCACTCAACTGGTAGTCAAAAACGAAGCGTCCCACCTGAATCGAGGCCCGGCCATCGACGGGCGGACTGATCAGCAGCGAACGAACCATGCTGCTCTTACGATTGACCCGCGCGTCTACGGTGCCGATGGCTTCACCGGTTGACGCGCGATAGAAACTTACCCGAATGAGATCGTTGTCTATTCGCTGATAGCCAAAAACATACTCTCCCGGTGCCAGCAGCATGGTGCCGAGCTTTAGCGGCGTCTGGGTGATAAAGAAATGCGAGTATTTACCTTCGGCTGAGTATCCGGCCGTAATCATGACTACTCCGGCAATGAATTTGCCGCGCCCGTCGGTGACTCCTGAGGCCGTGCGGAATTCGGTTTCAATGTTCTCCTTAACCACAGGCGCGCGCGCCGGAATAAGCTTGCGCAATTCTGGTTCAGTGGCCGCCCGCCAGCGCGGGCGATGCTCCGGAACCGTGCCGGCAGAGTTTGCCAGAACCAACGACGCGGCAAGTAGGATGTTTAGAACGATGGATGGCATTACTAAGTCTCCGATTCAAGACTAAACGAGCTGCAGAGAGCGCGTCCAAGGCTGGCTTATTGAGTATAATCGATCTCAATGCTGGTCAGTGTGTTTTGTCAGTACCGGGAGCGGTAGCGACCGGGTTATTCTGCGGACTAGAACGTGACATGAATTGAAACCCGGTCGCTACCGCTCCCGGTACTGACCTCGCAGGGCGACATCGATCCCTTGAAGCATAATCAATGAACTCCACGAGTCATCGTAAGAAAGTAACTGTCTGCATTCTTTGTTCGCTACTGCTAATTGGCTTCGTTGGCCGGCAGGCATTAGCCCTTGATCCAAGCCGCGATCTATCTCAATTCAATCGTCAAGTCTGGGTGACTGAAAACGGCCTGCCACAGAATACAGTTCACTCCATTGTCCAAACCCAAAACGGATACGTCTGGATTGCGACTGAAGAAGGCCTGGCGCGCTTTGACGGAGTGCGGTTCACTGTTTTCGACAAACAGAATACGCCCGAGTTGAAGAGCAACGACATCCGGGTGCTGGTGGCCGATCGGCGGGGCGGGCTCTGGATTGGCACCGCCGAAGGTCTGGTTCGACTCATGGATGCAAAGTTCACCGCGTTCACTACTCAAGACGGGTTACCGAGTAATGTCATTGATGCCATAACCGAGGGGCATGATGACTCGCTGTGGATTGCCACCGCCGCTGGAATCGCGCGCTTCAGCAGCAATGTGTTTAGCGCGCAGTCGGAGCTGCCCGGAAATGGCGTCCGGGTCTTATTTGCAGATCGAGACGATGCGCTTTGGATAGGTTCGTCCGACGGCCTGGCCCGCTACCGGAACGGAGCCGTCGCCAAATACACAATGCAAGAGGGCCTTTCTAATAACACCGTGCTGTCCATCGATCAGGATCAAGACGGCATGTGGGTGGGCACAACAGATGGCTTGAGCGAACTAAAAGGTGGACGGTTCCTGACTTATACGACGCGTGATGGTCTTCCCAATAATCGGATCAATTCGTTGATGGCGGACCACGAAGGAAGCGTATGGATCGGCACGGCCGGTGGTCTGAGTCGCTTTGCGGGCAAACAATTTTCCAGCTTTCGTGCCGGCGAGGCACCGGCAAACGAAATCATTCTTTCGATGTTAGAGGACCACGAAGGCAGCCTGTGGATCGGCACCGAATCAGCCGGTCTTGGTATGTTGAAGGACAAGAAATTTACTACTTACACGTCAAAGGAGGGACTTGGCAACGATTTGGTTAAGTCGATTTACGAAGATCGCAAGCACAACATTTGGATCGGAACGAACGGTGGCGGCCTGAATCTTTTCAAGGATGGTAAGTTCACGTCTTACACAACTGCTGACGGTCTATCCAGCAACGTCGTCCTGGCATTGGCCGGCACTGATGCAGGCAACGTCTGGGTCGGGACTCCGGATGGACTGAATCGCTTCCGCGACGGAAAGTTCAAGACATTTACTTCAGCTGACGGACTGGCGAATGACTTCGTGCGCTCAATCTATGCGGACCACGCCGGCAATCTCTGGATTGGCACCCGCGGCGGCTTGACGCGATTGAGAGGCGAACGCTTCGATATTTTCACGACCGCCAATGGTCTGCCTGACGACTTCGTGGGCACAATTTATGAAGACGGGCAGAGCAACATCTGGATCGGCACGCTGGGTGGCTTAAGCAAATTCAAAGACGAAAAGTTTACGACATATACGACAAAAGATGGACTCTCGAGTGACGTAGTTATTTCTCTTCACGGTGACAGTGATGGTGCGCTCTGGATTGGCACGAGCGGCGGCGGACTCGATCGATTGAAGCAGGGCAAATTCACTGCCTATTCCACGCGCAACGGCCTGCCCGATGATGTTGTTTATGGCATGCTGGAAGACCGTCAGAATGGCCTCTGGTTAAGTTCCAACAAGGGCATTTTTCGCGTGAACAAGAAAGACCTGGACGCCCTGGCAGACGGCACCATCAACTCGATCTCGCCGGTGCTTTATGGGCCTGCGGATGGAATGATTACGCGAGAATGCAGTGGCGGCGGACATCCCGCGGACTGGCGGAGCGCTGACGGCAAACTCTGGTTTTCGACAATTAAGGGCTTGGCGATGATCGATCCTGAGAAAATAAAGCTAAACGATCAGCCGCCGCCGGTTGCTATTGAGCAGATCCGCGTCGATGATGAACCTATTGCTCCGGCTCAAACGATTGAGCTCGCGCCGGGCAAAAGCCGTCTCGATTTTTATTACACGGCACTTAGTTTTGTTGCTCCGGAAAAAGTCCGGTTCAAATACAAGCTCGAAGGTTTTGACGGCGACTGGATAGATGGTGGAACGCGTCGCGTTGCGTACTACACAAACTTGCGGCCCGGCCGCTATAAGTTCCGAGTAATCGCTTCGAACAATGATGGCCTATGGAGTCCGACAGGCGCCACCTTCGATCTTTATTTGAGGCCTCACTTCTACCAGACATATTGGTTCTATGCTCTGTGCGCGCTTCTACTTGCGATCCTGGCTTGGCAGCTTTATCGATTTCGTCTTAAGCGGATAGAGTTGCAATTCGCCGCGGTACTGCAAGAACGAAACCGTATCGCTCGTGAGATTCACGACAATCTGGCGCAGGAGATGCTGGGCGTCTCAGTGCAGTTGGAACTGGTAGCTCGCACGTTGCCGGCTTCAGCTGAGCTGGCCAGAACCCATCTCGATCGGGTAAGGATGCTGGTGCGGCATGGGATTGCCGAAGCTCGCCGCTACGTTTGGGACTTG
>Ga0193730_1000451_pt1 | contig 11811 bp, 5 predicted proteins | sample U1a1metaG_FD_144919 | JGI IMG/M metagenome (GOLD analysis project Ga0193730, IMG submission 144919) | Soil microbial communities from a riparian zone of the East river system, Colorado, United States - U1a1 | ecosystem: Environmental > Terrestrial > Soil > Riparian zone | place: USA: East River...
GAGGTGCGGGAGGAGGACGACGAGCTGCTCCGCGCCGCGGAGGAGCTCGGCATCGACCTGACGCCGGGCTCGCTGCGCACCACGCCTCGGCCGCCGACGGCCGAGGAGGTCGAGGAGGGCCAGGAGCGCGTCGACCAGGACGGCGACCTGAAGGTGCCTACCGACGAAGTGCTCGGCGATCTCGCCGACGTCGAGGTCGCACCCGAGGAGGCGGCGACCGAAGAGGCAGAAGAGCAGGCAGGACCGTTGACTGAACCAGCAGACGTTGAGGAATGAAGGGACCGCGCGAAGGCCTCGGCCTTCGGCCTTCACGCACCGGATGACGGACACGCTCACAGCACAGAGGAAGGAAGAAACACTTGATTGACATCAACGACTTCGACGCGATCAAAATTGGGCTCGCGTCGAGCAAGCAGATTCGCGACTGGTCGTCCGGCGAGGTAACGAAGCCCGAGACGATCAACTACCGCACGCTCAAGCCCGAGCGTGACGGTCTCTTCTGCGAGCGCATCTTCGGTCCGACCAAGGACTGGGAGTGCTACTGCGGCAAGTACAAGCGCGTCCGCTACAAGGGCATCATCTGCGAGCGCTGCGGCGTCGAGGTGACCCGGCAGAAGGTCCGCCGTGAGCGGATGGGCCACATCGACCTGGCTGCGCCGGTCTCGCACATCTGGTTCTTCAAGGGTGTTCCGAGCCGAATCGGCTACTTGCTCGATATTGCGCCGCGCGAGCTCGAGAAGGTTCTCTACTTCGCGGCGTCGATCGTCACCTCGGTCGACAACGAGGCCCGCCAGAAGGACCTGAACGGCCTCGAGGACAAGGTCAAGGCCGAGTCCGAGCAGATCATGGTCGACCGCGACGAGCAGCTCGTCACGCTCGAAGACCGGCTGAAGCGCCGGCGGGAGTACTTCGCCAAGGGCAAGGAGCGGAACTTCGACGAGGACGACGACTTCTGGGCCCGCGGCCTGTCCAACTGGGCCGAGGAGCAGGGCTTGCCGACGCTCGAGGAAGCACGCGAGCTCGTCGGCGGCCTCTTCGTCGAGGTCGCGCCCCAGATCACGACCGAAGACTCGAAGAAGCTCCGGGAGTCGGTGCGCAATGCCGCGATCCGCGACGACCGCAAGCTGACGCCGAAGGAGCTGGAGACGGTCTCGAACGTCGCAATCCAGATCCGGCAGGTGCTCGCGCCCCTGAACAAGCAACTCGCGAAGGCGAGCGGCTCCAAGAAGGGCGCGCTGACAAAGCACATCAACCGGATCCTGGACGGCCTCCTCGACAAGAAGGCGAAGGTGCACGAGGACGACGTCGAGCTGGTCGCCGACATCGACGAGAAGCAGCTCGAGAAGGCGCGCGGTCTCGGCAAAGGCCTCCTCCGCGAGGCGCTCGAGACGGCAGATCCGACCGCGAGCGACGACGAGGTCCGCGAGCTGGTCAGCGACCTCTGCCTGCGCACGGACGGGAAGATCCAGAAGGAGGACTTCGACGCGCTCGTGCAGTGGCTCGTGAAGGTGCGCGAGATGTACCAGGACATCGAGTCACGGCGTGCCGATACGCGGGAGGCCGCGGTCGACTCCGTCAACCGGCTCGAGGAGACCTGGAACCTCTTCCGCGAGCTCGAGCCGAAGCAGATCGTCAACGACGAGCAGCTCTTCCGCGAGCTCAAGGACCGCTTCGGCTCGCCCTACGGCTTCGGCGTCTACTTCGCCGGCGGCATGGGGGCGGAGGCGATCCGGGAGCTGCTGAAGGACCTCGACCTGAAGGCCGAGGCGAAGTTGCTCCGCGAGACGATCAAGACGTCGAAGGGCCAGAAGCAGCAGCGGTCGATCAAGCGGCTGAAGGTCGTCAGCGCGTTCGTCACCTCGGAGAACAAGCCCGAGTGGATGGTCCTCGAGGCGGTGCCGGTGATCCCGCCGGAGCTCCGCCCGATGGTCCAGCTCGACGGCGGCCGCTTCGCGACGAGCGACCTGAACGACCTCTACCGCCGGGTGATCAACAGGAACAACCGCCTCAAGCGGCTGCTCGACCTCGGTGCGCCTGAGATCATCGTCAATAACGAGAAGCGGATGCTGCAGGAGGCCGTCGATGCACTGTTCGACAACGGCCGCCGCGGCCGCGCCGTCACCGGCCCGGGCAACCGGCCGCTGAAGTCGCTCTCCGACATGCTCAAGGGCAAGCAGGGGCGGTTCCGCCAGAACCTCCTCGGTAAGCGCGTCGACTATTCAGGCCGCTCGGTGATCGTTTCCGGGCCGAACCTGAAGCTGCATCAGTGCGGCCTGCCGAAGCTGATGGCGCTCGAGCTCTTCAAGCCGTTCATCATGAGCCGGCTCGTCGAGCGGAAGTCCGTCCAGAACATCAAGGCGGCCAAGAAGCACGTCGACTCGATGGTCCCGGAGGTCTGGGACGTGCTCGAGGAGGTCATCGCCGAGCATCCGGTGCTGCTGAACCGTGCGCCGACGCTCCATCGCCTGGGCATCCAGGCGTTCGAGCCGGTGCTCGTCGAGGGCAAGGCGATCCAGGTTCACCCGCTCGTCTGCCACGCCTTCAACGCGGACTTCGACGGCGACCAGATGGCGGTCCACCTGCCGCTCTCCGCGGAGGCGCAGGCCGAGGCTCGGATCCTGATGCTCTCGGCGAACAACATCCTCTCGCCCGCGCACGGGCGCCCGTTGACGACCCCGACACAGGACATGGTCCTGGGCGAGTACTACCTCACGTACTCGGACAAGAACCTGAACGAGCTCAACTCCGAGGACATGAAGCCGCGGCCGATGCGCTTCGCCTCCGAGGAGGAGGTCGAGCGGGCGGTCGACTCGGAACAGGTCAAGCTGCAGCAGCCGATCGAGTACCGCCACGGCGAGGAGCTCATGCTCACCACGCCCGGCCGCGTGATCTTCAACGTGGAGGTCGAGCGTGCGCTGCGCGAGGCGCAGGGCCTCGAAGAGACGCCGGAGGACTTCCCGTACGTGAACACGACGCTGTCGAAGAAGGAGATGGATCTCTTCATCTCCGAGCTCGCCGAGCACTTCGGCGCCCAGGTGATCGCCAGCGTTCTCGACACGATCAAGGCGCTCGGGTTCAAGTATGCGACCGACGCCGGTGTGACGATTTCGAAGAACGACATCGTCATCCCTGAGAACAAGGAAGAGATCCTCAGCGGCTACGAGGAACGAGTCAGCGAGATCGAGGGCCTGTACGAGCGCGGCCTGATCACCGAAGAGGAGCGCCACGAGAAGATCGTCGAGCTCTGGACCGAGGCGACGGAAGAGGTCGCCCAGGCGATGGAGAAGAACCTCAACGAGCTGAACCCGATCTTCATGATGGCCAACTCGGGGGCCCGTGGCTCCTTCAAGCAGATCCGCCAGCTCGCCGGCATGCGAGGCCTGATGGCGAATCCGAAGGGTGAGATCATCGAGCGCCCGATCAAGGCGAACTTCATGGAAGGCCTGTCGGTGCTCGAGTACTTCATCTCGACCCACGGCGCCCGCAAGGGCCTCGCGGATACGGCGCTCCGAACGGCCGACTCGGGCTACCTGACGCGACGTCTCGTCGACGTCTCGCAGGACGTGATCATCCGGGAGGAGAACTGCAAGACCAAGGAGTTCATCGAGCTCCCGATCGAGGTCCCCGAGGGGCTGAACAAGAGCCTGCTCGGTCGGACGATCGCAGAGGACGTTCACAAGCCGCTTGCCTCCGGGAAGCCCGGCAAGACGGTGCTCGCCGAGAAGGGCGCGCTCGTCACGATGCCGTTGCTCCGCGAGGTGCTCGACGGCCTCGACGACACCACCGGCGCGAGCCTGCCGGTTCGTTCGGTGCTGAAGTGCAAGAGCGAGTTCGGCGTTTGCCAGGCCTGCTACGGCATCTTCCTCGCCACCGGCGGGATGTGCGAGATCGGCGACGCGGTCGGAATCATCGCCGCGCAGTCGATCGGTGAGCCTGGCACGCAGCTGACGATGCGGACGTTCCACACGGGCGGCGTCGCCGGCGCCGACATTACGCACGGCCTCCCGCGCGTCGTCGAGATCTTCGAGGCGCGAAACCCGAAGGGCGCCGCAAAGCTGTCGGAGGTCTCGGGCACCGTCAAGATCGAGGACACCGACCGCGGGCCGAAGCTCTCGATCATCGTCGAGGGCGAGGAGGAGCCGGTCAGCTACCAGCTGCCGCGGCGAACCCGCGTGCTCGTCGCCGACGGCCAGATCGTCGAGCCGGGTGACGCCCTCCACGAGGGCTCCCTCAACCCCGCCGACCTTCTCCGCCTGAAGGGCGACACGGCGACCGAGCTGTACCTCATCCAGGAGGTGCAGAGGGTCTACAAGTCGCAGGGCGTCGACATCCACGACAAGCACATCGAGCTGATCGTGCGCCAGATGCTCAAGAAGGTCCGCGTCGACAGCGCCGGCGACAGCGACCTGCTGCCCGGCCAGCTCGTCGACAAGGTCGTCCTCGACCGAGAGAACGCGCGCATGAAGAAGGAGAAGAAGGAGCAGGTGACGTGGGAGCCGTTGATCCTCGGGATCACGAAGGCGTCGCTCGCAACCGAATCCTTCCTCTCGGCGGCCTCCTTCCAGGAGACGACCAAGGTGCTGACCGACGCCTCGATCGAGGGCAAGGTCGACCGCCTGCTCGGGTTGAAGGAGAACGTGATCATCGGCAAGCTGATCCCGGCCGCGACCGGGCTGAAGCGCTACCGGCAGATCGACATCAGCCCGTCCGAGAAGGTGCCCGCGGAGACGTACGAGCGCGAGGCGCTCCTCGCGGCACTCCAGGAAATCGGCGGCGACGGCGGCGACGGCGCGAGCCTCGCCAGCCTGGGGCTTGATTTCGGCGGAACTCCGGACTACGGCGAGGAGAACCCTCCGAAGGAAGAGGGAGAGGCCGAGGAGATCCCCGAGGTCGACACCCCGCTCGACGAGTCGTAGTGGCCTGAAGGGCCACAGCACTAGAACGTAAAGCGGAGGCGCGGCGACGGTCGCGCCTCCGCATTTCCTGCTACTTAGTGTCGCGCGCGTGAAGAGGGTCTCTCTGCTTCTGTTGCTCGCCGTCGCCGGCCTCACCGCCTCGGCACGTCCCGCGGCCCCCAAGGCCGCAACCGGCGATGCCTGCGCGCTGCCGTCGACGAAGCCCGTTTGGATTGACTTCGCCGACGGCTCGGTGCCATTCTGGGAGCAGTTTGCGCGGCCCGGCGTCGTTGCTGCTGCGTCGAACTTCATCTTTCCGGCGCAGATCCGTGCGCGCGGCGCGAAGACCGTCTACTTCGACCTCAACTTCACGCGGCGGACGGGAACGCCGACCGAGCCCGCCGATCCGGCGACGGTGACTGATCGGGCGAACCGGTTCTATACCTACGCCTCGAACTCGATGGGTTGCTCCAAGCCGGTGATCACGGAGAACGAGCTGCAGGGAGCAAGCACGCTGACGCCCTGGAGCGTGGGCAACGCGCAATACCGCGCGAACGTGCTGATCTTCCTTCGCACGCTTGCCGCGCGCGGTGCGAAACCCGTCCTGCTCGTCTCGAGCGATCCCTACACAGGCGGCGAGGCGGCCGACTGGTGGCGTCAGGTCGCACAGGTTGCGTCGATCGTGCGAGAGGTCTACTTCCCGGCACCCAAGATCTACAAGCTCGGGATCGTCCAGGGAAGCCGAACGATCAGGCAGATGTTCCGCTCCGGGGCTCGAGACTTCATCTCGATCGGCATCCCGCCGTCGAAGCTCGGGATCATGCTCGGCTTCCAAACGACGTCGGGCTCAGGCGGGCGCGAGCACCTGCAACCGGCGAGCAAGTGGTTCGAGCTGACGAAGCTCCAGGCGCTCGCGGCCCGCACGGTGGCACGGGAGCTGGGACTCGCGACCGTCTGGTCCTGGGGCTGGGCGACGTGGACGATCGGCGAGAAGGATCCGGACAAGCACACCAATGCGTGTGTCTATCTCTGGACGCGTGACCCGAAGCTCTGCGACGCGCCGCGGATGGCCGGCCCCGCGCTGAATACCGACCTGACCGCGGGGCAACTGATCTTCCCAGCGGGCTCCCGTTGCACCGTCTATGGCAGTCCAGTTCGCTGGGATGTCGCGGCTTCGATCTCGCGACTGACGCAAGACTCACAGCCGGCGTTCACCGCTGCGTACGGGCGCGCCGTCGCGAGCTCGTACGCCCACGTAACGACGAAGGCGATCCTCGACGCCGAGAAAGCCGTGATCGCGCTCCACTTCGGCGGCAGCAGGGCTGCCTACGTGGCCGCATTGCACCGCGACCGCGCCAGCGTCGGCATCGCTCGGGGAGTCATCGGTGACGAGCTCCGCCGCGCGCAGATTCAGTCGCGGTTTCGCGTGGGCGGCCCGTCAGCGTCCGAGGTTCAGTCCTACTACGACGCCTACGCAGCCGCGCCCGTTCGTCTCATCCACGTGAAGCCGGCGGCGCCCTGGCTCGGGAGCGCGAGGCGCGGCTTCGCGCTCGGCGCGATCGCTCCGCCGCGAGTGTTCACCCTCAAGAACGGCCAGCAGGCCTCGCTGCGGACGATGACGGGCGTCTTCAAGGTCAAGGCGATCGGACCGACTGTCGCGCTCGCCGAGTTGCCGCTCTCGAAAGCGCGCACGCCGATCAGGACAGCGCTCATCTCGCTGGCGCGCGACACCGCCTACCAAAACTGGCTGCTCCAGCGGGAGAAGTCGGCCCAGGCCCAGACTCTCTGCTGGCGCGATCAGCTGCCCGCCGTCGAGGTCGTTCCGCTGACCGACTACCTGCCCTATCTGGCCCTCGACTCAGGCGCCGCTGCTTCGGCGACTACCGTGGGCTAGTCCTACTAGCTCGCGGCGTTCGAAGCGACGACCTGCGCCTTGCCGCGCTCCTTGGCGCCGTAAAGAGCTTCGTCTGCGCGCTCGAAGAACCCCGTCGGGTCGTCCTCGCTCTTGAGCTCGGCGACACCGGCGGAGAAGGACAAGCGTCCGGCCTGGCCGACCGGCCGCGCCGAGATCGCGGCCTGCAGCCGCCGGTAGAGCTGATCGGCGTCGGTGAGGGTCGATTCGGGCAGGATCACGGCGAACTCGTCGCCGCCGACCCGGCAGGCGAAGTCCGCAGAGCGCACGACGTCGCGGATGCGCTCGGCCGACTCGGCGATCACGGCATCTCCGGCGAGGTGTCCGATCCGGTCGTTGATCGCCTTGAAGTCGTCGAGGTCGAAAACGATCAGCGCCAGCTTGCGGTCGTAGCGATGGGCGCGGGCGACTTCGCGGGCGAGCGTCTCGTGGAAGTAGCGCCGATTGTGCAGCCCGGTGAGCGCGTCCAGGTCGGCCAGCTGTCGCGCCTCGCGGAAGCGATTCGCATTCTCGATCGCGGGCCCCGCCCTGAGCGCGAGCTCCTCGAGCTCTCGGACCTCGTCCTCGCTCCACGTGTGCGAGCGCGAACGCGAGAAGACCGCAATGAAGCCGATCGGGCCGTTCTCCGTCTGGATCGGCACCGCAAGCCCTGAGTGGATCAGGGTCGCGGGGCCATTAGTCGACACCATCTCGGCCGGGTACTGGTAGACGAGCGAGATCGAGCGCGCCTCTGCGCCTCCGGGGGGGCCTGCGATCGCCTGGCGCTGGGCCTCTTCGGTCGTCAACCCGAGCGTGGCGACGATCGGCGCGTCGCCGTCGCTGCTGTCAAGCCGTGCGAGCGCCGCGTCGACGCCGGGCATCGCACCTGCAGCGTCGAGCGTGCGCGTCAGCACCTCGTCGAGGTCGATCGTGCCGGCGAGCTCGCCCAGCATCCGGGTTCGCCGCCCCTCTTCCTGGGCGCGCTCGAGGGCCTCCGATAGCTCGCTGACCATGCCCTCCATGCGTGTGTTCATGTCGGCGACGAGCTCCGCGAGCCGCTCGTCGCTCGCTTCACCTTTCGCGGCACCCCGGACCAGCCACAGCACGAGCAGCAGCAGGACAACCGCTGCCGCCCCTGCGGCTATGGCTACGACGATAGTCGTCGTCACCGCGACCAGCTCCAAGGTGATTCCTCCATCACTTTCCCCGATTCCCCGCAGATGCCGCAGCTAGAGCGGGCCCGATCTCACTGTAATTCGCCTGACGCAAGTTGCCTATAGTTTTGAAACGGTAAATTGCAAGATCGCAGACACGGTACCGGGGCCGCCGATTCCTTGCAGCGGTGCGGGTTTCGGGCGTTTGCGGGGCCGAGGGCGATTCGCTACCATGCCTGTCCGGTTGGCAGGGGCTTGTCCCCTGGCCAGCCTTTGTTGTGCCCTGACCTCTTTCCTGGAGAAGCTACAAACCGCAATGCCGACTGTGAATCAACTCGTGCGTAAGGGCCGCTCTGCGCCGAAGGCGCGGATGAAGACCCCTGCCCTCCGAGGCGCGCCCCAGAAGCGTGGCGTGTGTACGCGCGTGTACACAACCACCCCGAAGAAGCCGAACTCCGCACTGCGCAAGGTCGCTCGTGTGCGCCTGACGAACGGGATGGAAGTCGGCGCCTACATTCCCGGGGAGGGCCACAACCTCCAGGAGCACTCGGTCGTCCTGATCCGCGGCGGCCGCGTTCGCGACCTGCCGGGTTTCCGGTACAAGGTCATCCGTGGCGGTCTCGACGCCGCCGGCGTCGGCGATCGCCGCAAGGGCCGCTCCAAGTACGGCGCGAAGCGAGGGGCGTAGTGCCCCGCCGAGCAGAGATCCCGGTCCGCGAGTTGACGCCCGATCCGGTACACAACTCACGCCTGGTCAGTCAGGTGATCAACCGCGTCATGACCCGCGGCAAGAAGAGCACTGCCGAGCAGATCGTTTACGGCGCGCTCAATCGCGTCGGCGAGCAGACCGGCAAGCCGCCGACAGAGGTGCTCGAGCAGGCGATCAAGACGATCACGCCGGTGCTCGAGGTTCGCTCCCGCCGCGTCGGCGGCGCGAACTACCAGGTGCCCGTCGAAGTGCCGCAGCGCCGCGCGCGCACGCTCGCCGTGCGCTGGCTCGTGACGTACTCGCGCGAGCGGCGCGAGAAGCACATGTCGGAGAAGCTCGCCGGCGAGATTCTGGACGCCCTGAACCAGCAGGGCAACGCCTTCAAGCGCAAGGACGACCTCTACCGGATGGCCCAGGCCAACAAGGCCTTCGCGCACTACAGGTGGTAACCGTGGCGACCGTAGACAAGACCAAAGGCGCACCGGTCGCTCTCGACCGCGTCCGCAACATCGGGATCATGGCCCACATCGACGCGGGCAAGACCACGACGACCGAGCGGATCCTCTACTTCACAGGCCGCACCCACAAGATGGGCGAGGTGCACGAGGGCGCGGCGGTGATGGACTGGATGGCGCAGGAGCAAGAGCGCGGGATCACGATCACGTCGGCGGCGACGACGGCGTTCTGGCGCGACTTTCGGGTGAACATTATCGATACGCCCGGGCACGTGGACTTTACGATCGAAGTCGAGCGGAGCCTGCGCGTGCTCGACGGCGCGATCGCCGTCTTCGACGCCGTCGCAGGCGTCGAGCCCCAGTCGGAGACAGTCTGGCGCCAGGCCGACCGCTACCGCGTGCCGCGAATCGCCTTCATCAACAAGATGGACCGAACCGGCGCCGACTTCTTCGCCTCCGTGCAGTCGATGGTCGACCGGCTGGGCGCTCGACCTGTGCCGGTGCAGCTGCCGCTCGGCCAGGAGGAGCATTTCCGCGGCGTCATTGACCTGGTGGAGATGCGCGCGCTGGTCTGGCAGGACGAGCTCGGAACCAACTACGAAGTCGAAGAGATCCCGGCTGAGCTCCTCGAGCAGGCACAGGAGTACCACCACCAGCTGATCGATTCGGTCGCAGACCACGACGACGAGCTGCTCGAGACCTACCTCTTGGACGAGGACGCCGTGACGCCCGAGATGCTGAAGCGCGCCCTTCGGGCCGCGACGCTCGACATTACTGTCACCCCGATCCTCGCCGGCTCGGCCTTCAAGAACAAGGGCGTTCAGCCGCTGCTCGACGCGGTCGTCGACTACCTGCCGAGCCCGCTCGACGTGCCGCCGGTGCACGGGATCGACCCCCGCACCGAGCACGAGCTCTCGAGACGGCCCGCCGTGGACGAGCCGTTCTCGGCGCTTGCTTTCAAGGTCATGTCCGATCCTTACGTCGGCAAGCTGACGTACATCCGCGTCTATTCAGGCCAGGTCAACGCCGGCGACCGCGTCCTGAACACGACCACCGGCAAGACCGAGCGGGTCGGGCGGATCCTGCAGATGCACGCGAACCACCGCGAAGAGCGCGAGCAGCTCTTCGCCGGCGAGATCGCCGCGACGGTCGGGCTCAAGGCCACGACTACCGGCGACACGCTCGCCACCGATACCGCGCCGATCCGGCTCGAGTCGATGGACTTCCCGGAGCCGGTGATCTCGGTCGCGATCGAGCCGAAGACGAAGGGCGATCAGGACAAGCTCGGTGCCGGTCTCCAGCGCCTGACCGAGGAGGATCCGACCTTCCACGTCCGCACCGACGACGAGACGGGCCAGACGCTGATCTCAGGGATGGGCGAGCTCCATCTCGAAATCATCGTCGATCGCCTCACACGTGAGTTCAACGTCGACGCGAATGTGGGTCGCCCCCAGGTCGCCTACCGCGAGACCGTCAGCAAGCCGGTCGAGAAGATCGAGGGCCGCTTCGTCCGCCAGACCGGCGGCCGCGGCCAGTACGGGCATGCCGTGATCAACCTCGAGCCGATGGATCCGGGCGACGGCTACGAGTTCGTCGACAAGATCGTCGGCGGCAAGATTCCCAAGGAATACATCTCCTCGGTCGACCTCGGCATCCAGGAGGCGATGGAGTCGGGCGTCATGTCCGGCTACCCCGTCGTCGACGTCCGGGTTGAGCTGATCGACGGCTCGTACCACGATGTCGACTCGAGCGAGATGGCCTTCAAGATCGCCGGCTCGATGGCGTTCAAGAACGCCGAGCAGCGGGCGAAGCCGAAGCTTCTCGAGCCCGTTATGGCCGTCGAGGTCGTGACGCCCGAGGAGTATCTCGGCGACGTCATGGGCGATCTCAACTCGCGCCGAGGGCGTGTCGAGGGCCTGGAGCCTCGCGGCAACGCGCAGGCGATCCGGGCCCGCGTCCCGCTCGCGACCATGTTCGGCTACGCCACCGACCTGCGCTCGACGACGCAGGGGCGGGCTACGTTCACCATGCAGTTCGATCGCTACGAGGAAGTTCCTCAGTCGATCGCAGGCGAGCTCGTCGACTCGGGCTAGCGCCTCAAGATCATAGGACCAAGTAACGGAGGTATAGAGACAGTGTCCAAGCAGAAGTTCGAACGCAACAAGCCGCATCTCAACGTCGGCACGATCGGTCACATCGACCACGGCAAGACGACGCTGACAGCCGCGATCTCAAAGGTCCTGGCCGACCAGGGCGTCTCGACCACGGAAGTCCGTGACTTCAACTCGATCGACAATGCTCCCGAGGAGCGCCAGCGCGGGATCACGATCAACACGTCGCACGTCGAGTACGAGACGGAGAACCGCCATTACGCGCACGTCGACTGCCCCGGTCATGCCGACTACATCAAGAACATGATCACCGGCGCCGCCCAGATGGACGGGGCGATCCTTGTGGTCTCGGCCGCCGACGGCCCGATGCCGCAGACGCGCGAGCACATTCTGCTTGCCCGCCAGGTCGAGGTACCGTCGATCGTCGTCGCACTTAACAAGGCCGACATGGTCGACGACCCGGAACTGCTCGAGCTCGTCGAGCTCGAGGTGCGCGAGCTACTCACGAGCTACGAGTTCCCGGGCGACGAGATCCCCATCGTCAAGGTCTCGGCGCTGAAGGCGCTCGAGGGCGACCCCGAGTGGACTCCGAAGAT
>Ga0193730_1000452_pt1 | contig 11803 bp, 22 predicted proteins | sample U1a1metaG_FD_144919 | JGI IMG/M metagenome (GOLD analysis project Ga0193730, IMG submission 144919) | Soil microbial communities from a riparian zone of the East river system, Colorado, United States - U1a1 | ecosystem: Environmental > Terrestrial > Soil > Riparian zone | place: USA: East River...
AATCTAGGGGCGTTGGTTGATAACAATGTGCCGCGCCGTCACAGTGCGGTCGGCACCGCGAACGATTACCGAACCCCACGGGCGACTTTGGCGCCTAACCGCGTGTGACGGCCACCGTCGCAGGGTCCGGGGCAGCAGTGTGAGAGACCTCCGCGCTTGTCAACGCGGACATTGGGAAAAGCGAAAGCTGGCGCGGGATCGGTAACCCTTTTGGGGTACGTTCACCGCAGGCAATGGTCCGGTAGGCCTCGGCACGAAGTGCGAGTGCCCCCGCACCGTCGCCGAGAGCACCACAAGCGCAATAACAATGATTCCGAGCTCTCGCATTCCTCAAAGATAAAGCAGAAATCGCGCCAATTTTATGAAGCTGATGCGGCGGACGCTCAAGAGGGATCAATGACAACGGTTTGGATCTATGTCGATACCAGCAAGGAAGTTGGCGACGCTACCACCTCAAGGTATTCGCGACGGCAGAACTTGCCGACATACTTTTTGATGCCTTGATCGTGATCGGCCCGCGCCTATGTTCGCCGCCCAACGTTTCCCGCAGGGCCGGCCGTGCAAATTCGAATCATCGTTTGCCTCTTACTCCTCACCACGCTCGTGGTGGCGGTCGATGATGGCCTGCATCCGATTGCGCATAGCGTGGACCTAACAACCTTTTTGGCCATCTGTGGAGCGGCCGTGCTTGTCGAGATCGGCATTGCTTTCGCATGGGACCGGCGATAAGCGCGCCGTTTTCAAATTAAGGGCGCGGCGTCGGGGCGGTGTCAGACCCGCACCAACTGCCGGGGTATCTCGCGCCGTTACTTCCGCGGTCGCGGAAACTTAGGCTACTACCTCGTCGGCCTCGGTCGCGCGGGGCGCTAGTTTCGCCGAAATTCACCTTTTGCTGTTCGATGGTCGGACCACGGGGCAGGAAGGGGTGGGTATTTCCGAATAAAAAGAGGGTCTGGCCGGCGGTCTGCTCGGCACTTGTTCAACAGGCTGGAATGCGGAATCATGGTAGGAGTTGCAAAGTCTGACCAAGGGACGCCGCATGAGTGTGTCGGTTCGCTTTTACCTTTTTGCAGACGATGGCCTTCAACGCATCTCACAGCGGCTTATGCAGGGATTGGCTCACGGTAACGACGCCATGCCCCAATACGCGGGGACTAAGCAAAAGGCGGCCGATGTCATAGTTGAAGTTGAGAATGGGAAGCCCGTCCGGATTGCTAAAGCTGACGGCAATTTTCTAACCTTCGACAAGAAAGGTCAGGTACACCGGGATCTCGTAGCCGCGGGATGGAAGCCATGGAGACATTCGCCGTTCTGGAACGTGGACCGGACTTGGCGGGCGCAATGCCCGCGCCCGCTGCTCCGACGCTTGACGCCGCTAAGCTGATGATCCTGCTACGCCGCTGCACGTGATCGCCAGCCGGATGGGCAGGGGCTCGTCGTGCTCAAGCACCGCGCCGAGATCGCGCAGTCGAACCTAAGCCCTCAAGGAAATTGAACCGAGGCTTGCTCGTCGCTATCGCTCTCGCTGTTCGGAGAGCATCCGGGCGCAGTCGCATCTTTAGCCATTTCTTTAGCCAATAGCTGATTGATACGCTCATGCCTTACCGGATCGTCGGTCACGTTTGGTTCGGCCAACAGCCGACGATAGTGCGCGAGGTTTTCGCGGTGGACGAATTGATCCATACAAGACCCCAGAAATCTTGAACCGGAAGCGCTATCGAACTCTCATTCACCGAATGATGCCGCGCGGGGCGATGATTGGAACGAGCATGCGCGTTAGAGCCCCAAACATTCTGATCAATATTGCTCATGTTGCTCGAAATAATGGCGAGGTTGACGTCATCGGTATCGGAACTATTCGAGCATTGGCGACTTTTGGGCAGGCGACGCCATTTGGTAGGATGATGTCGACTGTGCGCATTACGAATAGCCCAGAGCACGCCAAAGAGAAAAGATCGGCGCACCGAACCCAATGGGCGGCTCAATTTGCTGTTGCGTCCGAACTCTGCAAGCGCGGCTATGAGGTCGCGTTCACGATGGGCAACGCGACGCCGTTGGCTGACCTGATGGTCGTCAGCCCTACGTCGAAGAAAAACTTTCTGATCGACGTAAAAGGGCTTTACAAGCCGAACCCGTGGGTGATCAAGACAAAGGCGACCAGAGGTAGCCTCTACTACGTTTTAGCGTTCGTCCCCAATGATACCAGTAATCGTTTCTTTGTTTTGAGCCAAACGCAGGTGAACACTTACATCCGCACCGAACTGGCACGCCTTGGTCGGCCCGACAACTATCCGATGACCGGCATCCTCTGGAGGCAGGCAGAGGCGCATGAAAACAGGTGGAATGTGTTGCCGCAATAGGCACTGCGCGCAGATAATCAACAGCCCGCGAACGCCAGACAAACGTCATGATCGAACGTCTCAAAGCGCAGGCCGGTCCCGTCCATGTGCGGGTCTTGCGGGCGTTTGTCCGGCGTCATCTCCGCAAATTTATGGGTGAGCTTCATCATTCATCCGAACGAAAAGTAAGCTGCGGCGAGCACCGCGAGGACGATGGCGACGATAATAGTTCCCCACATCAAGGCCACGGGCCAGCTCATAAATCCTCCCGAATGCCCTTAAAAAAGGGATGGCGCACCTTGCCCTCGGTAGACTTCGCCCGGTATTCGATCTCAGCAAGCAGCGATGGCTCGACCCAAATGCCACGGTGGGCGATTTTCTTGGCGTAAGGCTGAGTTTCGCGGATCAGCGGCTTTAGCCGCGCCTGCAAGTCCTTGGCTGACGCGGCGTCAAAGCCGTGGTCGACCTTGCCCGCATAGATCAACTCCTTGCCCTTGCGTCTACCGAGATAGATGCCGTCCCATTTTTTGCCGTCTAGCGCGAAGCCGGCGATGGCGAGCGTCTCACGCTGAGCGCAGGTCTTTTTCACCCAATCGTTGACACGACCCGAGACGTACCGGCTGTCGCGGACCTTTGAGACGACGCCCTCAAGGCCGGTCTTGCAGGCGTGCTTGTACATCTCGCGACCATCGATCTCGAAGCTCTCGCTGAATTGAATATCGGTCTTGGCGATAATCTTCTGGTGCAAGGCCTTGCGCTCGGACAACGGCAGCTTCCGGAGGTCGTAGCCGTTGAGGTAAAGCAGATCGAACGCGACCATCACGATCTTTTTGGACCGCCCCTTGAGTTCGTTCTGCAACACCGAGAAGTCGGTGGTGCCGTCATCCGCCGGGACCACCACCTCGCCATCGATGATCGCCGATCCGGCGTTGATGTTCCAGGCATCGGCTGCGATCTTTCTAAAGCGGTTGGCCCAGTCGTTACCGCGCCGGGTGAACACCTTGACGGCGGCGTCCCTGAGATGGACCTGAATCCGGTAGCCGTCGAACTTGATCTCGTGAATCCAGCGTTCACCAGCAGGCACCTTGTCAATTGATGTTGCCAACGCCGGTTCGATAAAACCGGGATAGTTGGCCTTGATGCCACCGGCTGGCGGCTTTGCCCGAGGGTAGGGCATCGGCTCAGGCGAGCCGCGATGTCAGTTGACGGTCTGGATTGAAATGACCATCGACGAACGGCACAATCGACGGGGTCCAGCTCCGACGCATGGGCAATACTCCACAGACGCAATATCTAGGATTTAAGCACGAAAGCGACCCGCTGAAACCGCAGTTGATTACCGCTGATCAACGCGCCGACTTACACCTCGCGGTCCTCGAGTCACCCGCGCGTCGCGTTCTCGTTGCCATTAAAATGTCATGGGGGAACGAGGGAACGAGTGCGAAAAATCCCGGTTGATTATTCGGGTTGCCGTTCCCTCGAGTCCGGTAGCCTGCACGGCCCCGTTCACCTGCCCCCAAAACCAACGCGGGGCCGTGCCCATTGGCCGGTTGGCTCGCTCTACTGCTCTAAATGTGTCGACGGATAGTTTTGGTGACCGTGATGTGAGGCACGTGTACAAGCACCCGCCTCGGGGCCGTGCATGTCGAATACCTCACCGCGATGGCACGCTGACCAACCAACCGACTAGGCCGCGACCACGTCTTCCTGTCTGCCCGGCGCGCGACAATCCGCAATGCATCACCAAGGGACAGGTCCCGCTGATGCGGCTTACCTTGGCGGATGTAATTCGCCGGTGAACCAACCAACAGCATCGGATTTCATTGGATCATCTAGCGGAATGGCAATTTGTTCGGCGTGATCGCATTCGGAGCAGTCGAACGTGCGAAATTCAAATCCTGTAGGCCCCGGCGAGGTGCATGCAAGCTTCATGCGCGCGCGGCATTTTGGGCAGCGGAGTTGCTGAATTGCAAACAGTGGGATTGCGGCTGGGTAATCTGTCATTGATTTCCACCTTGCTTGAGGCGGGAGCGAACACTCTCGGTCACCGGTAGAAGCCAAAGAAGGGCGGTGATGGGATCAATAGATTCCGCTTACGTCCTTGGGTCGACTTGAAACATAATTCGGCGTGCATGTATTTCGCGAAATGTAGGCGGCCCTACTTCGGCGGCTGTAGCTCACTTTCGAGCCAGCCCGTAGCTTGTTCGGTTTTCAGGGGATCGGGGCCATCGCAATCAAAGCACTGGGGCTTGCGCTGTCCCTTGCCGTCGGGAGGTAGCGCCAGAAACAAATCAGCCCCGCAATTGGGGCAAGTCGGTCGCTTAGGTTGTGCCCAGGGCAGACACGATTCCAATAATTCCCGGACCCGCAAATCGTTCCCGTTTTGAGCAGGGTGTCCAAAATTGGAGAGCCCTGCTGAACAAAATGCCAACGCTCACCTCACGCAGCTGCCGCGCGGTCCTCTTTGTCTGTACCCCGCGCGACAATCCGCAACGCATCATCAGGCAACGGTCGCTGCAATGCTTTCGCTTCGTCCCATGGTGCGCGCATCCACACGTCGCATTCCTCGGGCGTCGTCAGGATCACCGGCATGGCCTTCGGGTGGATCGGCTCGACGACCGCATTCGGTGCCGTCGTCAGAAAGCCGTAGACCAGGTGAGGGCCGGGGATCGGCTTTGACTTGGTGCCACGGTCGCCCTTGAACTCGGTCCAGAGCCCGCCGAAGGCGAACAGCGGTCGGTCATCGTTGAGCGCGAACCAAACCACGTCTTTCTTTTTGGTCTCGGGGTTCGGCTCCGGGGCATACTCCGCAAAGCTATTCGCGGGGACCAAGCACCGGTTCTCAGGTTTGAGCCAGCCCCGCCAATGCGGGGACGAGGTGTTGCGAATATTCGTGACCGGCGGACCGCCCGTGCGTGGCGGCGGTGGCATCCCCCAGCGCATCAGGACCATCTCGCGCCCGCCAACTGCGTTGCGCACGATCGGAGCCGGGTAGTCAGGAAAAACGCCCGGCATTGGCGGCAGATTACCGACATACCGGTTCATCACGCGGAACAGTGCGGCGATGGCGGCTTGGTTTGTGGTGATCGAATAGAGATTGCACATCGGGTCATCCTATCCGCCAAACGTAGCGGCTTGCAATTTTGTTCTCTTTTCGTTCTAATCATGGGCGGCGTAATTTCACAAGGCGGAACCATGCCGGATATCGAATACATTCGAGGTGAGATCGAGCGTATGCGGATTCAGGTCCACCGCCAGCGCGGTGAGATCAAGCAACTCCAAAGGGCAGGCATTCCAACGGCGTCTGCCGAAGCGCTGCTAGATCGGATGCTGAACAACATCGATGAGCTTTGTGCGGAACGCGACCGGCTGAAAAAGGAACAGCCAAGACCGTCGAAAGGCAATGTGTTGGGCGGGCGTCGGTGGTGATGCGCGAACCTGTCCAATGGTACACCCCCATTTCAAAACAGGTGACCGCCCTCAGCATGAGGTTATCAACGGTAATGAAAAGGTTGGGTTGGGAACGCACCACCAACGGCAAGGTGACCATTCAGGGCAAGCAGGTGCGTGGATATTTCAGGTGGAAGAAGGCATGGCCCATCTTATCAAAATAGCCGGCCCAAGCCACCCTAGAGGTCGGCTGCTCATGAGTTTCGATGAGGAGCAGCCCAGCCGAATTATCCACCGCCCTCAGGGCGGATTGGCTGACGTACCCCTCGTAAAAAGCATCAGAATTACAGGTCTAGGTCGGCTAGGTCGGCTGTCTCCGACTCTCGCGGCGGGTCGCGCCGACCGTCAGCTCGACGCTTGACAATTTCGGCGAGACACGCGCCAGATAGGAAATCTACCGACCTAATCCGGGTTTGTTATCAGCGAGATAGCCATATCTCATATGCCCTTTCAACCAGGCCATAAATTGTCCGCCGGCGGTCGCAAAGACAAGGCCTTCGGCGACGCTTTGCGCATCGAGATTGCTGCTGCTGGCGCAGATCAACGTGTTCTCCGCGTCATCGCGCGCAACCTACTGTTCCTGGCGCAGCAGCCAGAGATGGCTGCGTTGCCCGCGATCCGTGAGCTTGCTGATCGATTAGATGGCAAGCCGAAGCAGGAAGCCGAGGTCACACTGCGCCAGGCGCTTGCGCGCGAACTCAGCGACGATGACCTGGCCGCAATCGCACTCGGTGCCGGTGATGAAGAAGTCGAAACAGATCCGAAGTCGGATCCGACGAAGCTAAACTGATCGACTAAAATAAATCCGCTTTCACAGCCCTCAGTGGCAATACAAACCTCGTTTTCAGCGGTTAGATCTCGCCGGCGCGCGCAGGAGGCCCTTCGCGCAGGCGGCGGTGAATTCGTTCCTGTCGATGGTACCGTTGGCGTTGGTGTCGATCTGCGCGATGTCATCGGCCTGCGCAAAGTTCTCAGGCGCAACATCCGCCTGCGCCGAAGTATCTCCCGTTGTCATCCAAACCGAGTTGCACTGTTTGGGCGTCAGAATGCCCGACGGGCGAGCGGATATCGCGGTACTCCGGGCGGAGGCGGTCGCGGCAGGATAGTAGCGCATCCCCACCATGAGAAATTCGACGTTAACTCTCGGATCGCTGCGGTCGATCAAGATCTCCCACCAATACGATTCGTTGATCTGCGTCGTGTAAGGCGGCATGAAGCAGGCAATGTTGGTCGGCCCGGTGATGCTCGAGGTGTTGGAATCGCACGTGCCGATCGTGATCGCAATATTGGTACCCAGCCTAGCCCGGCGCAAATGGGCGCGGACCCGCGCCCCCACTTCCATTCCGTCCTGGTCGATGAAGCTCATCATCGTAATCCCGATTCGTCTGCCGATGGCGTCGGAGTGTAGATGATAGGGACAGAGCAGCCGAATCCTGCCTGTGCCGCTGCCGAAGCGAACACCGAATCCCGCGGTCTCGTAGAGACCCGCGCGCATCGTGGCGCTGTCAGGAACACAGGCCCCGCCGATGACATCGGTGACGTCGACGTCTGCCGCCTTGGCTGGATCCGCGATTGCGAGAAAATGCAGGCAGAGCGCGAGCGCGAAACCTGCTCGGACGTAGCGAGCCGTCATGTGACCTCCCAATTTGTCTCGCGAGGGGTTAACTTCAAAGGCCCTGTTGGCTCCAAATTTAACTATCCTGCATTCCGCAAGATGAAGACACTCGTGCCGGTCAATTGGCCTCCCTCTATGAAGGCCAACGCTGCCGGAACCTGCGGCCATTCTTAGCCTATGCCGCTTTAGACCTCAGGGAATGTGAGTTGGATCACTTTGTCTTGGATCTCAGGCCGCATGGTCAGGCCGCGCTTTCCGTAGTCGCACAAGAAGATCCGAGCACATTCGTCAAGGTTGCAGCATCAATCATGCCGGAGGAAAAGGAGCTGACGATGCGTGAGGTCTCGGCCAAGGACCTGTCGGACGATGCTCTCGCCGCGATTGCGGTCGGCGCCGATTAAAGGGACAGCAACGCGAGCTGGGACTACCATTGAAATTGGACTAAAATCCACCACTGGCCGTTAGTCGGAATGTGGTGTCTAATCCGCCAAAGGATTTGCGACCGATTGTCGCTTGCCATGCTTTTTAAGAAGATCATTGAATGCTTCGATAGCCAAAGCGTTCAAGGTGGTGTCCTTCTCAACTGCGAGCAATCGCAACGCCCGCCAGCCATCGGTATTCATCCGGGTTAGTACTGATTTGAAGGCATCAGGATCGCGGGCACGCGGTCCGGTGGTCTTCGGCTTGCGGCCCATGGTTGGTTGCCCCCGTTGATTGCCGAGCGAGCCTATGCCGGGGCGGTGGCTGAATCAAATTTGCAACACGATGGCTCAAAAGCAGGCTTTCTTCATTTCGTGCCCACACGTTACTATGTTATGGGTATAGCTTCCGATAATGCCTTTTCTCGGAAGCAATGGAGCCCAGCCCATGTCAACGTCCCTGATTGTGATCGAAGGCGGCGATTTGTTGGCTTCACTCGGCCCTGACTTCACTGCAGCGTTTGATCTAGCCAAGGCCGAGAAGGCGCCGGCGACGCGCAAGGCCTACGGGACCGACTTCCGTCTGTTCAAGGTCTACTGCGATGCCAAGGGCGTCAGCGCCCTTCCTGCGGCGCCTGAGACGGTGGCATCCTACATCGCGGCGGAGGCGCAGACTGCGAAGCCTTCGACCATTGGCCGGCGTATCGCGGCGATTCGCTACGCTCACAAGCTGGCGGGGTTCGACACTCCGACCGATGCCGAAGGCGTCAAGGCCACGATGCGCGGCATCTGTCGCACCTTCGGTGGCGCGAAGGACAAGAAAGCCCCAGCGGTAGCCTCCAAGGTGCTCAGCATGGTTGCCACGGCTCCGGATCAGCTGTCAGGACTCCGGGATCGCGCATTGCTGTTACTTGGGTTCGCGGGCGCGTTTCGTCGTTCGGAGCTGGTTGCATTGGACGTGGCCGACATTGAGGAAACGCAGACCGGATTGCTGGTCACGATCCGCCGCAGCAAGACCGATCAGGAGGCGATGGGTCGCACAATCGCGGTCACATGCGGTGATGTGGCTTGCCCCGTTAAGGCCCTCAGGGAGTGGCTGAGTGCCGCTGGGATCGTGTCTGGCTCACTGTTTCGACCCATCAACAAGTCGGGCACGGTGGCTGCTTCGCGGCTGACGGATCGATCGGTTGCCAACATTGTCAAAGAGTATGCCGGCCGCGCTGGTTTCGATGCCGCTATCTTCTCCGCTCACTCACTGCGATCGGGGTTTCTTACTTCGGCAGCAGCCAAGGGTGCGTCGATCTTCAAGATGATGGATCAATCTGGCCACAAGTCGATCGATACCCTGCGCGGTTATGTCCGCGATGCAGAACTATTCAAGGATCACGCGGGAGCCGGGTTGCTTTGAGCGGCCAGCTCCGGTGAGCCCGAGGTGGGCGAGGGCTTGTTTTGAGAAACAGTCAAAAACGATGGGCGAATGGCATCCTGGTTCGCATAGACAAAAAGGATCTCGCAGATGGTTAGGAAAGTAGCTAGGAACGGCGGAGTCTGGCACGAGCCGCCATACACCTGGGAGGAATCGCGAGACTTTTACCGGGCCATGAGCGGCGGTCCGATTACTGTCGTGCATCCTCCGGTGCTTGCGAAAACTGAGAAGCCGAAGCTCCGCAAATCGCCGCCGCAACCGCCGGAAGAATAGCACCCTTCTGAAGCACTCAACTCGCGTGGTGTTTCGACAGCAGGCGGTGGCAGGTGGCACCCGACCAACGTCACGAACGTGCTGGCGAGAGGTTAAGAGGCGAGGGGAGCGATGCCGGCCCGAAACCCGGCGTTGATCCAGCGGGTGGCAGGGGTGGGTATAGGGCCGATTCTGAGAATCGGTAAAAACCAAAAGGCCCCCGCCATGTAGCGCCCACCAAATCGATGAAGCGCTGACGTTACGTCACTCGACAATCGGGTATCTCAGCGCGGTTGAGTGCGAACGGAATGTGGAATCAGCTCAACGTCGCGTCCACTAAACCGGCAGCAGCTCAAGACACCGCCGTCTGCCCGATAGACGCGCTGCTTGACCGTGCGAAATCAACGAACGCCATTGCAGTCTGCTTTCGAGGAGCAACTTCCCATAAGCATTCCATGCCAAACGTTGGCCCCATTTAAGCCTTAAGCGGCGGAAGAGAGGGCGCGATGAGGCGAGACCTTTTAGTTTTGAGCGGGGCATCGATTGGAGTGGCCCTAATCACGTGGGCATTCTGGGGCAATCCCGACAAGGGTTTCGGCGTTCGCACACACACAGCTCAATGGCTGAAGCCCGACCCTGAGCTGAAACTCCTCTCCGAGCGCAGCCCTTACATGCGGACCGAACGCTAGGAACCCGGTGGCGCCGGCGGCGGGCACGACGCGATTACCATCACAATTCATGAAAATCTAAACCAGAAGGTCAATGCAGAAGTCGCCGGCGTTGGCGGGCATCGGATTCTCACCAGCGAAACAACTAATCTAACCTGGCCGACGAAATCTTCCGCGCACTTGCGAGCAATGTTAGGAAAAGGACGGCTGCCGCGATAGCTTGCGTCATCGCGCCAACGCCTCTTCGGCGGCGGCGCACTTGGCCTTTATGTTTTTGCGCATGATCTGCATCGGCGTGAATGGCGTGCCAATCTTCTTCGCCTGATTTCGACACACTGCAATACTGCGTCTCAACGCTGCCGAAGCGCGAAGCGGCGTACCACCGGCGGTAACAATTGCTGCCAACCGTTTCAGATCGGCGTCGGTCCACACGCTCCCGTGCATCCTCATGGTACCAATTCCAGCACGTCGTTGATTTTTTCGAACCGGGTTATCGCGCGATTGGCAAGGATCAATCTATTCGTCTTGCCTGACCGGAAATCGTCCACGATTGAATCCAGCAACGGCTGGTGAATATCCACGTCGCCAGACAATCGTCCGGTCCCTTTGAGGTAGTTCGCGGCGATGTGGTAGGCGTCGCCGACAACGTCGATTGAAACAGGAACGAACATCGCGATCTCCGATCCTCAATAATTCTGTGATCGGGCGGTTGGTTCCTGTCCGGCCCGACATTGGACACCGGGGGGCGGCGGTTGGTTCTATAACTTCCGCCTCCGGTGCCGCCGTAGAAACAGCTGCAATATGGGCGTAACGTTGGACAGGTAGGAGTAAGTGTGACGCCCGATCCAACGTACGTCAACGAGATGGTAGCGCTGACCCTGTAGTGCTTGCCGTATTGGCTTTTACGTTTCTGCAGCATGGGGCGGGCTAGGCATCTCCAACGAGCTGGCGGGAGAGGGGCTTGAGTCATGAGCAACTACTGGAACACCCACCGTACTGCAGTAACGATCTTCGCTGTCGCCCTAACACTCGCACTTATTGCGGCGTTCGTCACCGCGCTTGAACACGTCGACATAAGGCTCGCTAACGACGAGGCTCAGCCGGGTACAATCGGCTTGGCGAAGCCGCATGCCCCCCTCGATAGAGCGCCCGGTGAGCCGGTTCGGAATTGAGTGTGCCACAATCCCCACCCGTCAGGCTCGTAAGGGCATAAGTCGATCCACACGCTGCGAGGCTGTGTCTCGAGGCACACGCGGGAGCCGGATTGCTTTAAAGGGCGCTGTGCGCTGATGCCGAGGGCTTGGCAAGATACAGCGTCACTTCCTGCTAGGTCTAATTGAGCCGACCGGTGCTTTGCACGAGCCTCGACTTCTGTGCCCGGGCATTTTGCACCGACTGATCCTGTGCCTGGGCATTCTGCTCGGGCCGGACCTGTACTCGTGCATTTTTCACAACTTTCGCTCGGACATTTTTCACGATCTTTGCTCTTTGCACGGGCCGGACCTGTACCCGTGCATCCTCCGCCCAAGCCTGAGATTGATTCAACAAGGCTTCGGGTGATGGCTGACGGGTGTCAGTCTGACTCTGATCGGCAGTTTTAAGAGCGGCAGCAATTTCATCGCCCTTCGGCGCCT
>Ga0193730_1000454_pt1 | contig 11775 bp, 8 predicted proteins | sample U1a1metaG_FD_144919 | JGI IMG/M metagenome (GOLD analysis project Ga0193730, IMG submission 144919) | Soil microbial communities from a riparian zone of the East river system, Colorado, United States - U1a1 | ecosystem: Environmental > Terrestrial > Soil > Riparian zone | place: USA: East River...
GGATCCGGTTGAGCGACCGCAGGATGCGCACGAGCTGCGTCGCGAGTTGCATGCGACGGCGGAAGCTCTCGGTTTGGAGCACGCTGAGCCTTCTCACTCGCCGACCCTGGACGATTTGCGGATCGCGGGAACTGAAAGTCCCTCCGGCCGTCTGCTAATCGATCTCAACACGCTTCGGCAGATCCAGGTTGCGACCGGGATGGGCGCGACGCCGCTCATCGATCAAACAGACAACACACTTCTGGATGGTGTGACTGCTTCACCCAAACGTCCGACGTTTGATCGCCTTAATGTCTCGCTCGACCGACAACCGGCGAGCCGGCGGAATTTGATTATCGCGGGGATCATTCTCATTATAGCGATTCTCGGTTCGGGTGTGCTTGCTGCCCGCTGGTGGATTGGGCAGCAACCAGGCGTCGCCGCGCAATCGAACGCGACGCCGACGCCAACTGCAACCCCGACTCCCGCGCCGTCACCTTCTCCCACTCCGCCGCCGCAGGGTAAGAAAGAAACTCGCCCGCGCGCAGAGAAGCCGTCTACTTTCAAGAAAGTTATTAACAAGATCAAGAAGATTCTGCCGTAGCTCAAATTTGAAGAGCGACGCTCGATAGTTTCCCGATTTCCGTTTCCTCTGCGTTTCTCTGCGAAGACCTCGGCTCTTCCTCTGCGGTTTTATTTTGCGAGACTGAGGATTAACCGCAGAGAGAAAACCGAGGACGCAGAGAGGACTGCGGAGAAAATCGAAACCCGAAGACTACGCAACGCTCGGTAGTGGGTTCCGTCGCGGCTGGTTTGATACTATAGTCTTCACTTCACTTGCATAGATGACTAAATCGTTTCAGGTAGGTTCAGCTACGTTCGGTGATGGGCGGCTAACGATTATCGCCGGACCGTGTGTCATCGAATCGAAAGAGCACGCAACGATGATGGCGCGCGCATGCGCGAAACACGCTCGTGACGCAGGAGTGGATTTTGTTTTTAAGAGTTCGTTCGACAAGGCAAACAGGTCCTCGATAAAAAGCTTTCGCGGGATCGGAATGGACGTGGGTCTGGAGATTCTGCGAACGATCAAAGACGAATTGGGTGTACCCGTGCTGACCGATGTCCATGAAATCGATCAGGTCGCAGCCGTGGCGGAAGTCGCGGACGTGCTGCAAATCCCCGCATTTCTTTGTCGCCAAACTGATTTGATTGCCGAAGCCGCATCGTCGGGTCGCGCGGTCAATATTAAGAAGGGGCAATTTCTGGCGCCCGAAGATGCGAGGAATATAGTTGAGAAAGCCCAGGCTGCCGGCTGCGAGCGATTAATGTTGACTGAACGAGGCGTGAGCTTTGGTTACAACAACCTGGTGGTTGATATGCGATCGTTTCCGATCATGAGCGGGTTTGGCGTGCCCATCGTTTTTGACGTCACGCATTCCTTGCAACTACCCGGTGGGTTGGGCCATGCAACGGGAGGATTGTCACAGTACATCGAACCGATCGCGCGCGCGGGAGTTGCTTGTGGGGTTGATGCTGTTTTCATGGAGGTCCACGACGCGCCTGAGCGCGCGCCTTCGGATGGCCCTAACATGTTGCCGCTGGATCGAATGGGTCCTTTGGTGTTGAGCTTGAGGGACATACATGCCTTGATCAAGAGAAAGAATTGAAAGACGCAAAATGCGCCTCCGCAAGTTTTCAATTCTCAATAGCTATAATTCATAAAGCTACGATTTCGATCATATATGAAGACTATCCGGTTCTTATTTTCAATCTGCCTTGTTTGGGGCCTTGCCATCTCGACGGTGACGCACGCGCAGGATGAACCGCGGGCCGCGTGGTTGGTCACGAACTTTGACCTTACAGTTCCCACGCTCGGCGGTGACCGTGCGCTGAATGCGCGGGCGACGATTTCGCTGCGCAACATTGGCCGCGGCGCGGGATCGACGCTGAGTCTGCGAATCAATTCCAAGGCGGAGATAAAGTCAGTCACGATTGGATCGGCTACGGCCACTTATCAATCACGACCGGAAACCCGCGGCAACGCTCAACGCATCACGATTACGCTGCCTGCTTCCGTTCCATCTAACGAAAACATAACGGCGACTGTTGAGTATCGCCTGCCGGTGACTGAGAACAATGGCATTGCCGCGCTCTCGCCGGTTGGCTCGCAGTTTCTGCCTCAGTCGATGTGGTATCCGCAAGTCAATAACGAATTCGCACCACGCGGGGCGGACTATGCGCCATTTCGCTTGACCGTGAACGGCGGCACTGCGATTTCCTCAGGCGTTGAGAAAAGCGCGGGCGGCAATAGCGTGTTCGAGCAATCAGCGAACGCGCGGCCATTCTTTGTAATCGGCAACTGGGATCGAGTTGATGGGACCGCAAATGCGAAAGGGATTACCGCGTATTTGCCGAAAGGCGCAGGCGCCGACGAACGCAAAGAGGCTGAGAGCCTAATTGGTTTAGCGGGAGACGCGCGTTCGTTTTTCTCGAACCTGTTTCGCGCGGGCTCGGACATCCCGGTGCGTTTGATTTCAGTCACCCGCGGTGCCGGGTTTGACGACGCGGGCGCGATTCTTTTGGGCGAAGGAACATTTCGTCGCAAGAGTATCGACTCATCGACAGCAATGACGATCGCGGAAGCGATCGGGCATTTATGGCTTGGCGCCGACACCCCGGTGCGCGGCGAAGGGAATGGCGTCTTGCGCGAAGGTCTGACGCGGTTTGTGGCCACACTTTTTATCGAGAAAGAGTTTGGCGCAGATGCAGCCGAAGCTGAGCGCGCGCGCGAACGTGTGGCTTACGCGGGCATCGCGAAACGCGACGCGCCACTGTCACGCACGACTGCGCTTGATCCTACCTATCTAAACTCTGTCGCGAATAAGGGCGCTATGGTCTGGCGACTGGCTGATCATTTGGCTGGTCGTGATTTGTTCATAGCAACGATAAAGACGTTGCTGGCGAGCGGCAAGACCGGCCCGGACGGCTTGACGTTGGCCGCGGCGCGCGCCGGTTTGGCTGAGCGCGGCGGGAGTTCGTTGAAGACGCTGCTGGATCAGGAATTGGACCAGGCAACCGATATGGATCTGATGGCGGGTCTGCCCGTTCAGGAAGCGGGCCAGGGGACTGCGGCTTTGCGTAATCTTGGATCGATGGAAGTTGTGGTCGATGTCGCCGGGATTACGAGTTCGGGACAGCGTGTGATGGCCCAGGCGACCATACCTCCGCATGACTTTGCGCAGGTCACTTTCAAGAACGCGACGAACATAGTTTCGGTTGAAGTCGATCCGCAGAAGTTTTATCCGCAGCTTGATTACGCAAATGATGTCGCGCCGCGTGTCCCGGAGGTGGCCACCTCGTTAGCTGAGGCGAACCGTCTGTACGGCGCGCAGGAATTCGCTAAAGCGGAAACGCTGGCGCGCCAGATGCTTTCGGCTTCGCCACGGCTACAGGAGGCGCGGATCGTTCTGGGGCGGGCGTTGTTGGCCGAGAACAAAAACGAGGACGCCGAAAAAGAGTTCAAGCAGTTGATGAGTGATAAGCTGCCACTGCCGGCGAGCCTGGCGTGGTCCAGCTTTGGTTTGGGCGAAATCGCCCTGCGGCGCGGACAGGCCGCGGAAGCTTCGCGGAATTTCACGGATGCTATTCGCGCTGACGCTGAGTATGCATCGACGCTGGCCGCGCGCGCTGAACGTATTCACGCAGAATCGGCGACGCCGGTCATAGACGAAGCGGCGAAGAACTTCGTGAATCAACTCGACACTGCAATCCGAACCGGCCGGCAGGCGGAGATCGCCCCCATGGTTGTGCCCGGCGAGTTGGGCCGGTTTGTGCAGCAGATCGTGGGAACTCAACCTGAAATGTGGCAGACGCGCGTGTTGCGAACTGAACAGCTGGATGCGGATCGCGTGGCTGTGGACGTGGCCATGGATACCAAGCAATTGGGTGTTGAGCATTCGGGAACTGCGGTGTTTATCCTGGTTCGCCTTGGCGGTAACTTGAAGCTGGGCGCAATTGAACTGTTTGAAGTGCGCTAGCACTCTCCCCATGGGAGAGGGTCGGGTGAGGGAATTAGCGAGTGCAGAAAATCTTTCTTTAAATCTGCTGTCGCGCTAGGCTTCGCGCCTTCACCCCCGGCCCCTCTACCAGAGTGAGAGTGGAGATAGAAATCAATGGATCCACTAGCATCAAAACTGGATAAGCTGCGCGAGGCGATTGCGCGCCTGCCGTCTTGCGCTGTCGCTTTTTCCGGTGGCGTCGATTCCACTCTCGTTTTGAAGGTTGCGCACGACGTGCTCGGCGATCGCGCAATTGCGGTGACGGCACTGAGCGAGTCGCTGCCGAACGGGGAATTAGAAGGAGCAGAAGAACTCGCAAGAACGATAGGCGCGAAGCATTTCGTGATTCAAACCTTCGAAACGCGCGATGAGAATTATCTCGCGAACGCCGCGAATCGCTGCTACTTCTGCAAGACCGAGATGTACGCGCGGATTGGTGATTTCGCGCACGGCGAGGGATTCGGCGTAATACTCGATGGGCTGAACGTGGACGATCTTGATGATCGCCGGCCGGGCCGGGCGGCCGCCATCGAATACGGTGTGATTTCACCTTTGGTTGACGCCGGCCTGACGAAGATTGAGGTGAGGGAACTGTCACGCAAATTCGATTTGCCGACGTGGGACAAACCAGCGCTGGCGTGCCTGTCGTCTCGGATTCCGCACGGTACTCCGATTACGTTGCAGTCGTTATCGCAGGTGGATCGCGCGGAAACCTTCCTGCGAAAACTCGGCGTGGGCCAGGTGCGCGTGCGTCACCATGGTGAGACGGCCCGGATAGAAGTCGAGCCGCGCGATTTTTCTTTAGTCCACTCACATCAGTCAGCAATCACGAGTCGCCTCAACGCTCTCGGCTTTCGTGAGGTGGTGCTCGATCCCGAAGGTTACCGAACCGGAAATCCATTAGAGCGGTCGGTCTAGCAAGCTGGATACGAGGTCAGTAACACCTGCGGTAGCAGGTGGGTAAGTCACTCTGACAATCCGTAAAGGGATCAAGCCAACTGCTACCGCAGGTGGTACCGACGACATGCAAGCAGAATTACTCCGTGAACTACTAAGCGAAGTGCGCAGCGGCGCTCGTACGGTTGAAAGCGCAGTCGACCGGCTGCGCAATCTGCCTTTTGAAGATATTGGTTTTGCCCGCCTCGATCATCATCGCGCGCTGCGAAAAGGTTTTCCGGAAGTCGTTTTTTGCGAAGGCAAGCGCATCGAGCACGTCGTCGAAATCATGCAGAGGCTCGAACAGAAGCATTCGCCGATACTGGCGACGCGAGCGACCTTTGAAATTTATGAAGCGGTGGCCGCACGTCTGCCCAACGCGAAATACTTTGAAGAGGCCCGCATGATCCAACTCGGCGTAAATGGTACGCAGCCGACAACAACTTCCGTTTTGATTGTCTGCGCGGGAACCGCTGATGTGCCGGTCGCCGAAGAGGCAGCCGTGACCTCGCTCGCCCTGGGCAGCCGCACGGAACGACTCTACGATGTTGGCGTCGCCGGCGTTCATCGTCTGCTCGCAGCGCAGGATCAGTTGAACAGCGCGAACGTTGTGGTTGTGGTCGCCGGAATGGATGGCGCGCTGCCTACACTCGTTGCCGGCCTGGTTTCAGCACCGGTCATCGCCGTGCCGACGAGCATCGGTTACGGAACTGGCCTGGGCGGAACGGCCGCCTTGATGACGATGCTGAACGCCTGCGCGCCTGGCATAGCGGTCGTAAATATAGACAACGGATTCGGCGCCGGCTACATGGCACATTTGATCAATACGAAGTCAGTACCGCCTGCGGCAGCCGGCGACTGATCTGTTTTATGGAACACGCTCACATTACTGAACGAGCGCGCCGCATCAAGCTCCTCCTGATGGATTGCGACGGTACGTTAACCGACGGCCGGATTTGGTTAACACCTGATGGCGATGAGCAAAAAGCGTTTCATGCTCATGATGGACAGGGTATTGCCGTCTGGCATCGCGCCGGTTACAAGAGTGGAATCATTTCGGGCCGTGCCTCAAGCGGCGTCGAACGCCGAGCGCACGAATTGAAGATGGACTATGTTCATCAGTATGCGAAGAATAAAATAGTTGCCCTCAAAGAGATCATTGCCGACGCAGATGTTTCTGTTGATGAATGCTGTTTCATCGGCGATGACCTCGGCGACATTGGCGTCATGCGACTGGTTGGTCTGGCAGTGGCTGTTGCCGACGCTACGGAAGACACCAAACGTGCGGCTCACTATGTAACCGCGCTCAAGGGCGGCGTTGGCGCGGTGCGCGAAGTTATCGAGGTTATTCTGAAGGCCCAGGACCGTTGGGATGAATTGGTCGGGCAGGTTATGGTTCATTGAGGCGTCGATCGGATCGCGTTAAGTCGTGCGTTGACATGCTTCGTTTCATCCTTCATCCTCATCTTTGCTCTCGAGCGGGCGTAACTCAATGGTAGAGTGTCAGCTTCCCAAGCTGGATGTTGCGGGTTCGATCCCCGTCGCCCGCTCCATTTTGCTCAGAAACTCTTGACTTGCCGCTTAGGAATCCACACAAGCGTGCCGAAAGTTCCGCAAACGTCCCGCAGAATGTTTCGCCAATAAGTGTCAGCCTCTGGAACTAAAGTTTTTGCGGGTTGGAGACTGGCAGATTGGAACTCTAGCCTTCTATCAAAACTCACCAGCGTATTCGGTTATGAAATTCCGGTGGAGTTCAAGCATGGGCACCGGATACTCTGATTTGAACTGCACTAACAGCTAGTCCGCTCTTATTTAGAGCAGAACGAATCTGTCATGAGAGCGCACGGTATCAAGCTCAGGAGCGTTGCGAACAAAACCAAACATCTCGTTGCGATCTTCCTCGGTCTTCTCCAGCAGAGTTAACGCTTGTTCTCCGTGGCCCAAGCCGACCTGGATGAGTGCCAGGGAATACGGGGACACGTAGGATCAATCTAATATCGCTCGAACTAATATAGTCGGCGAAATGTTGCGCAAAGGAGGCGAAAGATACGCGAGCGTTGAGAAATACACATCTTACGAAGTAACCGTGCATCTGGCGGGAAAGGAGCGCACATACAAAGCACTCGTCCTGTACTTCAACCAAAATGTGGCGAGAAGAAAAGAGGATGAAGGCCCGAACCCAGAAACCACCCGAGCTAATCAGCCATCAGCGGAGGTGCTTGATAATGTCATTTCAGAGATGAACGCCGTACTCAACGATGAATCGCCGCAAGTGCGGTCGCCGTGGAATAAATACGTCAATACCAGTCTTTATTCCGCCGTGGTCCGCACGATCAAAGCTTCTCAGGCGGCAGGCCAACCGCTTCGTCCCGCGAACGCGCCAATAGGCTATCTACCTGGAGATGATGTCACGGTTACTAAGCTAGACAGCCAGATGCTTTCAGTAAATTGTCCACCACCTATAGTAATTACGGATGTATCTCCACCAGAGGTGCACGTTTCAACTGGCGATAACGCGTCGGCTCACGGCATTACGGTAGCGTTCACGCCCGGAGATGTTTCCGCAACGATATCATTTGTCAACCGTAAGCTTGGTAATCCTGGTGGAACCAGCGACGCCGCTCTCGCGATTCCAAGTAAGACAGGTAATTCACCAATAGGAACTACTGTAAAGGCGTCTGCCGCAGGTGCCTCCATAGCCTCGCTTATAAATCCAACCGCGGGGGGCTCCACGTCATCGCTACAAACAATTGTAATTGTTCCACCGCAGATTCTTATTCAGATGATGCACAACGAAGCGGGAGGGTTATCAAGCGGCACTGTGCGGCAATTTCTAGGATTTGCGCTCCAGAACAGGTTCAGTGATAACGCATATTTTTCCGGCCAAACCACGTACCAAGCAGCGGTCACAGCCGGCGCAACTCATGATAGCACTGCTTCTGGAATACAACCAGAACTTGACGCCGCAGTTACAGTTTTTTGGGACACGTCGGGCGGAGGCGATCTCACCCACGGATGCCAGGGATTTTGGAGTCCAACTAATGCACAATGGACGACAATAAACCAGGCGCTGACAAACCAGGATACGACGTTGCCGAGCAACACCGGAATCCCATTCACTTACAATGGACACCCTGAAATAACGCAGATTGTGTACTTCAGTAGCGTAGGTCTCAACACAACAGTTCCAGGGAAACAAAACGCTCCGTCCTTCGTCTTTGTGCGCAAGCGAGATGCGAACGCCGGTCTTCCCGCAGTGGTCAGGCTTGACTGATCCTAGTTTGAGAATGACATAATCATTCGGTTGAACAGGAGGGGTTATGAACCGTAGAAGCACCCTTACGATCTCGATAGCACTCTTTGCGACCGTTAGTTTGTCTACCGCCGCGGTACGTCGGTGGCATGACCGTCCTCAACCGAACAGAACCAAGGCCGGGCCGGAACGCAAACCGGGTTCGCTTCGCGGTGACGATAAAGATCAACCAAACGCGTACGGTATTACGCCTTTGATGGATGCCTCGAAGCGCGGCGAAACCGAGCAAGTCCGAGAAATGCTGGCAAGAGGAGCTGATGTTAACCTCAAAGATAATGAAGGCCGGACAGCTTTGATCGATGCAGCGGCGAATGGTCGTGCTGATATCGTGAAACTCTTACTTGCAGCAGGTGGCGATGTGAATGCAAAGAGCAAGTGGGGTCAAAGTGCATTTCTGTCTGCTGGATTTATTAGTCGTATCGACCTCATGGATTTGTTGCTCGCTAACGGCGCGCAAGTAACGCCTTACGATTATGGCGTCGCAATGGTAAGACCTGCCTTGGATGGCCGCAAAGATGTGGTTGAATACCTTGTAAGCAAAGGCGCTGACTTGAATGTAAACGACGGGTTCGGACAATCAGCCCTGGCTGCCGCGATCCAGAACGACCACAATGACATCGTACAACTCCTTCTCGATAATAGTGCACAGCCGAATGCTAATGGAGGCGCTGCCTTAGCTGCGGCCTCAAGTCAGGGTAATGTTGAGGTCGTTAAACTGCTTCTAGCGCGGGGAGCAGATGTGAACGCAAAACGGGAGCAAGACGGACAAACTGCTCTGATGAATGCATCTGCGAGCGGCCGCGCTGACGTGGTAGCGCTATTGTTGAGTGCCGGTGCGGATGCGAATGCCAAGGCAAAAAATGATCTTACATCGTATGGAGCCCAGACTGCTTTGATTGCAGCCGCAACTTACAGTGGGAATGGCGAAACGGTTCACGAGCTCTTGGCCGCCGGTGCCGACATTGAAGCGCGAGACATGCATGGGGAGACGTCCTTGATGGCAGCCGCACGCAGAGGTGACATCGACGTTGTGACCGCGCTTATCAAAGCCGGGGCCAACGTGAACGCGATTGCTAGCCAGGACAACAATACACCCTTGATGAATGCTGCCTCCAACGGCAGGACCGAGGTTGTCCGCGTTTTGCTTCACGGCGGGGCCGATGCGAACGCCAAGCAGACTAGCGGTTACACGGCCTTAATGTTTGCCGCTGACCGAGGTTACATTGACATTCTAAGAGAACTGATTCGCGTACGTGCGGATGTGAACGCGAGAACGAATAACGGCGACACTGCACTTACTCTCGCGACAGGCAAACGTAAAGAGATAGTCGGCTGCTTGAACTTGCAGGCGCGACTCGCTAGTGTCCTGTTTCTAATGTTCACCTAACAAATGGTTAGCGAAACAAACGATCCCCATTCTGTTGAGGCTTAGCGATGCTAAGCAGCTCGATATGAAACCGTTTCTCAACTCGGTTCGACTCAGGAATCTGACGGCAAACTATCGGAATTTGCGCTCAACCGGTTATGTTCAAGAAACGCATACTGAGTTTGAAGCACAGTTGCATCGGTGAACTGTCGGGTTTAATAATGCTGGTTCTTTTCAGGACTGACAACGCAGACTTCGATAAACCCGTCCACCGAGGCTACAGCGGTGCCGTATCACAACACCGTCCCCCAAACGTCCCCCAGCGACACGCAAATCAGGCAACGCATGCACGGCATGCGGTGCATGCGCGTTGATTTTTCCTGAGCGATTTTGTAAGTGGTGAAAATAAAGGAGCGAAGGTTTTGATTCCCAAGCTGGTAATACGGGTTCGATTCCCGTCGCCCGCTCCAATCTTGTGAGTAGCTCTTGATCTCAATTTTCAAACGTTAGACAACTCTCGCCGAACGTCCCGCAAATTCTCTCTGCGCCATCCGTCAGCCTCCAGGGATGAGGGTTGCAGCGGATTTTAAGTCCTGACGAAGGCGTCTTACCTGATCTTACGAAATGAGACGAGCCAATACTTACCAAACTAGCAGCCGTCAAAGTCATGCTTCGTCCGGCTACGTGGTTCCAAGCCGCAAAATCTCAGTATCATGCAGAAAGTCAGAAGCTGAATTTTATGACGATCATCAGGTCTTCAAGATCAGCCACCGCCGGGGCCGCGAGAACAAAAGGCGTATCGACTGTGATGGAGTTACTCTGTGCGCGGCATAATTTCCAGGCGTCGACGAGCACTAAAACCAGGTTTGCGCCATCTATCTGAATCGTGTAGTTCGCCGGATTATTTTTAACCCTGGCGACAAACATCACATTTTCGATTGCCGCAGCGATCGATTGGCTGAAAAAAGGCAATCTCAATTTGTCGATCGTGAGGTTGACAGTCCCGTTGGTCCTCAGCAGATTCCATTCGTTGGGCAGATCGTGCCGCATGTTGAGGGCCACGTGAAGTCCGGTCTCGCCAAGCTGTTGCTTGATCTCTGCGAGCTTATCTTTCAACGTTCCGGCTGCCAGAGCTGTGAGCGTACTGCCGCCTTCCCTGGCGGTGTATTTCACATGCAAAACAACATCTGAAATTGTCGCATAAGGAAACTGCCTCACTTCAGTTGGCAGCTCCAACCGCCAGGCGCCGACGGCGCCGCATCCTTCGAACGGAAGATATCTCTCATCACGGAAATTCAGCTCGAACATGCCACTGTCGTTTTGCGAGTTACTGGCCGCAATGGATTGAATCGCGCCGACGTTGTAAACGAATCTTTCATCGTTTCCGGTATCTTCCTCATACTCCTCTTTCGGTGTACCTGCGCCCGGCGCCTTGGAAGTGTTCTGCCGGTATCTATTACTTACCAACGAAAGCTTGGCGCTCACAGATGTATACGGCCCGGCAATACAAGGCAGACTGACGCTGACTGATTTCAGTCTTCTAAAGTAATGTCCGGGATGGTCCATATCGTAAAGCGCTTCGGGTATTTCAAAATCGCACACGCCGGTCGCGCGCAGCCTGACGAGCGCCAACGGATCCGCAAGGGCCAGCGATATGTGTTTGGTGACTTCATATTCACGTTTGTTCTTATCGAGGTAACTGGTTTCCATCCGCTTGATGTCGTGAAGCAGGAGATCGGCACTTTGCAGTCCCTTCTTCAGGCTATCCCAGTATCCAAACCCGATGAACGTATCGTTGTTGCCCAACTCGAAACGATAAGAACGCTCGGCCTTCTTGGCGAAGTCGTAGGCAAGTTTGTAAGCCCGGAAATAAACAGCACTTACCTGACCGATCATCCAGACATACAAATCCTTGTTCGTATATTTGGAACGCATGAACTCGTCGGTCTGCTTCGCATTTTCGATTTGCAGGTCGTGGTTTTTTAGATCTGTTTCGGCGATGTCGCGGCGAATTTCGGCAGCGACGATTTGTCTCTTTATCTGCTCTATTTCCTTTTTGGCCAGGCGCTCCTGGAGTTTCCAATCGTCGAAACGCCGATCGTAGCCGCCCAGAATCGAGG
>Ga0193730_1000455_pt1 | contig 11766 bp, 11 predicted proteins | sample U1a1metaG_FD_144919 | JGI IMG/M metagenome (GOLD analysis project Ga0193730, IMG submission 144919) | Soil microbial communities from a riparian zone of the East river system, Colorado, United States - U1a1 | ecosystem: Environmental > Terrestrial > Soil > Riparian zone | place: USA: East River...
GCTCTCGGTGCAGGCAGCATGATTGTCACAGACTGTATAAGGAACCGTAACGGTTCCAGTTTTGCCGCGCGCGGCGAAGAAATCCGCCGAGCCATCCGTGAAGACGAGAGCTGTACCGAGACTGGTATCCATCTGACTGAAAACGCAGCTGAGAGGATCGCCATCAGGATCACTGTCATTCTGCAGGACTCCGAAAGGCGGCGAATCGGCCGGCGTTGCGAAGACATTGTGAACTGTATAGCGATCAGGAACAGCAACAGGCGGTTGGTTGTCAGAGTTCACTTTTGCGGCAAAGAAAAGTGAGAGTAACGCAGGAGTAATGATTAAGCTGTGGAACGATCGCAGTGACAACGAGAACATGGGGGCTTCCTTTCAAGAGAATCGATTGAAGAAAGAAATCGATCGATTGAGCGATCCTCGCGGGACACGTATTCGTTTCGCGGGGTCGCGGGAAGTCGGAATCAATCGTAGCGCACGAGTGAAGCCGTGATCGGGCTTCGATGCAATCAGGTGCAGTTGCCACGATCCGGTCCGAATCGCCGCAAATATATAGCCGTTGTCAAGGTTAATTTTTTGCATCCTCCAAGAGGCGGTCGAGCAAAGCGTTAACGATCTTTGCACCAGTATTTTGAGGTTGAGGTCGTTCTTTCCGCGGTGCGGACAAAACAAAAACGGCTGCGATTGCAGCCGTTCTTTTTTCGAGAAATGGTCGGGGCGAGAGGATTCGAACCTCCGACCTCACGGTCCCGAACCGTGCGCTCTACCAGGCTGAGCCACGCCCCGAATTAACGAATGGGATGATAACACGAACGAGTAAGCAAAGCGCAGGGGGCTAAGGGCGAAAGAGCAGAGAGCAAAGCGGTAAGAGCAAAGAGCGAAGCGGAAAGTGCTACTCTCTCTCACCTTACACTTTGCACCTAGCCCTGTGCGCTTTTCTTTGCGTGCCGCACATGGCGCCAAACCCACCAGGTGACAGCAAGCACGATTAAGATTCCGATAACGAAATCGAATCGATGAAAAAGATTCTTGAGCCGCGGATCTTTGTCCCACTGCTCGCCTAACTTTTGACCCACGTACGCGAGCCCGAGACACCAGGGCAGGGAGCCCGCGAACGTATAGATGATGAACTTTTTCAAATTCATGCGGGCGACGCCGGCGGGAAATGCGATGAACGTCCGAATCGCCGGCAACAAACGGCTAACGAAAACGATCGCTTCCCCGAATCGATCGAACCAGCGATCGGCGAGGTTCAGATCATGATGCGAAATCAAAAGATACTTGCCGTACTTTTCGATCAGCGGCCGGCCGCCATACATCCCGACACCGTAGGCGACCAATGAACCGACCACACAACCGAATGCTCCGGCGACGCTGACCAGCCAAATATTGAAGCGGCCCGTGTAAACGAGATAGCCGGAAAACGGCATGATAATTTCGGACGGAAGGGGAATGCAGGCAGACTCGATGGCCATCAGAAGCACGATGCCCCCATAGCCCAGCGTCGAAATCGTGGCGACGATAAATGCTGAAAGGATTTCGATGAGTTTACCGATCATTTCTTCCCGACCAAGGTCCTTATTTTCTTACTGAGTCTTCTCCCATCCATGTTGTCCAATCAAAGGTACAAACTGACAGCTCCCATGATCCTCAGTCTTGGAACCCTTCTCGGTCTTGATCACGCGCACCAGAGTTTGCGACTCTCGGGTTTGACCGATTGGTATCACGAGGCGGCCATCGACCTTCAGCTGAGCAACCAGCGGATCAGGAATGCGCGGACCGCCGGCAGCTACGAGAATCGCGTCATAAGGGCCGTGCGCGCTCCAGCCCAGCGTCCCGTCGAAAGCTTTAACTGTTGCGTTGTAAATGCCCAGGTCGCGAATCCGACCCTGCGCTTCTCTCGCTAACTCGCCAATTCGTTCGATCGCATAGACTTGCGAAGCGAGCCGCGAAAGTATCGCCGTTTGATAGCCTGAGCCGGCGCCGATTTCGAGAACCCTACTTTGCTTGTCGATCTCGAGCAGTTCGGTCATGCGCGCGACGATGAAAGGCTGCGAAATCGTCTGATTAAAATTTATCGGCAGTGCGTTGTCGTCGTAAGCCCGACCGCGGAGGGCTTCAGTCACGAAGAAATGGCGCGGCACGGTGCGCATCGCTTCGAGCACGGAATCCTTCTTGATGCCATAGTGGTCGCGCAAGCGCTCAACCATGCGTTCGCGCGGAATACGATATTCAAGGTAGAGCTGGTTCTGTCGTGAAGATGTGGAACTCAACTGTTTCGAAGACCGCTTAGGTCGCCAGGAGTTCTGAAGTCAAGACGTGATTCCATGAACCAATTTGCGGCAGCGCACCATGATCGGTCATATCGCTCTTGAGCGGCGTGACCGAGATGTAGCCTTCTTCGATCGCGCGATAATCTGTGCCATCTTCCGCGTTTGAGCGGAAGTACTGCTCGCCAATCCAAAAGTACGGTTTGCCGCGCGGATCAATGTGCTCGGTAATCACCGGGCGTGCATTCTTGATTCCCTGGCGGGCTACCTTCACGCCCTTGACCTCGCCTTGCGGGACGTTGACGTTTAAGAGCGTGCCTTCCGGTAAACCTTCGCTGAGAATCTTTCTCACCGCCAGCAACGCAAAGCGCGCGGCTTCTGTAAAATCAAAGTGATCGCGCGCCACTAGACTGATGGCAATCCCCGGCACGCCCAGAATCGTCGCTTCCAAAGCGCCGGCCACCGTACCTGAGTACGTGGCGTCATCCCCGAGATTCCCGCCGTGATTGATTCCAGACACGCATACGTCCGGTAATTCGTCTTCGTTGAGAATTTTGTGCAAGGCCAGCGTCACGCAGTCAGTCGGCGTGCCGTCAACGGTCCAATGTCGCTTATCAATCTGACGAATGCGCAGCGGTCGCGAAAGCGTGAGACTATGGGAAGCGCCGCTCATTTCAGCAGCGGGGGCAACCACGAATACATCGCCAACCTCGCGCAAGATTCGCTCGAGCACCTGCAATCCGTCCGAGTGAATGCCGTCATCGTTTGTCAGCAATATGCGCGTCATTGTCTAAGTATTCCTGGCGATCAAGGCGCTGTCACACGGCGCCGTAGTCTCATCGGACCGCAGCGGACGGTTTCAATTGTGACTTAAACCGAGTGAGCCTTTGAGTGCGATCCGCACAATTAGGACTTAGCAGCGACGGGACGCGGCCGCGGGCGGCCTTTCTTCTTGTTGCGCTTCCGAGCCAGAGCTGACTTCAGCTTCGCCTTTTGCCCGGGGGGCATAAAGAACGCATGCTTCTTAGCGTCTTTGATAATCTCCTCGGTCATAACCTTACGCTTAAATCGACGCAACGCGCTCTCGATCGATTCTCCGGGATTGATTGTGACTACGGCCATCTAAATCTCCATCTAATAAGATTCGCTGATTACTAAGTTGAACTTTCTATTTAACACGCGCCCGCACTATATGGTCAAGCGAGCAAAACAAAACCCTGCGACAGTCAAAACTGTTCGCAGGGTAATGTTCGAATGTTAGCACCTAGACCGACGCAACCGCTAAGTCCTTCTTGCGGCTCAGACCTTGAATCTGAACCGGCTTGTCGCCGGCATCCTCGGTTTTGATTTCCTGCTGCTTCAAAATCATCTCGTTATAAAGCTTTCGCATCATGACCACTTCTTCGTGCGCCGTCTTTGGCCCTGTCATTTCGGGCTTGTTTGGACGCGCCAAGTCGACCTCGTTAAGTTTGAGGTTATGTGTGGGATCCGTAAGCGCGACCTCTTTGCCGCCGGCGAAAATTTCGTGGCGTCCGTGCTCTTCATACCATTTCGCGACGGTGGCGTTCTGGTGCATGTGCTCAATAATATTGCGCCAACCGATGCCGGTATTGTAGGCGCAGAAACTGATCTCGCCTTCCTGAGTGCCGTAAGGAATGATGCACATTTCGGTGCGGCGGAAGTCGTAGTTGAATAGATCCTGAAACCACATTCCGGCGATGAAAAGGAAGTTCCATCGATCCGAACGCCGCTTCGCGATATCATCCTTGCTCCGGTCGCCGCTCACCTTCCCGTAGTCCTTGCCGGTCAGACCGAAGGACTTATCGAATTTCTTAAACAGTTCGTACAGGTTAAATGCGGATGGCGCGTTCTGCGGACTGTAGTGCTTCAGCAGCGCCAGCCCCATCATCAGGTTCGACAGCCACTTTCCGCGCGCCGCATCCGTTATCTTGCGCATATCTTTGACCAAGCCAGGGATGTTGAGGAACGCGGGGACCGGACTCATCTCCTTCGTTTCCTTGTCAATCATCACCGCCGTGCCTACACCACAGTTCGGGTGACAACCGCAGGAGACTTGACCCCAATCGGCATTTGGTCCGTGGACGAGATCCGCGAAATCAGCGAACGCCCCCATCAATGATAGCGGAAACCAATCGCGCGTCGGCTCGGTTATGCCAACCTGATTCTTGACGTCGTGCGCCAGATGCGAAAGTGTGTAACGCTGTTGCAGACGACGTTCTGGAGTGATCGCTTCGTCACGTCCGGTGAAAGAAACCGGCTGGAACGAAAGGAACGCAATCTTTTTGGGATTGTCGAGGGCGAAGCGAATGATCGAGCCCACTTGATCGTTGTTTATTCCGTTAACGAGCGTCGTCACAAGTACGATTTCCACACCCGCTTCATGAAGGTTATTGATCGCTCGGAGCTTTACATCGAATAGGTTGCCGACTTGCCGGTGACTGTTAGCATCATTTCCAATCCCGTCAAACTGAAAGTAAACATATCTCAGGCCCGCTTCGGCGGCTTCACGGCAAAACTCTTTGCTCTTGGCGAACTCGATTCCGTTGGTTGCTGCCTGGACGGAGTTATAGCCAACTTTACGCGAGTACTTAATAGCTTCGATGAAATACGGCGAAATAGTCGGCTCGCCACCAGAAAATTGAACGGACATCTGCCGTCGAGGCTTGATGGAGATGGCGTTATCGAGGATCTCTTTGATGTCTTCCATGCTAAGTTCATGCACGAATCCAACCTGGTTCGCGTCCATGAAGCACGGATCGCACATCATATTGCACCGATTCGTCAGGTCCACGGTCAATACCGCACCTCTGCCATACTTAATCGTGCTAGTGCCGTGATTGTGCAGCTTCTCGTCATTGTGAGCGGGGATGTCTCTGCCGGGAAACATGGCTTCGATATGCGTGAGAAACTTAGAGTCGATCGCCATTAAGTCTTCCAGGTGACCATGAACGGGGCAATCCTTAACCATCCAGATTTGACCATCGCGCTCTATGATTTGCGCCTTGATCTCGCCAACCTTTTCTTGAACCAGCACCGAAACATCCTGCTGCCCACTTAGTATCGACTCACGCGCCTCAATGACACAGTTAGGACAAAGCGAATCCGTCACACGGGGCCAGCCCAAGGTTGGCTTTGTTTTCTGCCAAGATTTCAGGAGTGGCTTGTCCGACCACTTTGGCGTAAATGACGCGTTTGGCCTGTATTTGTTAATTGCTTGAATCGAGTTAAAAGCCGCACCGGCAAAAGCAGCGAGCCCTCGCTCAAAATATTTCACTGGCTTCATCTTATCTAAGATCACCTCACAGGAGACTGTCACACATTACCAGCAGGAACGTGGGCAAGCCCCGTGCCTTGTGGAAATCGAACAATTTCGGCCCAAGTTTTGCCAGAGAGCGTGTCGCGTCAACCCAACCAACACCCAAAGAGACAAATGGACACGCAGCCAAGGCTTCGCCGATAGTTTCAAGCCTGGGCAAACCTAACGGACCAACCAGCGCTTTCCTTTCTGTTCGCCGCGCGTTCGCCAATTTAAGCGCTTAATCGCACGTAGCTGATGTAACTGTTGAGGTTAGCGTGTTAAATTGTTGCAAAGAAATGATATTGCTCCGATCCGACTGAGATGGTAAAGTCGCGCCGACTTACGGTAAGTAGCGCTGGCTCAAGCAATTGGGCGTCGTTAGCAGATGTTGTAGGTTGGTGATGTCGGTACCCTTTATATTGTGTCTAACACGGGCGAATGAAAGGACAGACTCACTTATGAAGCTGATGATGATACGGGCGAAAATGACCAGTTCGCGAATCGCGGCAAGACGAAAGCTAGCGTCACGACGCGTATCGTTGCAGCGGCGACGCTTTCGCAACATCGCGGGTAGCCCAAGTGGTTTCCGTCGCTTTAGTAACATCAACCAGTCGGCATAACACCGACCAACCAGATTTCTCACGCGATTCGAGGTCCGGACGCGAAAACGGAGGTGATTCTTGCAGAGTATAGGAACTACTGAATGGCTCAACAACCGGCCGAGCAGGGGGCCGCTAGCCCAATCTATTTCTTCCTTTCCAAAGGCGGCGGCGGCTCGCGACGTACTCGTCCCGGCTATTAACGGCTTACGACACTTTCCGTCGTGGGCAGTCCTAGCGACCGTTTTGCTGGCTACCAGTGGTATCTGCGCAACTGTGATTGCTCGTTCGCGCGCTGAATTCCGGTCATCGGCAGGCCAACGGGAAAGGCTCGTCTCAGAAATCGATTTTGTGCGTGGCGCTAACGCTTCCCTGCAAGTGGAGATTCGCAGGCTAACAAATGATCCGAACACGATTGAACTTGCGGCACGAGAGAGGTTGGGGATGGTAAAGGCTAATGATGTCGTCGTAACGATGGACTCAATTAATTCATCAAGCATGGTTTCATTCGTCCGCTAAATCGCATCCGCTCTAACCTGCTGCTCTGTCCACGACTTCGGGTCCTTCCTAACGCGCGCGATTGTTGTTTTTCACAATCGCGCGCCTTCATTTTAGATCGTCGACTGATCGAAAATTGACAGCACCATGGCCATCAACTAATATCCCGTTTTAACAATTTCCGCGCCACGCAGTCGTTATTCGAGCCGATGCCACTTACCGAGCACGCCTCTGCTGGACAGTCAAAAGAGCAGGAACCCGGCACAAACAGCCCGAGCTCTTTGCCCGCGCGTAAGACTGAACGAAAGACTTCATTTCAAACAGTTTCACTCGAGGAAATCAACCGTCTATACGATCCATCGGACACCGAGAACGTTGACTTCGATCGCGACATCTCTACGCCCGGGCAATTTCCTTACACTCGCGGGATACACGCAACTGGTTACCGCGGCAGGCTCTGGACAATGCGGCAATTTGCGGGTTTCGGGACCCCGGAAGAAACCAACGGCCGTTTCAAGTATTTGCTGAAGGAGGGTCAGACGGGTCTTTCTGTAGCCTATGACTTGCCCGCATTGATGGGTTACGACGCTGACTCGCCCCTCTCGGTGGGCGAAGTCGGTAAATGCGGTGTTGCAGTCTCGTCGCTCGCGGATATGGAGGCACTGTTCGAGGGAATTCCTCTTGAGGATGTCACCGTTTCGCAAACGATAAATGCACCCGCTTCGGTGTTTCTGGCCATGTACCTTGTCGTCGCTGAGAAGCAAGGTGCGGACTGGAAGAAGATTTCCGGCACTTTGCAGAATGACATTCTAAAAGAATATATCGCTCAGAAAGAATGGATTTACCCGATCCGTTCGGCGATGAAGTTGGTCATCGACACGTTCGAGTTTTGCACCCAACACGTGCCGCGTTACAACCCGATTTCCGTCAGTGGTTACCATATTCGCGAAGCCGGCGCCACCGCCTTACAGGAACTGGCATTCACCCTGCGGGACGGAATCGAATACGTCGAATGGGGAGTGCGGGCCGGGCTGGATCTGGAGCGATTCGTTCCGCGAATCTCTTTTTTCTTCAACGCCCACAACGATTTTTTTGAAGAGGTGGCAAAGTACCGCGCCGCTCGTCGAATCTGGGCGCGCGTGATGCGCGATCGCTTTGGCGCCGTAAACGAGCGCACGATGCAGATGCGGTTTCACACCCAGACTGCCGGCGTCTCGCTGACGGTTCAGCAACCGCTGAACAACATTATTCGGGTGGCGATTCAAGCGCTGGCGGGTGTGCTTGGGGGCACACAATCACTGCATACCGATGCATATGACGAAGCCCTCGCGTTGCCTACTGACAGAGCGGCGCTGATTGCCCTGCGCACTCAGCAAATAATCGCTGAAGAGACAGGCGTCGCCAACACTGTAGACCCTCTCGGCGGTTCTTATTTCGTTGAGGCGCTTACGAATAAGTTGGAAGAAGGCGCGCTTGATTACTTTGAGCGAATCGACGCCATGGGCGGTATGGTCGACGCAGTTGAGAAGGGTTTTCCGCAAAGGGAAATTCAGGAGTCAGCATATCAATACCAGAAGGCCTTTGAGCGTGGGGAGCAGACGATCGTCGGGGTAAATAAATACGCAATGGAAAACGAGCCGCAGCAGGTTCCGACTCTCGTGATCGATGAGTCGGTTCGACATAGTCAAGTCGAACGGCTTGAGAACGCACGCGCGCGCAGGGATCAAGGCGCCGTGTCGCGTACACTCGACGCGCTCCGGCAAGCCGCTCAGCGCGGCGACAACACAATGCCCGCCACGATCGACGCGGTCAGAGAATATGCGACCCTCGGGGAGATTTGCTCAGCCTTGCGCGACGTTTACGGAATCTACGAAGAGCCCGCGATCTAATCTCCCATGAATCCAACTGACAGGAAAATTAGAGTGTTGGTCGCCAAACCCGGCCTCGACGGTCACGATCGAGGAGCGAAGGTGATCGCGCGCGCTTTGCGCGACGCTGGCATGGAAGTTATTTATACGGGATTACGCCAGACCCCGGAGATGATCGCGGCCGCGGCTCTGCAAGAGGACGTGGATGCTGTGGGCGTTTCGATTCTGAGCGGAGCGCACAACACGCTTTGCCCGCGAATCGTTGCGCTGCTTCGTGAAGAAGGATTGAAAGATACTCTGGTGGTTTTGGGAGGTATCGTCCCTCAGGAAGATATTCCGAAACTAAAAGCACAAGGCGTGGCTGAAGTCTTTCTTCCCGGTACGAACACTCAGGATATTGCCGACTTTATTAGAAAGAACGTCAAGCCGCGCGAGTAAGTCGATCTCTGGATCACTTCTTTCGTAAGAACCGCTCAATTCCCTTCTTACAATCTTCGCTCATGCGCGCGGTTACGTTAGCATCAACGCCACACTCCAACGCATCTGCAAAGCTCATCGCATCTGTTTGATACAAGAGACGCTTCGTAAGAGAAACTGCTGAACTACTCGTCTTAGTGAACTGCTGAATGAACGCGTCGACTTCATCATCGAACGCTTCATCATCCATTAGGCGGTTGATCAATCCCATCGCGACTGCCTCTTCGGCACCAATCTCATTGCCTAACGTCACCAATTCAAACGCGCGCTTCTCAGAAACATTACGGCGCAGAATCGCTACTACCATCGCGGGCACAAATCCGATTTTCACTTCCGGATAACCAAAGCGGCTCGATCGCGCCGCCAGAACGATGTCGCAGGCCGTTGCCAGGCCACAACCACCAGCTAAGGCTCTCCCCCGCACCGCCGCAATCACTGGTTGCCTGACAGAACGGATCAGCACGAATAGCTCCATCAGTGATCGCGCGTCATCAAGGTTCTCTTCAACTGAGGCACTGGCGATTTTTTGCAAGGCGGCCAGATCGGCGCCGGAGCAAAAATCGGATCCAGCGCCTGAGACAACAATCACGCTGACTTCAGCATCCTCATTCGCTCGCAGTAGCTTGCCCTTGAGACTCTCGATGAGTTCATCGTTGAGCGCGTTACGCTTTTCCGGACGATTAAGTGTGATGCGAGCTACGCCTTCCGACGCGTCGTAGAGCACGGTTTGATCAGCAGCAGTCATTCTCAGTCTCGGTCCTGCACACTAAAGTCCTAATCTATCCGCTTCTGCATCTTCGATTTCGATCTCCATTCGCAGGAGTGCCGTGGAGAAGGTTTTCCCCTGCGCGTCGGTCATCAGCGAAAGCGTACCACCGCCGCCGAGACTTTCGTGCAGCAGAAAGTTCAATGCGCCCAGATTGGGCAATTCGAATCGCTCCACATCGCCTTTGCAGATTCCTTTGAAGTGCTCCTTGACTCGCGCCGCCGTCACCTCCCGAACCAGCAACGGATAGATTTGATCGCGCAAAGCGATCAAGCCGACGTTCGCCGTGTCGCCTTTGTCGCCCGAGCGCGCATGAGCCAATCTTCTTACTTGAATCTTCATTTCTTTAAACTTTGACTACGTCTACAACAGCGGTGATTTCGCTCTTTGGAATCAGCGCCGGCCAGTAGGCGACAATCTCTTCGACCTTGGGCCGGCCGCCGGCAAACCCCGTGACGCCGGGTGGCCCGGTCAAAATCAATGGTGCAATTTCTTTGGTGAATCGTTCGATTGAAGCGCGATCGTTACCGCGTACGCCGACGCGCAATTGCACCTCAGCCAGGTCAGGCGATGCCGGGCCGGCCAGCGGGCCATGCGTAGCGTTTGCGCCCACGTATTCCGTCAGGATTTGATCGAAATGTAGCCCCAGCCGTTCGAGTCGGGCACGCAGAATTTGATCGGCCGCTTTCGCTTTTGCGTAAGCATCGGGCCATGAGTAAACCAGTGTGCCGACGGCTTTGTATCCAGCTGAATAGCTGATTGAAACTTTGAGTGAATCGGTCGCGGGGCGACCTTTGATGCCAAAAACTTTGACTCGATCCGCCCCGTCAGCCGCCAGTTGAATCGTGGTGAAATCTGCGACGCAATCCGGTGTGATGTATTCGTGAGGATCGCCCATCTCATAAACAAGTTGTTCCTTTACGGAAGGCACGCTGACGCGGCCACCGGTCCCTTCGTGTTTGGTGATGACGAAGGTTGCGTCGGCAGCAGCTTCGGCGATCGGAAAACCGACGTTCGCCAGGTCAGGAATTGTCTGCCACTCATGCTGACAATTTCCACCAGAACATTGTGCGCCACACTCGATTATGTGCCCGGCGATTGTTCCTGCCGCGAGTTTGTCCCAATCATTATCAGCCCAGCCAAACTCGTGAATCATGGGACCAAGGGTGAGTCCCGTGTCGGTGGCGCGACCAGTGACGACAATCTGCGCGCCCCTATTCAAAGCCTCAACGATTGGAGCAGCGCCCAGATATGCATTCGCACTTTGAATTCGCTCGCGGACAGAACTCAGAGGTTCGCCAGTGTCCATGTTGCGCAGTTCGATCCCGCGCGCGAGAAAATCATCGATGCGATCGAGAATGTCATCGCCGGTGACGATGCCTATTGTGACTTTGCCGGCAAGGCCTAACTCACCGGCCACTTCGGCGATGGCGGCGGCGCATCCCTTGACGTTGACGCCTCCCGCGTTCGCAATGACTTTAATGTCGCGCTGGACGCACGCCGGCAGAATCTCTTTCATCAACGAGACGAAGTCGCGCGCGTAACCGGCCCGCGGATCACGGGCCTTCTGCTTTTGCATGATCGACATCGTGACTTCCGCCAGATAATCGAGCATCAAATAATCGATCGGCCCGCCTTCAACCTGACGCACCGGAGCGTCCGGCAAGTCACCCCAAAAACCCTGACCCGCAGCTATTCGAATCCGCTCTTTCATCTCATGAACTATTTCTTCGTCTTAACATAATAAGACACGGGGAACCGCACGGACGAAACAAGCCACGTCGTGGTCGTTTTCGTCGCGACGCATCCCCGTGTCTGCGCGTCTCCGCGTAGATCACCTAATGCGTGATCGTTAAGGAGTCGTCTTCGCCGGCGCGGTTTCGGTCTTCTTGGTCGTCGATCGGTGCTTACGCGGCCTCGGCTTCATTGAGCCGCCGGTTGGCGTAAAGCTAACCATCATCTTATCGCCCGG
>Ga0193730_1000456_pt1 | contig 11757 bp, 7 predicted proteins | sample U1a1metaG_FD_144919 | JGI IMG/M metagenome (GOLD analysis project Ga0193730, IMG submission 144919) | Soil microbial communities from a riparian zone of the East river system, Colorado, United States - U1a1 | ecosystem: Environmental > Terrestrial > Soil > Riparian zone | place: USA: East River...
AAGCGGAGGCGGCGGCGGAGGTGGCGGTGCGGGCAACGAGACAATCCTGGCAGCCGAAACGTCTCCGGTTCCGCCGGCCGCGTCGTATCCTCGGACGGAGTAGGAGTAAGTCGCGCCGGGTGTACCGGTCGCGTCGGTGTAGGTCAACCCGGTTGTCCGGCCGATGCTGACCCCGTCTCGGACGATTTCATAGCCGGAAACGCCGATCTCGCTCGCGCCTGCGCCCCAACTCAACTTCACCTGCGGAGGATCTCCGCTCAGCTCGGCGACGAGCCCGGTCGCGGCGGTCGGCTCGGCGCACGAGACCGTGCGCTTGTTGGCGTCGGCGACGACCGAGGCGAGCGATGCGAACGAGTCCTTTGTGGTTCCGTCCGCCCAGAGGACGCCGGACTGCCAGCCGCCAAGGTTCGCCTCGTCGCGAAGGAGGAAGTTGAAGATTGCGCCGACGTATGGCTGGCAGTAGGCGAGCCTGACCGCGTACCGAAGCTGCGTCGCCTGGTCCGGAGCCGGGCTGGTCGCTAGCGGCGAGGCGTTTGGGAAATCGGCCTCACCGCCGGCGAAGTCCGGGATCGGGACGGTGTTCTCGCTGCCGTTGTAGTACTCCGCCTTCTCAGGCGGCACCGCCGTCTGGAAGCCGCTTTCCAGATACCAGATCGGCACGCAGGTGACGTCGCAGCCGGGTCCGGGAACGGGTTGCGCCGTACCCGCGAAAGCCTCTTGGAGCGTCTGCACGAGCTTGTTCCAGTCGCCCTCCGCGATCACCGTGCCGACCGTGTGGATCAGGAACGGTCGCTCGCGGAACGAGTTCTGGTACACGTGCTGGCCAACCGTGTCGAACAGCCGCTCGTTTCGTCCGCTCGCGCGGAAGGCGGCGCCCATTTGTCTGATGAAGTTCACCGGCGAGTGCGAGACATTGCTGACCGCGCTCGGGTTGTCGTTTCCCCGCGGCGACGTCGCTGGGCCGACGACGTTTATGCCAGGCCGGAAGGCGTGCAGCACGTCCCAGCAGCGAGCCAGCAAGGCCTCGTAGGCGGCCGGTGCGGCGCTCGAGTTATCCGGGTTGAACTGTGGTCGCCAGAAGAAGCTGAGGTTTGGCTCGTTCCAGATCACGATGTCGTTGATAGACGGGAAGCGCACAAGGGCATTCCTGGCATATGTGCAGAACTGTGTTCGGGAGGTGTCGTCCTGTGGAGCGCTCGTCGCGCTCCCGTACACCGCCAACACGAGGCGAAGGCCCGGCGTCCCGGAGACTGCGGTCGCGACCTCGGTGACGTCTTGAGCGGTCAGGTCACTCTCGCCGGGCGCCCATCGCAAGGTGACCCGAAAAGCGCTCGCGCCGGCGGCTCGGCCCGGGGCGGCGGCCGCACCGTTCCACTTGGGCCCATCGTCGCTGAAGCCGAAGAAGAGGCTCGATCCGGCGCGCGCGACCGAGGCCGTGCCGCACGTCGCGACGGAAAAAGCGAGCACCAGCAAGCCCCCCCTCAAAAAGCTCCGACCCCGGTTCAACATGGGCGACGATAACACCCCACTTGACGTTTGACGGTTTCGCCCAGAACGGCCATCCCAGTTTTTGAGAAGCAAGGGCGCACCGCCTTTAACCCATCATCCACCGCCGCAGACGCCTCCACGCGACCGAGATCAACTCGGTCAAGCTGGACGAGGGCACGATCGATTTGCGCTACCGGGACCTGAAGCTGCGACTGCTCGAGACTGACGACTTCGCTGACTTCCAGGCCCGGCTCAAACGACTGAACCCTATGTTGAGGTCGACGGCCCGGAGAGATGGGCGATGTAATGAAGCCTGGGACTTTTGGCTCTCGCGTTCACGGTCGCGCCGCGCTCTCTAGAATCTCGGCACGATGACGATGGTGACGTTCCGTGGCCGTCAGGCGACGACCCGCAAGGGAAGCGCCCGGCCAGCACTTCCTCCGAAGTAAGCAACTCGCAGCCGACCTCGTCGCCGAAGTTCGGCTCGGGCTTGACGATCTCGTCGTCGAGATCGGCGGGGGCACGGGCGTCCTCACCCAGGCGCTCGCCAGAACCGGGGCCAATGTCATCGTGGTCGAACGCGATCAGGCGCTTGCGCATCGGCTTCGTTCCCGATTCGGCCACCTCGCGGCAGTCGAGATCGTTCAAGCCGACGCCGTCGAGCACAACTGGCCGCGCGAGCCGTTCGTTGTGGTCGCCAATCTGCCGTTTGCCCGCTCGGGAGCGATCCTCGCCGGCTTGCTTCGCAATCCCCGCCTGCCGTTGCAGAAAGCGCACGTGATCGTGCAGTGGGAGTTCGCTACGAAACACGCGGCCGTCTGGCCCGCGACGCTTCGTTCCACCTACTGGCGAGCCTGGTACGACGTCTCGATTGGCCGGCACCTGGACCGGAAGACGTTCTCGCCGCCACCGAGCGTCGACGGCGCGGTCCTCCAGCTCAAGCGCCGCATGGAGCCACGGGTACCGCTCGACCTGCACGGGGTCTACTGGCGCTTTCTCGCCGACGCCTTCGCAAGCCCTCGACCAATCCGTCTGGCTCTTCGGCCGACGCTCACAGGCCTGCAGATCAAGCGGCTTGCGCCTGCGCTCGGCTTCGCTCCGGAGGCTCGCGCGCGGGAGCTCGACGCCCAACAATGGGCACGCGTCTTCGCATTCGCCTACGGTGGTGGCATCGCTTGATTCGCGTTCTGCGGCTGCCTCGGTAGCGGTGGGCGTCGCAGCATCACGGACTCGGCAGGCGACCCTTAGGGAAAAGATGGCATCACTGTACGAGCGGCTCGGCGCGATGTGGGCCACAGCCGGCGAGTGAGTCAAGCGCCAGATAGTCACGCTTCCGCGACGGTTTTGTCACTCTTTGCGGTTGACAGAATCAGGTGTCGGACACCGGTTTTTGCGCGCGTAGGCCGGGATGGTCGGTTGACCCGTTGACCACGACTGGGCGCTAAGTCAACGGGTGAAGCCGCCGAGGTGGTGGGGCTTGACGCTCAAGGGCACGCCGGCGCCGGCCTGGTTCCGCAACATGTCCGTGACGGCACTGCCCGGCGTTCCGAATACCTGGATGCTCGTCGTCGCCTCGATCGTGTCGGCGTACGCGCTCGCCGCTCGCTCGGCGACCACCTGCATGTGAAATGCCATCGAGTCTGCGTCCGGGTGAACCTGGACGACCGCAACCTCGCTTCCGTTCTCGTTCACGTACTCGTTGAACGCGATCAAGCGCGGCTCGTTTTCCCGGATGAAGTCGACGAGGCCCGGCACTCGCTTCTTCTCGTCGTCGAGCTTTCCCGGCTTGAGCCGGTTCGTGGCGATGAAGATGAATGGACCCGCCATGCGCCTCCTTTCATTTGGTAGACCGCCCAGCCTCGCCTACGGTACGTCGCTGTGCCGAGCAGGCGGAACGTTCCCGGAGCAAACGATGCCGGCGTCACCGCGAGCGAGTCGCGTTTCTCCGGACGAACCGCGTGGGCACGGAATCTGCAGACGCCGCTCCGGGCGTTCTTGCGCGCCGAGACGGGCGGTGCCGCGGTGCTGCTTGCGGCTGCGGTTGCAGCGCTTGCCTGGGCAAACATCGACGCGTCGTCCTACGGCTCGGTCTGGCACACGATCCTCTCAATTCGCGTCGGCGACGCGGGTGTGACGCTCGATCTCCGCGGCTGGGTGAACGACGGCCTGATGACGTTCTTCTTCTTCGTGATCGGGCTGGAGGCTCGTCGGGAGTTCGACCTCGGCGAGCTCCGAGAGCGCCGCCGGTTCGCCTTGCCGCTCTTGGCCAGCCTTGGCGGGATGGCGGTAGCGGTCTCCATCTATCTCGCCTTCAACGCCGGCCGCCCCTCCGCGCACGGCTGGGGCATCGCGATGTCGACCGATACCGCCTTCGCGCTCGGGCTGCTCGTACTCGTCGGGCCGCGCTTTCCCGACCGGCTGCGGGCGTTCATGCTCACCGTCCTCGTGGTCGACGACATCGCGTCGCTCTTCGTGATCGCGACTGTCTACACGGAGACCCTGAAGGTCGCGCCGCTCCTCGTGGCCGCCGGCTTTTACGTGGTCGTCCTCGTCCTGAAACGCGTTTCGCTCCGCGTCGGCCCGGTCTACTTCGTGCTCGGGGTCGGCGCCTGGGTGGGCCTGCTCAAGGCCGGGGTGGACCCGGTTGTGATCGGTCTCGCGATGGGCGTCCTGCCACTCGCATTTCCTGCGGACCGGACGAGCCTCGAGCGCGCGACGCAACGATTCCGCGAGTTCCGCGAGCAACCAACCGCGCAGTTGGCCCGCTCCGTTGGCGTACAGATCAGGTCGGCTACGTCCGGCAACGAGCGGTTGCAGCAGCTCTATCACCCCTGGACGAGCTATGTGATCGTGCCGCTGTTCGCCCTCGCCAACACGGGCATCGTCATCAACGGCACTTTGCTGGCGCGAGCCTTCAGCTCGCCCATCACGCTCGGGATCCTGCTCGGCTACGTCCTCGGAAAGCCAGCGGGCATCCTCGGCGGCTCCTGGCTGGTCACCCGGCTGAGCCGCGGGCGGCTGCGCCCGCCGGTGGGCTGGGCGGCCGTCGCCGGGGCGGGCACGATCGCCGGCGTCGGCTTCACGGTTGCCCTGCTGGTGGCAACCCTCGCCTTCGACGGACCGCGGCTCGAGGAGGCAAAGGTCGGAATCCTGAGCGCCGTCGTCGGCGCGTCAATCCTCACCTGGCTGCTCTTCCGCGCCACGGCTCTGCTGCCGAGACGGCTGCGGATCCGCGCCCTGCTCGGAACCACGGCGCCGCTGGTCGATCTCTCGACCGAGGTCGACCCGGAGCGGGATCACGTGCGCGGGTCACTCGATGCACCGGTGACGGTGGTCGAGTACGGCGACTTCGAGTGCCCGTACTGCGGCCAGGCCGAACCGGTCGTTCGCGAGCTGCTTCGCGACTTCGGCGATGTCCGCTATGTCTGGCGGCACCTGCCGCTGAGCGACGTCCACCCGAACGCCCAGCTCGCCGCGGAGGCGGCGGAGGCTGCGGCCAACCAGGGCGCCTTCTGGGAGATGCACGACCTGCTCTTCGGGCATCAGGATGCCCTCAGCGCAAGCGACTTGATGGGCTACGCAGACCAGCTCGGACTCGAAACCGAACGATTTGAGGAGGATCTGCGTGAGCACACGGGTGCGGCCCGTGTTGCGGACGATGTCGACACCGCCGACCTCAGCGGCGTCTCGGGCACACCGACCTTCTTCGTCAACGGGCAGCGCCATTACGGCGCCTACGACATCCAGAGCCTCACGGATGCGGTTCGCACCGCCGGGGCTCGCGCGACGATCACGGCCTAAGCACGAGTGGCGGCGGCACGGGATGACGGCCTGCGGAGCTCGAGGGCCCGGAGGAGATCCGTCACAGAGAGCAACCCGGCAAGGTGGTCGTTCTCGACCACGAGCCCTCGGTTGACGCTGCTTGCGGAAAGCTCGGCCAGTGCGTCGGCCGCCGGCTCGTCCTCGCTGAGCAGCGGGATGCCCTGGCGGGGAATCATCAACTCGCGCACCCGCCGCGTGTCCCACTCGTTGCGCGGGACTGGGGCGACCGAGCGGAACGCCAACAGGCCGACGGGGCGGCCGTGCTCGAGCACCGGATACGTCGTGTGCCTGTGTGACCGGGCCACCTCGTCCATGAACTGCCCGAGTGTGAGATCGGCCTCGACCGTCGCCGGGTCGCGTACCATCAGGTCGCGGACCCGCAGACCCTCGAGGGCCTGCCGGGCTGCGATGTAACGGGCCTCGGCGCTCGCGGCCTGGAGCAGGAACCAGCCGATGAAGGCAAGCCACGCACCGCTGAACGAGCCCTGAAAGATGAAAAGGGCTACGCCCGCCGCGATGAACAGGTAGCCGAACGCGCGCCCGACGTCGGCAGCCACGCGAGTCGCCCACGCGAGGTTCCCCTTGAAGTACCAGAGCGCCGAGCGGAAGACTCGGCCGCCGTCCAACGGCAGCGCCGGCAAGAGATTGAAGACTAGTAGGGACAGGTTGATGTAGCCGAGCCAGGCGACGACCCCGTCCACCGCACTGGGCAGGCCGGCGAAGACCGCGAGCAGGACAAACAGGACACCGAGCACGAGCGACACGAGCGGCCCCGCGATCGCGATCCGGAACTCGGCGCCGGCATCCGGGAACGCGCCCTTGAACTGTGACACGCCGCCGAAGAGCCAGAGGGTGATCCCGTCGATCTCCATGCCCTCCCGCTGTGCCACGCGCGCATGACCGAGCTCGTGCAGGAGCAGCGACGCAAAGAACGCGAGCCCTGCGACCACCGCCATCGCGATGTAGGTGCTGTGGGAGAGGCCGGGATTCTGCGTGGGGAACACGCCTTCCGCCAGCGACCAGACGATCAGGGCAAAGATGATCGCCCAACTCCAGTTGACCCTGATCTCGATACCGGCGATTCGGCCCAGCCTGAAGCTCGCGTTCACGGTCGGCGGCCCGAGAGCTTGCGGAACATCCCCTGCAGCATCGCAGGCCTGTGACCGCTAGGCGGTACGCGCGCCGGCTTCGGCGAAGCGCGACAGTGCGTTCACAAGCGAGCGCAGCTCGCGGCCGCGCTTCGTGAGGCGGTATTCGACTCGGGGCGGGTGGGCGTCGATCACCGTTCGCTCGAGCACACCGGCCTCTTCGAGGTCGGCCAGCCGCTGAACCAGCGTCGCAGGCGAAATGCTGCCAAGGGCCTGCAGGAATTCGTTGAAGCGGACGGCGCCCTCGTGCGAGACGTAGAGGATCGAGACCGTCCATCGCCGCTCGAGGAGGTCCGCCACGCGGCGGACCTCCTCGGGGAGCGGCGCGCAGCTACGACAGCGCATGCGCCGAGTGCGGCTCGAGCGACAGCTCGAGCACCTCGTCGAGGCTCATCACCGGATGGAAGCTCATCTCGTTGCGGACGTCCTCGGGGATGTCGTCGAGATCGGCTCGGTTCCGCTCCGGGATGATCACGTCGGTCAGTCCGGCTGCGTGGGCGGCCAGGGCCTTCTGCTTCAGGCCGCCGATCGGCAACACGCGACCCTGCAACGTGACCTCGCCGGTCATGCCGACAGTGTGCTTCACCGGCCGGCCCGTGAGCAGGGAAGCGAGCGCGGTCGTCATCGTGATCCCGGCGCTCGGGCCGTCCTTGGGGATCGCCCCTGCGGGCACGTGCACGTGGAAGCTGGCGTCCTCGAAGTCGTGCTCCTCAAGGCCGAGCTTCTCCGCGTGCGAGCGTACGTAGGACAGCGCGATCCGCGCCGACTCCTTCATCACGTCGCCGAGCTGTCCCGTCAGGACGAGCCCGTCCTTGCCTGGCATCTTGGTCGCCTCGACAAACAGCACGTCGCCGCCCGTTCCCGTAACCGCGAGGCCGGTCGCCACGCCGGGCACCGCCGTTCGCTCGGCCGACTCCTGGTAGAAGCGCTGCCGCCCGAGCGCGTCACGCACGACCGCCTCGTCGATCGAGATCGGCGGTTCGGCCGTGCCAGACGCCACGGTTGTTGCCGTCTTGCGCAGCAGCTTGCCGAGCTCGCGCTCGAGCTGGCGAACGCCGGCCTCGCGCGTGTACTGGCTGACGATCAGCTCGAGCGTGATGTCGTCGATCGACACCTCGTCCTCGCGCAGGCCTGCCCGCTCGAGCTGGCGCGGCCAGAGATAGCCGCGTGCGATCGCGACCTTCTCGTCGACCGTGTAGCCGTCGAAGCGGATGACCTCCATGCGGTCGAGTAGCGGGCCGGGGATCGTCTCCGCCACGTTCGCCGTGGCGATGAAGACGACCTCCGACAGGTCGAGCTCGACGTCGAGGTAGTGGTCGCGGAACGAGTGGTTCTGGGCCGGGTCGAGCACCTCGAGCAGCGCCGCGGAGGGATCCCCGCGCCAATCGGCGCCGACCTTGTCGACCTCGTCCAGCAGGATGACCGGATTCATCGTCCCGGCGTCTCGTAGCGCGCGGACGAGCCGGCCCGGCAGAGCGCCGATGTAGGTGCGGCGGTGGCCGCGGATTTCGGCCTCGTCGCGGACGCCGCCGAGCGACATGCGCACGAACTCGCGATTGAGCGCGCGGGCAATCGATTCGCCGACCGACGTCTTACCGGTTCCGGGAGGGCCGATCAGCGTCAAGATTGCGCCGGAGCGCTTGTCCTCGGCGATGCCGCGCTCCTGCCGGAGCTTGCGCACCGCCAGGTACTCGACGATCCGTTCCTTGACGTCGTCGAGGCCGGCGTGGTCGTTGTCCAGCACCTCGCGCGCGTTGACGGGATCGAGGCGCTCCTCGGAGCGCTTCCCCCACGGTACGGCGAGCAGCCAGTCGAGGTAGGTGCGGATCATCGAGGACTCGCCGCTCTGATCGCCCATCCGCTCCAGCCGGCCGGCCTCGCGCTCGGCCTGCTCGCGAACCTCGTCGGGGAGATCCGCCTCGGCGATCTTCTGACGGTAATCCTCGGAGACCGAGGCCTCGTCCTCGCCGAGTTCCTTACGAATCGACTCCAGTTGGCGGCGGAGGATGTATTCGCGCTGTTGTTTCTGGGCGCCCTCTTCGACGTCTTCTCGGATCCGATGGCGGATCTGCAACTCGGCCAGGCGCTCGCGTTGAAGCGCCAGTGCGAGCTCCAGCCGCTCGACGACGTCGACCGCCTCGAGCAGCTCGATTCGCTGCTCGAAGGAGGCCTCCGGCGCGTAGGCGGCGGTGTCGGCGAGAGTGCCGGCCTCACCGATCGAGCGCACAAAGGAGGAGACGCGGCCGTCGTCACCGCGCAGCTCCAGGATCTCTTCGACCACAGCGCGGTACTCGCGCTCGAGGTCACGGGTCTTCACACCGGGGGGCGCCTCGTCCGGCTGCTCCTGTACCTCGACCCTGAGCCGGCCCTGAGCGTCCGTGTGGGCGGCACCGGCGATTCCACGGTGCAAACCGACCAGGCTGACTGCTCCGACACCGCCGGGCAGGCGCACACGTTCCGCGACCTCGGCGACAGTGCCGACCTTTGCGTACTCGCCTTCGTGCCGCGGAACGAGCAATACGCGCTCCTCGTCGCCCACGTCGGCGGAGATCGTTACGTTCATGTTCGGGAAGACGACGATGTCGTCAAGCGGGACTAGCAGCAACGTGCTCAAAGTCTTCATCACCTTTCTCTAGTAGCTACGCGAGCAATAGTAGCTTCAAGAGATGAAGTGCCAGCAGGGTGCTTTTACGGCAACGGCGAGGCGCAACCAATATGATTTTCGATTCAAGAGGTCGGGATCTGTTCTCATAATCCAGGGGAGGTCGAGTCGATGCCATCGAAGAAAATCGTTTCAGCCACGCTTGTGACCGCGCTGGCGGCGGGCGTGCTCAGCGCCGTGCCTGCGCTTGGGAGTCGAGACGCGACGACGACTGTCACTGTTCGCGCCAGCGAGTTCAAATTCGTCCTCTCGAGGAGTCGGGTCCCGAAGGGGACCGTCATCTTCAAGGTCACCAACAGGGGCTCGGTCGCGCATGACTTCAAGATCAACGGCAAGAAGACACCGCTGATCAAACGCGGCAAGAGCGCAACCCTCAGGGTCGTTTTCACCCGGGCCAAGAAGTATCCGTACCTCTGCACGGTCCCTGGACACGCCGCAGCCGGCATGAAGGGCTCTCTGACGGTGCGCTGACGAAAAGCGGCCGCTGATCGCGGGCGGCGCTCTTGCCGCCCGCGATCAGGGGAGATGCTGCAAAGCAAGGGGTACCCTCGTGGCGTGAGCGAGTGGGTGGGCCGGTATCGCGGGCGCTTCGAGGTGGAGGTCGTTCTGGCCTTCGTCGTCGGCGTGGCTGCGTTCGCGCTCGCAGCCCTGGTCAGCGCGGCGGCGCGATCCCATGTGCCCAGTGTGCTGCTGGGCGCCTTCTTCATCCTGGTCGTCGTCGTGGTCGCCCGCTACGGCGGAATCCTCTACGCGCTCCCGGTTGGCGTCGTGAGCCTCCAGGCATTCGATTGGTATTTCCTCCCGCCACTTCGCGACCTGGACACGGCAACTCTGTTCGTCCTGGCTCTCTTCCTCCTCATGTCGGTCCTCGTCGGGGCGATCGCGGTTGCTGCCGGTCGAAGAGCCGCCGCCTCCGAGGGGGCGCTGAACCTGCTCGCAGACGAGCAGGCGGCGCTTCGGCGTGTGGCGACCCTTGTCGCTCAGCACGCGTCGCCGTCGGCCGTCTTCGCGGCTGTCACCGAAGAGGTCGGAAGGCTCCTTCACCTCGACCTCGCGAACCTGTATGTCTACGAGGGCGACGGGACGGGGACCGTGATCGCGGCCTGGAGTCGGCAGGGCGCGCACTTCCCGGTCGGTATGCGGCTGTCGTTCGAGAGCGACAGCGTCGCCGCACGCGCCTTCCGCACACAGCGGCCCGCGCGGATGGACAACTTCGAGGAAGCCGAAGGCGCGACCGCCGAGTTCGTTCGCTCCTTTGGCGTGCGCTCGTCCGTCGGGACGCCGATCGTGGTCGAGGGGCGGTTTTGGGGACTGATGACCGCCGGATCCATGCAGCCGGAGCCGCTCCCGGCAGGAACGGAGTGGCGCATCGCGGAGTTCACCGAGCTCGTCGCCACGGCGATCTCCAACGCGGAGGCGCGACAGGAGTTGGAACGGGTCGCCGGCGAGCAGGCCGCGCTCGGCCGCGTCGCGACCCTCGTCGCCGAAGCGGTGCCGTCGAGGGAAGTTTTCGCAGCGGTCGCGGCGGAGGTCGCCGGGCTTTTCGGCGTTCCACTCGTCGGGCTCTTTCGCTACGAGACGGCTTCGACCGCGACGTTGATCGCGGGCTCGGGCAAGTTGTCGCCGTATCTCGGCCGCAGTTGGAACTTTCCGGCCGATGATCAGAGCCTGCTCGCGACGTTACAGAGGACGGGCCGGCCGCTGAGAGTTGACGACTACTCCAAGGTCACGGGCGCGGGCGTCGAGATCGCCAACGAGCTCGATGTCGGGGCGGCGGTCGGCGTTCCCGTCATCGTCGACGGCCGTGTCTGGGGCGCGGTGGCGCTTGGGGTCGCGAACGATCGCCCACCGCTGCCCACGGATACGGTCGACCGCGTGACGGACTTTACGGACCTGATCGGCACGGCGATTGCCAACGCCGAAGCACGGACGGAGGTTGGGCGGCTGGCTGAGGAACAGGCGGCCTTGCGACGAGTCGCAACGCTCGTGGCTCGAGGCGTGCAGCCAGGCGAGGCCTTCGCCGCGGTCGCCGAAGAGATCGGGAGGGTCCTGGCCGTCGAGACCACCATCGTCGTCCGTTACGAAGCCGACGCGACGGCGACCGTCGTCGCCACGTGGGGCGACGAGACGTTGTGGCCGCTTGGCTCCAACTGGTCGCTCGAGGACGAGAGCGTGGTCTCGCGCGTCTTCTACACCGGTCATTCGGCCGGGATACACGACTACGGGCTGGCCTCCGGAGAGTTCGCCTCCTCGGTTGGTCGGGTCGCGAGACTGGCGGGCGTCGGTGCGCCGATCATCATCGACGATCGGCTGTGGGGGGCAGCGGTGGCGACAGCGGGATCGCGTCCGTTGCCGACAGACGCCGAGGAACGGATCGCCAACTTCGCAGATCTGATCGCGACCGCGATCTCGAACGCGGAGACGCGGACCGAGCTCACCGTTTCGAGGGCTCGTGTCGTCGCCGCAGGAGACGAGACACGGCGGCGACTCGAGCGTGACCTCCACGACGGCATCCAACAGCGGCTGGTCTCGCTTGCGCTCAAAGCGCATGCAACAGAGGCGATGCAGCCCCAGCCGTCCGAAGAGGTTCGGGAAGAGCTGTCGCTTCTAGCCGACGGAATCGGCGACGCGCTCGAC
>Ga0193730_1000457_pt1 | contig 11710 bp, 9 predicted proteins | sample U1a1metaG_FD_144919 | JGI IMG/M metagenome (GOLD analysis project Ga0193730, IMG submission 144919) | Soil microbial communities from a riparian zone of the East river system, Colorado, United States - U1a1 | ecosystem: Environmental > Terrestrial > Soil > Riparian zone | place: USA: East River...
ATTTTTCGATCACAACCTGATCTCTCTCGCCGGCTGCACCAGCACGCGCAGCTTTCGACTGAGGAGAGGGCGCTGGCGTCGGCGCCGCAGACTCGAGAGCTTTCGGGGCTGGGGTTGGGCGGTCCGATCCTGCAGTGCGCTCTTCTGTACGGGGAGGCGGTGTCTTTTCCGGTTTCGGTGTTTCCTCTTCTTTTCGCGTCGATTTGGATTTCCCCGCCTTCTTCGTTTTACCTGAAACTTCCTTGGCTTTTTTCTTCGCGGATTTCGGTTTGGGTGTAGGCGTGTGGTGCCGCTTTGATTTCGGGCTGCGCTCAGGCGTCTCGCGCGGTGTAGGCTCTGGCGTAGCCTCCTCTTCGTCGTTAGATTTTGGCTTTGCCCTACGAGCGTGGGGGGATTCCTGTGCGTCCCGCGATTCGTTATCGTCGCTGGTCGACTCCTCTTTTGCCGCCTTTGCTTTGGGGCCTGGCGTCGGGGATTTTTTTTCCTTCGGAGAAGGGTCTGTTTTATTTTGCGACTTGTCGTTTGCTAATTTTGCGTGGGGAATCGCGGTTGGTACTTTTTCCGCGGTCGCAGAAGCCTTGTGTTTTTTTCCCGATTTGTCCTTCGATGCTTTTGCTACCGGGGTCGGAGACTTTTTTGGTTTCGGAGAGGGCGAAGAATGCGCCTCGATCTGTTCGGACTCATCCTGCTTAGGCGGACGTTTTTTTTCGTCGTCGACTTCCGCAGAGAGCAGACTTCCAAGGATTACGCCGGAAACGAACGCAGTTGTGAGCCAAACGCGAAAGGGCACCACTGCGACGGAGCGTAACAGAGCGCGCGACGCGATCAACCAGATCGTTAAAAAAGTTAAAATAGTTACCCGCCTCTAACGGGTTAAAGAGGAATCACGTTCTGCTTTTTAACGTTTTAACTTACCGCCGCAGCCTCGGGCCCGGCAGGCGCAGCCGGGCGCATTTTTTCGCCTTCACGCCGAAGAATGGAGTTTAACTTACCGCCCAGCAGTAGAAACAAACAGGTCAGATACATCCATGTAAGCAGCACAACGATGGACGCCAGCGCGAGATACGTGGGGTTGTAGCGATCATATCGCGCCACATAAAGCTGAAAAAGTTTCGTCGCGATGATCCAACCAACCGAAAAGAAAATTGCGCCGGGCAAAGCTTGGCGGACGGTCAAATAATTTTCCGGGGTCAGGAGATAAAGTGCGAGCGCGAGAATGACCAGGGCCACAAAGGTAAACGGCAGATTGAGGGTCGTGATCCATGCTTGCAGCGGAAAGGCCAGCTGAAAATTGACTTCTGCAAGACCGGCCAGCCGCTCGCCAAAGACGATTGCGTTGAAGCAGAACACGATGATGATCCCAAACCAAAACAGCATGAAAAATGAGATGATATACTTCGACCACCAATGCGGATCTTCCCGCATTCCGTACGTATGGCTGAGAGCGCGTGAGGTCGTCGCGATAAAAACAGTCCCGAAATAAATCCCGAAAATGATGCCCGCGTTCGCGAGCAGGCCGCTCGAGCCTGTCACCACCACATTCGCCATCGTAGAATCGAGAATCTCCTGCACTTTCGGATCCGGCGGCATGAAGCTTTTCAACAGAAGAAACATCCGATGCAATTTAGTGGGATCGGTGCCGAACAAACCCAGCAGATGCCAGAGAAACAGCGACCCGGGGGCTAGCGCAAAAAGAAGCAGATACGCCATCTGTGCGGCCAGTCCCGTTGTGGTATCGGTTGCGGTTTCCCAAACCAAACGGCGCAATACTCGCCAGGCGAATCCGAGATATTTCATCTTCACGGAGAGTTTACTTTGCCGGCTGTAAATTTCCATTAAACTCCGAATGCTTCCGTAAACCTCCGTTCTCTTTACTTCGTGAGGCGAGTTTCCCAATCGACGTTACGATGGCCTGACAAACTGTGAAAAAACGAATATTGATCCTCACGGCGAGCTTCGGGGAAGGTCATAACAGCGCTGCGCGGGGAATCCGCGATGCTCTTGCGCGCGTCGCCCCGGAAGGCACGGAAGTAGAACTGCACGATTTATTTGCCGAAGCCTATGGGCCGGTGAACGAGCTCGTGCGAAAGAGCTATTTGGCGGTCGTCAATTTCGCGCCTCGCGCATGGGGTGCCGTTTATCGTTGGCTCGATGGCAAGAAAGATTTCGATTCAGAATTCGCGCGTTTCTCGCGGCTCGAAGATCACTTCGCCGCTTTACTCGAGCGTTTTCAACCAGACGTGATGATTTGCACGTTCCCTGCTTATCCGAGCGTACTCCGAAGAATTCGGGCGCGAAACCCCGACCGCTCGCGACCTTGCAAAAACGTAGTTGTAGTCACGGATTCGATTACCATTAACGCGGCTTGGTACCGCTGCGCCGCCGCGGATTATTTCCTCGTCGCGAACGAACAGAGTGCCTCTGTCTTGCAGGCAGCCGGAGTCGCCATGGAAAAAATCAAGGTGCTTGGTTTCCCTGTAAGTCCAAAATTTGCCGATTCCGCGCGGTCGAATTGCGTGCTACCTCCACGCAACTCCGAGCGCCGTGTTTTATACATGATACACGCCGCCACTCGCGGCGCCCCGGAACTGGCGCACCGCCTCGCTGAACTGGGTGTGGATCTCACCGTGACCATAGGCCGTGCGAATACACTGATGCCCGAAGTGGAAGCCGCTACCGGAGGCACGGCAAAGGTCATTGGCTGGACTGATGAACTTCCCCGCATGCTTCACGAGAGCCATTTGCTCATCGGAAAAGCCGGAGGCGCGACGGTGCAGGAAACAATTGCTGCGGCCTGTCCGATGATCATCAATTACGTCGTCGCCGGGCAGGAGGAAGGCAACGCGCGACTGATCGTCGAGACGAATTCGGGTGTGATCGCAGATTCGCCACGAAAAGTCATCGCACAGGTACAGCGCGCGTTTGCTGACGACGCAAAACAATGGCACGAATGGTCCGCGAATATCAGCAAGCTGAGCCGACCGCGCGCGGCACTGGATATCGCTGAGTTTTTGTTGTCGCTATAGCCGTCTAACCACCAAGCGACACGAATAACCGGTGCGCTGAAGGGTCGGGTCAGCCAGAGAAAGCTTCCTGACCGCCACTGAATGTTCGCAGCACTTCCAATTCTGGCGAGAGAACGACCAAATCCGCATCCGCATCCACCGTCAGAGAGCCTTTGGCTTCAAGGCCGATCGCACGCGCAGGGTTTTCCGTGACCATCATGACGGCTTCGTGCAGCGGAATGTGTAATTTCATGGCCATCGTGCGCACAAGATCGATCATGCGCGAGGCGCTGCCCGCAAGCGCCGAGTGATCGGCAAGTAAACAAACACCATCTTTCACGACGCAATCCCTTCCAAAAAGCGCAAACTTTGATTTATCCGGCAATCCAGCGCCGGCGGTTGCATCCGTTACCAGACAAATCCCACGCGGTCCTTTTGCGCGGTACAACATTGTCATCAACGTGTCGGAAACGTGGTGACCATCGGCAATCAGTTCGCAACTGATCCGCGGTTCGCTTAAGGCAAATTCAAGTAAACCGCTAACACGATAAATGCCGCGACGACGCGCGCTCGACATGCAATTGAATGTATGTGTCACACTGTTCATGCCACGCGCAAAACCTTCTCGCGCCTCCCCGTCCCATGCATCGCTGTGGCCTCCGCTGACACTGATCCGGTGCTTGTGAAAATTCTCAATTGCCTCCGGCGCCCCCGGCAACTCGGGAGCGATCGTGATTCGTTTGATCACGTCCGCGTGGTCGAGCAGTTGCTGGACTGCAGGGCGGGAAGGATTTTGAATGAATTCGGCGCGCTGCGCTCCGGATTTGGCTTTCGAAATAAACGGCCCCTCCACGTGAACGCCAGCCAGCTGTTTAATCGAACAGCGACAGTCGCGCACGGCGTTTAAAACATCGGCGATGCTGTCTATCGGCGCCGTTGCCGTGGTCAGCAAAAGCGAAGTCGTGCCACCGCTGGCATGATAGTCGCAGACGGCTTGAAACGCTTCCGCAGAAGCTTCCATGGTGTCGTGGCGCAGTGCACCGTGTACGTGAAGATCGATAAAGCCGGGCGCGAGATAATTTCCATGGAGGTCAAGAACCTCGTTTGCGTACGCATCGCTATGCTCGCGGATTGCAGCGATTTTCCCCTTTTCAACAACGACCTCAAGACCATCGCGAATTGCATCGGGAAAAATCAAACGCGTGTTGGTAAAGATCATGTTCCGTGAGAAGGCAAGAGCAGGCGCAGGAATAAGAATCGAAGATTAGATTGACTCACGCGTTACGGACTCAGCAATCCCGCGTACCAATGCAGAAACAGATTGCCAAAAAACATCCAGCTAAGCGCACCAAACGCCAGATAAGGTCCAAACGGCAGCTTTGCTGACCAGACCCGTTTTCCCACGACCAATGTGATCAGGCCAATCATCGAACCGAGAAGCGATCCCGCAAAAAGACTAAACAGCACTGCGCGCCACCCAAGGAATGCACCAATCGCCGCAAGAAATTTCAAATCGCCGCGGCCCATGGCTTCGCGCGGAATCACGAGCTCGCGCGCCACGCCCGAAATCTGGGTCATATCATCGAGCATAAACACGTGGCCTTCAGCAGCGACGCGATCGTAGCGAAAGTCCAGCGTCACATTCCCATATGTGTGGTGGTCCAGCCTGGCCTCTTCGCACTCGAGCAATAATCGATCTTTTTCCCGGGCAAAATAGTCACTCCACAAACTTTCTTCGGTGCCCACCACAAGATCGGCGTCGTCCCCGCGTTTCGTCCAGGTGAACGGTGTCGGGGCATCGAATTCAATCCGTTTTCTTCCAAAAGCGATTTTGCCGGCTTCGAGAACAATCAACAGGATTACGTAGCCGAGAGCGGCGGCCAGCAAAGAACGAACGCCTGCGGCAAGCCGTGAATCCGCTTCCATCAAAGCCGGCACGGCGACGCTGCAGGCGACGCCCGCAACCATGCCACCGATCGTTACACGGTCTGGAATAATGAAATGTTCGAGATCGATGAATGTCCCAACGACGAGGAGTGAAGCGAAGATCCAGTACGCGATCGCCATTTGCCATGGAAAGCCCTGCCAAATCGCCAGGAACAGTAACGCAGTGATCAGTTCGACGGCGAAATAGCGAAAGGCGATTTTCGCGCCGCAATTTGCGCAGCGTCCGCCCAGCAAAATCCAGCTGACCAACGGGAGATTTTGATACCACGGAATCGGTTGTTTACAGGCCGGACAAAAAGAGCGACGCGGCTTGTTAATCGAAAGATCGACAGGCCAGCGATAGATGCAGACGTTTAGAAACGATCCGACCGCCGCGCCGAGCAGGAAGGCGAACGCGTTAAAGAGAAATTTGTACCCGGGATGATCCACGCAGATTATTCGGCAATTGATCGTGCGCTGCGGCGCTCCATTAACCATGCAATCCAGATGCAGCTTTCGTACAACAGGCACATCGGGAGCGCCATTGCGATCAAGGTCAGGATGTCTGGTGTGGGCGTGATGATTGTCGCCAGAATAAAGATGAGCACCACGGCATAAGGCCGTGTGCGCGCCATAAACCTGTAGGTAATCAATCCAAATCGAACCAGCGCGAGCACTACCACCGGCAATTCGAAAGCCAACCCGAAGCCGATCGTAAAGCGCGTTACGAAGGAATAATATTGTTGCACCGTCCAGGTGGGCGCCCAGCCGAGCGACTCGGTGTCGCGGAAGAAAAAGAGAATCGTTTTGGGCAACAACCAAAAATAACAGACGGATACACCAAGAAGAAATAGCGCGAAGCTGACTATTATGGCTGGAAGCAAGAAGCGCTTTTCTACTGCGGTAAGCGCAGGAAGAACAAATTCCGCAATGAAATAGAGCAGCAGCGGAAATGAGAGCACGATGCCGGCGTAAAACGCCAGATGAAACGAAATCACGATCGAATCTGTGATGCCGAGGGCTTTGAGCGTTCCGATTTGCGATCCGACATCGCGCAGCGGCGCCTGCAATATCCGCACCAGAGTCGAGCGAAATGTGAAGCAAATAATCATCGCCGCAGCGAGCGTCATTGCGATCTTCACAATCGTCCACCGCAAGTCTTCCAAGTGCTCCAGAAACGGCTTGGACGTTTCGGTCTCCGGCACTTCGCGAAATTTGAAAATGTCTCGTAGGATCATCAGATCAAAAATCCGAATAGCGAAATCCGAAGCAACCGCCAATAATCAATTTACAAACGGTCAGCGCTCTTTAACTGGAAGGAGGTCGCGCGCAGACAGTCGCGCCCACAAGCTGAGCGTGTTGGCATCACAAATCTCGTTCTCGGTGATCATTCGGCGAATTTCCCGAACAGTGAAGGCGCGGCAATCCAAAATCGATTCCGATTCGTCGCGCATATAGTTCGAGCACGACTCCACTGGGCGCGCCAAAAAAAAATGCCCGCGTTCGTCGGTAAAGCCCGGGGATGTAAAATAATAACCCAGCGCGATAAGTTGGCCGTCCCTGGCAAGTTCGTAACCGGCTTCTTCGCGAAGCTCGCGCCGAGCGACTTGCTCAGCGGTTTCCTGAGCGGGGCCGTCAATCTGACCCGACGGCATTTCCCAAATTGCTGCGCGAATAGGGATGCGTTCCTGGCGAATGAGAACGATTCGGCCGTCCCGCGTCATCGGCGCAATGATCACGGCTGCTTTCCGGTGGACAATGGTCCAAGTCCGTGGGACCGAACGCGAGGGCGTTCGCACATGGTCGGTCACAACTTGAAGATGCGCATTGGCGAAATGCGGCTCGCTCGACACGGTTTCCCAGCTGTCTTGTATCACGATAGAAGTGTAGTGGCCGGTGTCCTCAGCGGCAATTGCCGGGTTTATCGAATCTTCCTTTTCGCATGGTCAACCGACCGACGCAGCGCGCGTTACAGTTACAGAGACGTGCTTGGCGTCTTCCAACGGAAATTTGCGCAGCTCTACTGTGACCATTTTAATGCGGAAAGTTTTCAGCAAGTGCGTCGCCAGCCGATCGGCCAGCGTCTCGATCAGATTTGTCGTTTGATCTCGCACAAAATTCTTCGTTTCTTCAGCAACAATCGAGTAATTGACTGCATTGTCGATGTTATCGGCCATGTCCCGGTGGTCGTGATACGACCAGAAAGAAATGCTGACAGTTAATCGCTGTGGAGTGCAACGTTCTTTTTCTGGAACGCCAATCCGCGTAGAAATCTCCAACTGCTCGATATGAATCCGATCGGAAAACGGGTTTGGTTCGTTGGGCACCGGTGAATTTTTATCACGAATGGACACAAATAAACACGAATAAGAGAGCCAAACTCGTCTCGAGAAGGCGAGCCGGGCAATTCATGTCACGTCGCTGGAGATTCCTGTCCCGAACTTTTCGCAAACCTCTGATTACTGTGATCGTGGGCTCGTTTGCTCGCAGAGTTTTTGGAAGCGCGGATCGTTCCGTAACGGGTCGAACATGGGATCGAGCCGAAGCAGTGCAGGAGTCAGTGGTGGCAGGCTTGGGGAGGGAATCGAGAGTAGTTTGTGTAAAGCGGAGATGGCGCGGTCGGGTTCGCCCACTTGCGCCGCCACTCGCGCGAGAATCTCGATAGGCACCGGCCCGTCCAACGCGTCCTTTTCAATCGGTACCGCAGCTGTGGCTCGTTGCAACAAAGCCAGCGCTGCCGTTTTGTCACCAAGGCCTGCGTCGATCAGTGCTAGATCTTCAATCAGGTTCCAATTTTCCGGCTGTTCTTTAAGAAAAGAATCCAGTTCGCTGCGGGACTGTCGCCAGCTTTCCTGAGCGTCAGCATGGTCGCCGGCAAACTCCTGTGCCCAGCCTAACCAGAGGCGCAGTTCGCCAGTATGAAAATCTAACGCTGGGTAGGCCTTGGCTAGTTCTTCCTTTACCCGCGGGATGATTTGCGCAGGGTTTCGCTCCAGGATTGCCTGGTAAATTCGTGTTCCCAAAGTGCTGGAGTCGTCAGGGTTTGAAGGTGCCGACGCAAGGAACGCGGCAGCTCGCGGCAGATCACCCTCCGCCTGTGCGATAGTCGCCTTTACTGCGAGAATACCAAAATCGTCTGGTGTGATATTCAGAACCTGATCAAGCTTTCGCAACGCTTCGGGAAAGCGACGAAGCGAGACGTAGGAAAGCGCGTGCTGCGTAAGGAGGCTAACGTTGCGCGGGTCAAGCCGCTCAGCCTCGTTGAAGTACGATTCGCTGCGGTCCCATTGACCGCGCCTCCGTGTGACGTAGGCGAGAGATTCTGAAATACGGCTGTCATTCGGCAGGAGCTGACGGGCCTGCTCCAAGTAACTCGCTGCAGTATCGTAATCCTTTAGACAGGCATAGTAATAATAGCCTTTGGCCATCAGCGCTTCGCCGAGATTAGGCTGAAGAGATAGGGCGGTTTCGACCGTTTCTCTTGCCTCTTCGCGAAGGGCGACCGTAGGTTGAAGAGTGGCCGTGCTGTAGCCGACCGAATTCGTGTAAGAGAGCAAAGCCCAGGCAAGCGCAAACTTCGGATCCAATCGCACCGCTTCCTTGAGATATTTCTGTGCGGCAAGGTAGTTGGTCGGTGTGACTGTGGTCTTCAAAGTATAAGCCAGACCACGCAGGTAAGCATCGTAAGCCTCAGGGTCATTTGTCGGTTTGGCGGTGATGACTTTCTCCTCCTGGCCGGTGAGCTGTGCTCGCAATTGGTCCGCGATGGCTTTTGCGATCTCGCTCTCAACTCCAAAGATATCGGTCAGTTTTCGATCATAGATCTCCGCCCAGAGGTGAGAATCAGTTTGCGCGTTAATCAACTGCACATTGACCCGCACCTGATCGGCCGCCTTTTGCACGCTACCCTCGAGAATGTTCGCTACTCCAAGGTCCTTCGCGATTTCGCGCAGATTTTCTGGAACGCTCTTGTAATGCTGCGTCGATGTGCGTGAGATCACCTTCAAATCGGCGATCTTCGATAAGCGCGCCAGAATCTCGTCTTGAATACCATCGGCAAAGTAGGCGTTGGCTTTCTCCTCGCTTCGGTTTTCAAACGGAAGCACAGCTATGCTTTTCTCGGGAACAGAAATGGGCCCCTGTTCGCGGTGTGGCTTAGCAACGGTTGGCGCTGTTCTACGCAGAAAAATTGAGATACTGACCGCTAACGCAACAGCCGATATGATCAAAGCTACTGTCAGTACAATCTTTGGCCATCGACGCGGCATGATTGGGCGAATCGCCGCGGCTCCCAGTTTCCATCTTCGTCGCTTGAGTTTCTCGGGAACCTGGGGATTGCCGAGATCATCTTTACACAAGTTAAACAAGTTCAGGCGTAGTCCGTGCTTTACTTCGCACTCGCCCAGATTGCGTAGATACGGCTGCCAGTGCCGGTATTGAGACAAATCCTCTGCGACGTGGCCCGACACAAGGATGTGCCCAGCATCGCCGCAATCTAGTACCCGCTGCCCCACATTGATCCCCGATCCAGCAATATTGGTTTGGTCGTTAACATCCTTCACCGGGTTGACTGGACCACTGTGAACTCCCATGCGTACCTGCATCTGTGAGTGACCCTTTAAAGCTCTACTGATCTCGAGGGCGCATCGCACCGGCTCCTCCGGGCTGTGAAAGAAAAGAAGGGCCATCCCATCGCCCGTCGGCACTCGGATGAGCTTGCCGCTTGCCTCCGCAGCGCGAAAACATTCGCTGCTCCGTACGATGCGGTTCAGTTCCTCCAGCAGCTCGACCTGCTCATTGACTAACAATTTCGAGTAACCGACAACGTCGATTAGTAACAAGTATGCGATCTCCAGCGGGAGATCCGGTTCGGTGTCCGCTGCTGACGTGCTTTGGGCGTTCACCCTTCTTCAAAGACTAACAATAGGTTTTTGCTACGTCGACACTAAACGACCGCTTATTACCGACCACGACGTAGCCGCTCTTTGAACAGTTGCCGCCTCCAGCTTACTGGCACGAAGCATTCTTTCAGTCTCGCAAATATCGATTCAAAAAATTCGTTCGAGTTGATGGCGTAATGGTATCGCGGACGGGCGGGACTACCTGCGCGCAGGGCGCGTTTGTCTTGACGTGGTGACGCGCGCATTGAGGTTGAATGCGCAATGAAGACTGTCTGGCGCGTTTTTGCTTATTTGAAGCGATATCCGTGGATGGCCGCCGGCACGTTGACCTGCGCGATCCTGAGCACGCTGATGGTGATTGTTTTCCCCGCGACCGCGAAATGGATTATTAACGACGTCGTACGCGCGAATCAACCGGACAAATTGCTGCCGTTACTCGCGCTTGCAGGGATCGCATTTGTTTTCCAGCACGGGTTCAATGCGCTGCGCATCATCCTGAACAACACATTTGAACAAAAAGTGATCTTCGATTTGCGCAGCGATTTGTACTCGCACATCCAACTACTGCCACTGCGGTGGTTCGACAATCGCGCTACCGGCGACCTGATGACGCGCGTGATTGAGGACGTCAACTCGGTCGAGCGTGTGCTGATCGACGGAATCGAGCAGGGTGTCGTCGCAATACTGCAGGTGTTCATCGTTGTGGGAATGATGTTTTATCTGAATGCGAAGCTGTCGTTGCTTGCGCTCGTCCCATTCCCGTTGCTTATCGCCGGCACGCTCGCCTATACGCTGACTGCGCATCGGCGGTATCGTTTGCAGCGCCGGGCCTCGTCAGACATGAACGCGCTACTGCATGATAATCTGGCAGGCGTCCGGCAGATCAAAAGTTTCGTACGCGAGAACGAAGAGCACGGGCGGTTTAACTGGGTAAGCGACCAATTGCGACGCGCCACACTGGTAGTGATGCGGGTATGGGCTATTTACAGCCCGTCGATGTCGCTGTTTGAATCGGTTGGCGCGCTGCTGGTGCTCGGGTTTGGCAGTCACGCGGTGCTTACGGGTTCGATGCAGATCGGCGATTTGGTCGCGTTTCTAATTCTAACCGCGTTTCTCTACGATCCCTTGAGTCGATTGCATCAGCTCAATCAACTTGTGCAAGCCGGACGCGCGGCGGGCGAGCGTGTATTTGAAATTCTCGACGAACCGGTGGAGCCGGGATTTGTAGCAGCTGGCGCTGACCGCGGCTCCACGCGAGTTCTCGGAGATATTCGCTATCAGGACGTGAGCTTTAGCTACGTGGAGGGATTGCCCGCACTGAGGAATATTTCGTTTCACGCACCGCCAGGTGCGACCGTCGCGCTGGTAGGCGCAACCGGGGCCGGGAAATCGACGGTGGTGAACCTGCTCGTGCGTTTCTATGAATTCACAAGCGGACAAATCTACATCGATCGAAAATCGATTCTTGAATATGACTTGCGTGCGTTGCGCGAGGCGATCGGTGTGGTGACGCAGGAAAGTTTCCTGTTCAACGGATCGATTCGCGAGAACCTTCTCATGGGAAAACCGGAAGCGACTGAGGCGGAATTATGGCGCGCGGTAATTGCGGCGAACGCGCAGCAATTTATCCAACGTTTACCAGGCGGTTTGGAAAGCCTCGTGGGCGAGCGTGGAGTGAAATTAAGCGTCGGCGAAAAGCAACGACTCTCCATCGCTCGCGCGCTGTTGAAAGATCCGCCGATTTTGATTCTCGATGAAGCGACTGCGAGCGTGGACACCGCGACGGAGCGCCTGATCCAGGAAGCGCTTGAGCGCCTGATGGCGAACCGCACATCGATTGTCATCGCGCACCGGCTTTCGACGATCGTGCGTGCGGAC
>Ga0193730_1000458_pt1 | contig 11706 bp, 10 predicted proteins | sample U1a1metaG_FD_144919 | JGI IMG/M metagenome (GOLD analysis project Ga0193730, IMG submission 144919) | Soil microbial communities from a riparian zone of the East river system, Colorado, United States - U1a1 | ecosystem: Environmental > Terrestrial > Soil > Riparian zone | place: USA: East River...
ACCCGCAGTCCCGCCTGCGACCAAGCCTCAAGGTTCGGAGCCTCCGAAATAATCGCGACACTTGTACCGACTAAAAAGTTCCCACAGGCCGCGTTTCGACGCGGCCTTTTTTCTTTCTGTAATGGAGGTCAGAACAGACTCAAGTGGTGTCCTTAAAGATAGCTTTTCTATCTCAGGAGGACACGATGTTTGCCGATTCTGTTTGGGAGTCACATCATTCTGGCAGAGGTTGGATAACTCTGGCCTCCTTCGCGGTACAGACGCTCGCCGTCGCCACCTTGCTAGCTCTGCCGCTTCTTCATACCGAAGGGCTTCCGCGAATGCCTTCAAGAGTGGAACCAATCTTGTCGCCACCACTGGCAGCCGCACCATTAGAAAGTCGCCAGCTAACCAGCCATCCCAGCAATCCTGTTACGGTCGCCCTGATCGTGCCCAGGCAAGCTTCGCGCGAGACAAAATTCATTCCGTCGGAGAATTTGCCGCCTCAGGTTGACGTCAGGCAGCTCGGAGTTCCCGGCGGGACCAGTAATCGCTGGAGCGACAACCCCATCATCAATTCAATCGCGAATTCAACTTCCAATTTCGCTCTGCCGCCAGCGCCAGTGAGCCATGCGCAGCGTGTTTCCCGAATGATGGAAGGCAACTTGATGCACCGCGTGCAGCCGCTCTATCCGCCCCTCGCCAGACAGGCACGCATTCAGGGACAAGTTGTAATACGCGCGGTGATAAGCAGGAACGGCATGATTGAAAATCTGCAAGTGCTCAGCGGTCATCCCATGCTGGTGCAGGCTGCAATTGATGCGGTGAAACAGTGGCGCTATCGTCCCTACTTCCTCAACGGGGAACCTGTCGAGGTGGAGACGCAGGTTACGGTGAACTTCCTGCTTTCAGGCGGTTAAGTGTAGCGCCGGCGTCCCGCCGGCTTTCATAGACGATCAACATTTATGGGACCGAAGGCGTAGGGGAGTAGCACGGCGGTAACGTCGGTGGCATAGGCCGACCCCGCTATAATCGGCTGAAGTGGCCACTGTCGAAATTTCGAAGCGGACCGCAACCCGACCGACCTGGGCTGAGATTTCGCTGGCAAATCTGCGCCACAATCTTCGCGTAATCGAGCAGCACGTGGGCGCAAACGTCACCGTTTGTGCCGTGGTGAAAGCGGATGCTTACGGTCACGGAGCCCTACAGTGCGCCCAAACGCTGGAGCAAGAAGGAACAAAGTGGTTGGGAGTGACATCGCTCGATGAAGCTATTCCACTGCGCGACGCTGGAATCCGTACGCGCATTCTGTTGATGACCGGATTCTGGCGGGGTGAGGAAGATGAAATTGTTCGTTTAGGGCTCACGCCTACGATCTGGGAAGCTTCACAAATTGAATTATTGGAAAAGGCATCGGCCCGTCTCGCTGTTTCCAAGCACGCCGTCCACTTGAAAGTGGATACTGGGATGGGCCGCTTGGGCGTGACACCGGAAGAGTTGCCCGCCATTTGTTCGATACTAAAATCCTCACCCCACTTATTGCTCGAGGGGCTTTCTACCCATCTGGCCTCGTCTGAAGTGCTGGATGCACCTTCAGTGGGTGAACAGTTGAAGCGTTTTGAAAATGTTCAACGAGTGCTGCGAGACAGTGGACTGCCCCCAGCGCTGATTCATGCCGCCAATACCGGGGCGGTAATCTCGCGTCCCGAATCCTGGCACAACATGGTGCGACCCGGCATCGCCCTGTATGGCTACCATCTGCCCTTTGAGCGGGCAGGCAGAGAAGTCAGCGGCAGCAAGTTGCGTCTGCCCGTGAAACCGGTCCTGACATGGAAGACACGAATTCTGTCCCTGCGCGAGGTTCCCGCGAAACAGCCGCTTGGCTACGGCGGAACATACGTAACTAACGCGCCTACCCGCATCGCAGTACTGCCTGTTGGATATGCCGATGGATTGAACCGAGGGCTCTTCTCCGGCGGCAGGGTGATTGTGCGAGAACATTACGCCCCGATTGTCGGGCGAATCTCGATGGACCTGACCCTGGTGGACGTTACTGGCCTTCCCGGTATCTCAGTTGGTGACGAAGTGGTCTTGTTAGGATCCTGTGATGGCCTGAGCGTCGATGCGCGCGAGCACGCAGCGTTGGCCAAGACCATTCCTTACGAAATCCTCTGCGGAATTTCAAAGCGGGTTCCGAGGAAATACATCGTTTAGTGTCACTCCGTTCAGCTTGCGGATGTCCAATCCGAATCCTGCTCACGACCATTCAATTGCTTTCACGTCAGTCGTTCCAGAACTTTTGCTAATATTTTTAGAATGGCCATGACCTCACGCTACATGCAGTGGATGTATGACTGGGAAACCGGGCTTACGTCCGTGGACAACAATCGCGTGGTGCGTCCGTTGGATTGGGGCGTGGAATGGGCCCGGGAGTGGCCTTGTCGCAACGGATTTCCGCCTGGGCACATGCCGGAGGACTGCGAGCGGTTCCTCCAGGATTTCAATCGGCGGATTGTAGCCGGCAGCGACGAATTCTATTCCTATGCCACGCCCACTGATTTTCGCCTGGAAAAACGGGAAATTCAGGTCTTCAGCACTCGGGAAAAGCCAGATCCGAAACTGGAAAAACAAGTGCGTGGAACTTATGCTGAGTTTTTGCGCTTCACTTCTCCGGTGCGCACGCCCTATCCCGAGAATGACCTTGTGAATACACGCTGGTTTCCGGCGCGCGGCAGGCGCGCAGTCGTGCTGCTCCCGCACTGGAACGCAGACGCGATAGCCTACACCGGATTGTGCCGGACTCTGAATCTCCTTGGCATTGCTGTTCTACGTTTGAGCCTTCCGTACCACGATATCCGAAGACCGCCTGAGATTGATCGCGCAGATTACGCAGTATCCGCCAACATTGGGCGCACGCTCGATGCTTGTCGCCAGGGCGTTACTGATGTCCGTTGCTGCTTAGATTGGCTGGAACAACAGGGATACAACCGGTTGGGAATCCTGGGCACAAGTTTGGGCTCATGCTACGCCTTTCTTGCCAGCGCACACGATCCGCGGATTCGAGTTGCGGCGTTCAATCATGCTTCCACCTACTTCGCGGACGTGGTTTGGCACGGCCAGTCCACCCGTCACATTCGCCAGGGCCTGGAATTCCAAATCGATCTGGAGCGCCTGCGCGTGCTTTGGAGCGCCATCAGCCCGATGTCCTATTTCCCACAATTTGCGCGATGGCCGAAAAAATCGCTGATCGTGTACGCGAAATATGACCTCACCTTCCTTCCTGAATTCTCCCGCCACGTGGTCGAGCAATTTGAGCGGTATGCCCTCGATCACAAGGTCGTGGTCCTTCCCTGCGGCCACTACACTACGGGCGAGACGCCTTACAAATACATGGACGGCTGGCACATAGCATCTTTTTTCCGGACAGCATTTGAACCCAAGTACTTAGCACTCAACATCCGGCCTACGGAGAATCCGTGCAACCCACCCGCATGTGAGCGTCGAATGCGGAAGTGCTAATTCCTCGGCGCTTCGCTAGAATGATTGGGTTTAGCACTTGGCCAAAGGTCGAGCACCGAACCTTTGATGGCTAAATACCAAGTGCTAAGTGCTGACTTGTGAGCTGAATCATGAAGAACATCTCCCAGCCGCTGTCCGACGTGGATCCCCAGATCGCTGCCGCCATAGATAACGAAGTACGACGGCAGCATGAAGGTTTAGAACTGATTGCCTCAGAAAACTTCGTCAGCGAAGCAGTTCTGGAAGCCATGGGCTCGGTCTTCACCAACAAGTACGCTGAAGGATATCCGGGCAAGCGTTACTACGGAGGCTGTGAGTTCGCCGACATAGTGGAAGATCTGGCGCGCGAACGGGCAAAAAAACTATTTGGCGCGGAACACGCAAACGTTCAGCCTCATGCCGGATCACAGGCCAACATGGAAGCATATGCGGCGGTGTTGCAGCCGGGCGATACCATTCTTGGATTAAATTTGGCGCACGGCGGTCACCTTACTCACGGCCACCATCTGAATTTTTCCGGCAAGACTTATCGAATCGTCCCCTACGGTGTCACGAAGGAGAGCGAGACCATTGACTATGACGATCTCGAAAAGCTGGCAGAGAGGGAAAAACCGAAGCTGATCATCGGCGGGGGCAGCGCATATCCGCGGATTATTGATTTTGCTCGCATGCGCCAGATCGCCGATAAAGTTGGCGCTCTCTATCTGGTCGACATGGCACACTTCGCCGGGCTGGTTGCTGGCGGCGTACATCCGTCACCAGTGCCACATGCACATATTGTGACTTCGACCACTCACAAGACCCTGCGTGGACCCCGTGCCGGCATGATCCTTTCCCGGCAAGAGTTTGCTGCCGCTATCGATAAAGTCGTTTTCCCGGGTATGCAGGGAGGACCGCTGGTTCACATCATTGCCGCGAAGGCAGTCTGCTTTCTTGAAGCAATGCAGCCCGATTTCCGAGATTACGCGCGGCAGACCGTGCTCAATGCCAAAGTACTCGCCGATGCTTTGGCGGCGGAAGGCTTTCGAGTTATCTCGGGCGGCACTGACACGCACCTGATGCTGATCGATGTGTTTTCGCAGGGAATGCTCGGAAGCGAGGCCGAGAAGGCGCTGGGAGAATCTGGCATTACCGTCAACAAGAATGCGATTCCATTCGACGCCAATCCTCCCATGAAGCCCAGCGGTATCCGTATCGGCTCGCCGGCTCTCACCACGCGCGGTATGAAGGAACCGGAGATGCGCCAGATTGGGGGCTGGATCTCTGAGACGTTGCATCACCGCGGTGATGTGACGGTACTGCGGAAAATTCGTGACCGTGTACTGGAGATGGCGGAAGCTTTTCCCCTCTATCCCGAGCGAAGGGCCAAGGCACAGGCGGAAGTCCGAGCCTAAAACTGAATGACATTTGCGCCGCTTAAAATCTTTCCGTGAAAGTCGCCATCGACATCCGCAGGATGACCGAGTTTGGAGTCGGCACCTACACGCGCAATGTGGTGCGTGCCCTGGGCCGGCTGGATCGCCATAATCAGTATTTTCTAATGGGTCCTCCGCAAAAGATGGCAGAGATCGGCCCGCTGCCCGCCAATTTCCAGTCTGTTCCGCTGCTTGACGGCGACACCACGGTAAAGGGATCGTTGGCATTCCGTAGCATTCTCAGAAATCTGAGTTGCGATCTGGTTCACATCCCCCATCTGTTCTGGTTGCCGAGAGCCCTGCCTTGCCCGTACGTGATGACCGTACACGATGTGCTCGAACATATGTACCGCGCGCATGATCGCTCGGGGCTGAGGCGCTTTTTGCATTTTCAGCTTACCCGCAGGATGCTCCGAGGAGCGGCGCGAATCTTCGCCGTTTCTAAATTCACCAAGAGTGAGATCGAGAAGCTGTTTGGCATCCCAGCGTCGCGGATTGAAGTTGTTTACAACGCCATTGACGAACGCTTTTTGCGTGGACACACAAACGACAGTGATCGCCAATTTCTCGCCGAACGCTACCTCGTAACCTATCCGTTCATACTGTATGCCGGGCGAATCAGTCCCCACAAGAACGTGGTTCGAATCATCGAAGCCTTTTCAGCACTGAAGGCTGAACTGGACAAGGAAGGCAAATATCCCGACCTCAAGCTGATCATCATTGGGGACGAGCTCTCGAAGCATCCCGATCTGCGTCGCACTGTTATCCGAGGCGGCGTTCAGAACGATGTGCGCTTCATGGGATTCGTCCCTATCGAGGTGCTCCGCATTTTCTATGACGCGGCCAAGACCTTCGTATTCCCGTCGTTGTATGAGGGATTCGGGCTGCCTCCGTTGGAGGCCATGGCGCACGGCACTCCGGTCCTGACGTCAAACACTTCGTCTCTCCCTGAGGTTGTGGGCAATGCTGCGGTGCTGGTCAATCCCGAAAATGTTTTTGAGATCATGCGTGCACTCCACCGTGTATTGCTAGACCAGACATTGCGCGAGAGGATGAAGCAACGAGGTTACGACCAGGCCAAGAAATTCTCCTGGGATGCTTCCGCGCGCGAAATTCTGAACGTATACGAGAACGTAATCGGGCATCGTGGCGAGAGCTCGCAATCACGGAACGATGTGGAATCGCTGCCGAAGGTAGCCAACACCTAACCAGTCCGTATCGCGCCGGCGCCCTCGCCCTTTGACAAGCCTGTAATTCCGTCGCCCACCCCTAGTCTTTCTTCAGTAGCGGCTGTCCAGGAGAACTGACCGCCATGCGTTGCAGCTTTCCGGCGATGCGGGTGCGCTCTGCTTCGGTCGGTGCAGCAGCGTGACGCTTTCTGAGCTTAACAATTTTTTCATTGCGTGTGCGACGGCGGCGAATTTCCGGACGACGGCTTGGTGCTGACATGTATCACTCCTCACTTGTTGTTTGGATATGGCAGCCAGCGCTAGAGCGGAAGGGCAAACTGCCTAGCTAAAGATTATAGTCCACCGGCTCTAAGTTACTCGTAGAGCGCCGCGGCTTGCGCAAGTCCAAAGACAGCTCTAAGAGTCTCTGTGACCGCACACGGAAGTGCGACCCATCCCCTCGTTCACCGGCGCCTCTCCATAAATGCGGCTTATCTTATCCATAAATTTAAGTTCTTAAAATATTTGTGATGCACGCGAGAAGAATTATGTATTGGACTCTCACGTCGCGCGACCTGTAGTGTGCGCTCACTGGTCACGAGGTCATGAAGTTTTCAGATGAGATGACCGCGCGGCCCAGGGGGGAAAGTGAGCCGTCAAAATGAAGCGTACTTCCTGGGTGATCGTGACCGTGTTGGGGTTCTGCGTCGCATTTGTGCCCGCTCCACTATGCAGAGCTCAGAACCAGTCGGTGGCAATCGAACCCGCTCCATCGGAGATTTCGCAGCGAATGCAGGAGCTTGAAAAACAAGTCAGCGATCTTCGGACCGAGCTTGCTGCGCTGAAGCAAAAGGACAGCATGTCCACCAACTCCAAAACTCAGATGCACGCCGAGATTGCCCAGTCCAACCTCGTAACTACAACGTCTCCGGCCCCTTCGCCGCCAAACGCTATGTCAATCGCGAGCCTCCTGGGCCCCACGTCGGTAAGCGGCTTCGTAGACGCTTATTACAACTACAACTCCAACCAACCTTCTTCGCGGACAAGTGGATTCCGCAGCTTCGACGTTGCTTCGAATCAATTCGCACTGAATCTCGTCGAGCTAGTGGTGGACAAGACTCCAGATCCCGCGAACAGCAGGACGGGGTATCACATCGCACTTGGGTTTGGCCAAGCGATCAACGCCGTCAACGGCAGTGACCCCGGCGGGTTGGGTTTTGATCAGTATCTGAAGGAAGCCTATTTCTCCTACCTTGCGCCCGTCGGTAAGGGTTTGCAGATTGACGCCGGCAAATTCGTTACTCCGAATGGCGCCGAGGTGATCGAGACCAAGGACGATTGGAACTACTCGCGCGGTCTGCTTTTCTCGTATGCCATTCCGTATTTCCATTACGGATTGCGTGCGAAATATGCATTTAACGACAAGTATTCAGTCACCGGTTTCGTGGTCAATGGTTGGAACAACGTCGTGGAGAACAACACCGGGAAGACTTATGGAGCGAGTTTGGGATGGAATCCGACGAAGAAGCTCAGCGTCATTCAGAACTATATGGCTGGTCCGGAGCAGATCAACGACAACTCCAATTGGCGGCAGCTTTGGGACACCGTGATCACCTATTCGCCCACGAGCAAGCTATCTTTTACCGTCAACGGCGACTATGGTCGAGGGGATCATCCGATTCTCACTACGTCTCCGACCCTGACTTTCGGCCCCAAACCTGTCTTCTGGACCGGGGTTGCGGGTTATGTCAAGTACGCCCTCAACGAAAAATACGTGGTTTCGAGCCGATACGAGTATTACGACGATCATGACGGATTCACCACCGGGACCCCGCAGCACTTCAACGGTATCACGGGAACTTTTCAGCGCACGATCGCAAGCCACATTATGAGCCGTCTCGAATTCCGCCGTGATATGTCAAACCTGCCGTCATTCGTGAAAGGAAATGGGTTGCCCGTCACAGCCCAGAACACCATGACCGCTGGAGTCGTATTCATGTTCGACAGTCGCGAGGCTAGATAAAGGGAATGAAAATCTCAGATATGTATCTGCGTTGTGAAGCTATGGTCGCAACCGGGAATTTCGAACAGTTGCGAATCCGCACACGAGATGCGAGCAGCGCCGAAACTTGTGCTGCTCTCATGGGGGCGGTCGGCTTGGGTTCAAGACCAAATTACCCCTGGGACCAGTACCCAAGCCGCGCCCGCACCAAAATTTTGGCCCTATTGCCCAAATTGAACGGATATTTGTCGGACCCGACAGCGCACGAAGCTTGATCAAATTCAATTAACTCTGATTAAGGAGCGATCTATGTTTGCCAGGTTGCAAAAAGGTAAGGCGCTACCCCTAGCGGAGAAGTTCACTCGCCTGAAAACTCGTTTGGGTGATCCCGAGTGGCGCCGGTATGGGAAGCTTCTGTTTGCCGGCAAAGCAGTGGGTGTGGGTTTGGTTCTGCTCATCATCACTGTAATTTCCAGTCTCTTCTTCGGGCGGGTCTTTGCTGCGGATGCAGAAGTCAAAGCCGCGGACATCGTCAATCCGATCAACACTGTCTGGACGCTGGTGGCTGCGTTCCTGGTGTTTGGAATGCAGGTTGGATTCACCATGCTCGAGGCCGGCTTCTGCCGCTCACGCGAGACCGTAAATGTCCTGATGGAATGCATCGTCGATACCTGCCTCTGCGGATTGCTCTTCTTCGCCTTCGGCTTCGCTTTCATGTTCAGCCACGGCAACGGCTTCATCGGGTATCACTGGTTTTTCCTGAAGGATGTGCCCGCGACTTATGAAAGTACCGGAGTAGCATTTCTCGCATTCTGGCTATTCCAATTTGCCTTTGCCGACACCTGCTCAACGATCACATCGGGTGCGATGATCGGCCGCACTGGCTTTGTCGGAGACTTGCTGTACAGCATCGCGGTTTCCGGTTTCATCTACCCGATCGTCGGTCACTGGGCCTGGGGTCCGGATGGTTTTCTGGCTGCGATGGGCAGCAATGGCCATTTCTTCTCTTCGCTCGGAATGGGCTTCCATGATTTCGCGGGTTCAACAGTGGTGCACACTATCGGCGGTTTCATTGCATTGGCCGGCGCGATTGTCCTGGGTCCACGCCTGGGACGAAAGTTCAAGCGCGATGGCGGCGGTCCCATGATGCCCCACGATCTAACCATCGCAGCAAGCGGCGGTCTCCTTCTCTGGTTTGGCTGGTACGGCTTCAATCCTGGCAGCACGCTTTCGGCGATGGACTTCGAAGGCATCGGACGGGTTGCCACCAATACCACGCTGGCTGCGTGCGCAGCCGGCCTGACCGCAATGATCTACGCTTACATCCCGAACAAGAAATGGGACGTGAGCTTCACGGTAAATGGATTCTTAGCGGGATTAGTGGCGATCACTTGTCCTTGCTACTGGGTGAGTCCGACCGGCGCCATCCTGCTTGGCGGGGTTGCCGGAGTGATTGTGGTGGCAGGCGTCGAACTTCTGGAATGGCTCCGCATTGACGACCCCATCGGCGCGGTGCCCGTGCACGGCATATGCGGCATCTGGGGCACATTGTCGCTGGGATTATTTGCTTGCGGAAAATATGGAGCGACAGGACCAGTTTCGCCGGATAACTCCGCTCCGCTTACGGGGCTTTTCTATGGGGGCGGCGCTCAAGTGTTGATCGCTCAGGCGATCGGCAGTTTGATTGTCACGTCCGCTACATTTTCGATTGCTTTGGCAGTGATGTATTTGGTAAATCTAACCGGGACGCTGCGCATCTCGGCCGAAGGCGAGCTCTACGGTTTGGATCTGCACGAGCATGGTATTTCGGCTTATCCGGAATATGTCATCTCATCCCTGTCTGCACCTGGTGGCATGACGGCACAACCCCGCGCTGCCGAGCCATCACCGAGCCTGGCAGGGGCCAAGGCGCTGCAGCGGATCGCCATGGACGAAATAAGCTCTTGAATCCGGTTCGGTTTTCCCGGCCCGGTATTGGTCCTCGGAAGAAATTACATAACTTCGAGGGAAAGGGACAGATGACCAAACTTGAAGCGATTATTCAGCCATCGAGATTTGAAAACGTCAAGGAAGTACTGACCGAACTCGGCGTGGAAGGCATGACCATATCCGATGTGCGCGGACATGGGCGCCAGAAAGGTCACACTGAAACGTATCGCGGCCGGGAGTACAGTGTTGACTTGCTGCCAAAAATCAAGCTGGAGATGGTCCTGCCCGATAATCTGGTGGACTCAGTTGTAGACGCCATTGTGCAGACAGCCGGTAGTGGAAAGATCGGCGATGGCAAAATCTTTCTCTACCGAGTGGAGGAGGCAATTCGGATCCGGAATCAGGAACGCGGAGTCGCTGCGTTGTAGTTGGCGCTCTCAGTCGGGGGGCGCGTCTCTTAAAAATCGCGAGCTAATACGTGCCCGCCACGCGCGCGCGGCATGTTGTGCCCATAACCTTTCCTGATAGGCGTCATAAATAGTTTCAATTTCCCCAACTCCGAGTCGCTGGTTAAAGTAACGGTCTTGCGGCGTCTTCACCGTTTGAGTGATGCATTCAACGGTTCAGGCGCGGGTTTTACTCGACCTCCTGAAGCCAAGGAGCAAGACACATTGTTCGCAGACAAACGGCGGATCAACGTCCTCCTAACGTTGTTGTTCCTTTGCATTGCGGCTTATCCCGCCATTTCTCAGACATCTTCAAGCCTCACTTCCATCACCTCTGCGGGCCAAACCGAACGTATCACCCGACTTGAGCAAGCTGTCACCGAGGCCAAGAGTTCCGCAGACAACTCATGGATGCTGGTGAGTTCCGCGCTCGTACTCATGATGACTGGTCCGGGCCTGGCGCTGTTCTACGGCGGGCTGGTGCGTAAGAAAAATGTGCTGGCCACCATGATGCAGAGCTTTGCCTTGATGGCCATCATCACAATTCTTTGGGCGCTCGTCGGTTATAGTCTCTCGTTTGGAACTGGGAACAGCTTCATTGGCGCTTTCAATCACATCTTCCTGCGCAACGTGGGACTTCAGCCAGACGCGGACTATTCCGCCACAATTCCGCAACAGACGTTCATGGTGTACCAGTTAATGTTTGCCATCATCACCCCAGCGCTGATCACTGGGGCCTTCGCCGAGCGGATGAAGTTCAGCGCCATGGTTTTGTTCATGATCTTGTGGTCGATTGTTGTCTACGACCCAATGGCGCATATGGTCTGGGGCAAAGGAGGACTACTGAACGCAGCTTTGGGGGGACGATTCCCGACACTCGACTTTGCCGGAGGAACCGTAGTTCATGTCACGTCTGGTGTCTCTGCCCTGGTGTGTGCCCTTTATCTGGGAAAACGTGTTGGTTATCCGCGAGAGCCCATGCCGCCGCATAGCGTAGTGTTGAGTTTCATAGGAGCCTGTTTGCTCTGGGTTGGATGGTTCGGATTCAACGCAGGAAGCGCGCTGGCCGCTAGTCCGCTGGCAACGAGCGCCTTTGTCGCCACACATTTTGGAGCGGCGGCAGCAGTTGTGGGCTGGGCGGGAGCGGAGTGGCTACGAAATGGCAAGCCCAGCACTCTCGGTGCTGTTTCTGGCGCCGTGGCTGGATTGGTAGCCATCACGCCGGCAGCGGGATTTGTGAGTCCCAT
>Ga0193730_1000460_pt1 | contig 11700 bp, 6 predicted proteins | sample U1a1metaG_FD_144919 | JGI IMG/M metagenome (GOLD analysis project Ga0193730, IMG submission 144919) | Soil microbial communities from a riparian zone of the East river system, Colorado, United States - U1a1 | ecosystem: Environmental > Terrestrial > Soil > Riparian zone | place: USA: East River...
GGAATCCGAAGCGACCGGCCGCGCCATCGACGATCCCGATATCGCCTTGCGGATGTCCGAGATCGAAGTCGATATCGACACGCTGGAGATGACCGAACTGCGCGTGCTGTCGGCGCTGCAGACCGGACAAAATCCGGGCGCGGTGTCATCGCTGCTGAAGCTGCGCGTCAGCGAAATCCGCCAAGCGGTGACGCGGCTCGGCGTCGATGTGATCGGCAATAACGGCCTGTATGTCGAGCCGATGCGGCCGTTCTACAAGCTCAACGAACCACCCGCGATTCCGGAAAGCATGTTGCCGATGGTGCCGGAATATCTCAACGGCCGCGCCTACACCATCTTCGGCGGCTCGTCGGAGATCCAGCGCGACATCGTGGCGAAGATGGTGCTGGGGCTGTAGAACTCTCCACTCGTCATTCCGGGGCGCGCGAAGCGCGAGCCCGGAATCCATAACCACGATCGGGAGTATGGATTCCGGGCCTGCGCCAAGAGGCGCATCCCGGAATGACGATCGTTGGTTCGAGGCTAAGACTTCACACTCCCGCCGCCTTCGCTTCCCTTATCGCCTGCCAGACTTTCAGCGGCGACAGCGGGGTGTTGAGCGTCGTGATGCCGAGTTCGCTCAGCGCATCCATCACGCCATTGGTGATGCAGGGCGGACCGCCGATCGCGCCGGATTCGCCGCAGCCCTTGGCGCCCAGCGGATTGGTGCGGCAGGGCGCGGAATCATCCAGCGTCACCTCGATCGGCGGAATGTCGTCGGCGCGCGGCAGGCAATAGTCCTGATAGCTCGCGGTCAGCAGCTGCCCTTCGGGGTCGTAGGTCACGCCCTCATACAGCGCCTGGCCGATCCCTTGCGCGACACCGCCGTGAACCTGTCCCGTCACCAGCATCGGGTTGACGGCGACGCCGACGTCGTCGACCGTGGTGTAACGTACGACACGGCTGACGCCGGTTTCCGGATCGATCTCGACTTCGCAGATATGGGTGCCGTTGGGCCAGCTCGGGCCGTCGACCTCGCCCTCGCTGTCCACGCTCAGGCGCGCGCCGGTTTCCTTCTTGGCGATGTCGAACAAGCCGATCCGCTTGTCGGTGCCGACCACGGTGAGCCAGCCATCGCGATATTCGATGTCCTCGACGGAGGCTTCCAGCATGTTCGACGCCTTCTCGCGCGCCTTCGCGATCAGATCGTTGCTGGATACCGCCACCGCCGTGCCGCCGACGAACAGCGAGCGCGAACCGACACTACCGAAGCCGGTCGCAAGATCCGTGTCGCCCTGAACGACATCGATCTTGTCCATGGCAATGCCGAGCGACTCGGCGATCATCTGCGAATAGGTGGTCTGCAACCCCTGCCCCATCGCCTGCGTGCCGGAATGCAGGATGACGCGCCCTTCGGCCGTCGCGTGCAGGCTGACCTTTTCGGTATGTGCGCGCCCGCCGGTCCATTCGATGTAGCTGGTGAGGCCGCGGCCATAGAGCAGGCCCTTCTTCCTGGCCGCCTTCTTGCGCGCGGCAAAGCCGTCCCAATCCGAAAGCTTGGAGGCGCGCTCCAGCATGTGCGCGAACGCACCCGAGTCATAGACCTGACCGACGGCATTGGTGTAGGGCAGTTGCGCGGGCTTGATGTAATTCACCTTGCGAATGGCACGCGGGTCCATTCCGATCTGGCGTGCGGCAGCATCCATCAGCCGCTCGACGATAAAGACGCCTTCCGGGCGGCCCGCGCCGCGATAGGCGCCGACCGGTGCGGTATGCGTCATCACGGCCTTGACCTCGTAGTGCACCAGCGGAAGGTCATACACGCCGCTCTGCACGAACGGCCCCAGCACCAGCGGAATGATGGTGCCGGCGCCGGTGAGATAGGCGCCGGTGCCGCCGACCGAGCGCACCCGATAGGCCTGCACCCGGCCCTTGGCGTCGAGCGCGAATTCGCCGGTCGATGTCAGGTCGCGGCCATGGGTGCCGCCGACGAACTCGTCGGTGCGGTCGCCGCGCCAGCGCACCTTGCGGGCCAGCTTGACGGCGGCGTAAGCCACCATGCCGTCTTCCGGATAGAGATTGGTTTTCTGCCCAAAACCGCCGCCGATATCGCCGACCAGCACGCGCACGCTTTCCTTCGGCCGTTTCAGGATCGCTTCGGCGAGAACGTCGCGGGTTGAGCCCGGGGTCTGGGATTGTACGTGCAGGATCAGCCGCCCGGATTTCTTGTCGATTTCGGCGATGGTTGAGCGCGGCTCCATCGCGGAAGGAATCAGCCGCTGGCTGACGAGATCGAGCGAGACCACATGCGCGGCTTGAGCGAATGCCGCCTCGACCGCGGCCGCGTCGCCATAGCTCATCGCCGCGACAATGTTGTCGGGTGCGTTGGCCCACACCACGGGTGCGCCCGGCTTGGTCGCCGCCATCGGATCGACCACCGATGGCAGCACTTCGTATTCAACCGCGATCGCCTCGGCCGCGGTCTGGGCTGCAACCCGCGACGTCGCCACCACGGCGGCGACCGGTTCACCGGCAAAGCGCACGATCTCATGGGCCAATAGCCGGCGCGGCGGCACCGTCATCGGCGAGCCGTCGGGACGCATGAACACCGACAGCGTCGGGATGGTGCCGATATCGTCGGCGACCAGATCGGCACCGGTGTAAACCGCCTCGACACCGTGCATTTCGCTGGCGGTCTTGATGTCGATCGACACGATCTTCGCATGGGCATGCGGCGAGCGCAGCACATGCAGCCACAGCGCGCCGTCTTCCGGTCGGTCGTCGATGAACTGCCCCTTCCCGGTGAGAAGTCTCTGGTCCTCAAGTCGCCTGACGGGCTGGCCCGCACCGAAACGCATGCTGCCGGGAAGAATATTCATCAGTTTGTCCTTCGAGTCTTTTGTTCGATTGGGCGGGTTTTAGCGGATAGGCAAGTTAGAGGCCAACCCCAGGCAGCACCAAAAAAAATCGTCATGGCCGGGCTTGTCCCGGCCATCCACGTCTTGTTGCGTTGAGAAAGTAAGACGTGGATGCCCGGGACAAGCCCGGGCATGACGGTGTTCGTCAACTCAAATCCCGCAACACCGCCTCTACCGCCTTGCGCTCGTCCGCCGTGAGCGCGGCCTGGGGGGCGATGGGATCGCCGACCTCGTAGCCCTGGATCGCCAGCCCGGCCTTGATGCATGCCGCCAGATTGTAGCGCGCGAATGCTTCGTTGACGCGCCACAACCGCCGCTGCAGCGCCAGCGCATCGTCCCAGCAGGCGGCCATGCAGAGATTGTAGAGCTCGACGCTCTGGCGCGGAATGAGGCAGGCCGGTCCAGCCATCCACCCGACTCCGCCGATCAGCATCACCGCGGCCGGGATATGCGCCGACGCCGAGAACACGCGGATGGAGTCGCCGCAACGGTTCATGATCGACAACAGCCGTCCGGTATTGGTCGAGGCGTCCTTGATGTAACCAATGCGCGGATGCGCTGACAGTCGCGCGATTACGTCGAGCGACAGGTCGGAGCGCTGAAACTGCGGATTGGTGTAGATCACCACGGGAATATCGACCGCATCCGCAATGGCGCGGAAATAGGATTCGACCTGCGCATCGCCGAGTGGGAAATACGCTTCCAGAATGGCAAGGATGCCGTCGGCGCCGAGCTGCTGATAGGCTTTCGCCTGCGCGACCGCATCCGATGTCGAGGTCGAGGCGACGCCGGCCACCACGGGCACCCGGCCATTGGCGGCTTCAATGGAGCTTTGCACCACCGCCATGCGCTGTGCGTTGTTGAGATAGGCGAACTCGCCGGTCGAGCCAAGCGGCGTCAGCCCATGCACGCCTGACTTGATGAGATCATCACACAGACGGCCGAGCACGCCGGTGCGGATTTGCCCATCGGCATCGACGGGCGAGACCAGATAGGGAAAGACGCCGTGAAAGTCAGGCATGGTGGGGATTGTGCCTTGATCGGCGCTTCAATTACCGGTGGCGCGCCACTCAGAACAAAATTGCGAACTCTTATGTAATTGAATTTGCCATATAGTCCAGGCGCTCCTCCCCAAGCAACCAGGTTTGCGGCGCGGGCACTGCTCGCTCATATACGACGCAACGGACGAGGCCTGATCGTCACGCACATCGTGGAGTGCGGAAACCTGAGCTTCGGGCCGCCTGTGTCGCCTCCCAAATTCGGGCGGGCGTTGCGGGCATGTCGAGATGCCGCACGCCCAAGGGCCTTAGCGCGTTCATCACGGCGTTCATGATGGTGGCAGGCGCAGCGATTGCGCCAGCCTGACCGCTTCCCTTCACGCCCAGCCGATTGGCGCGGCTTGGAAACTCAGTTGTCAGGTTGCCCTCGAACGAAGGAATGTCGTCCGCACGCGGCAAGGCATAATCCATCAGCGAGCCTGAAAGGATCTGGCCTGTCTCGACATCGAACAGCGCTTGTTCGAGCAGCGCCTGGCCGATCCCTTGCACCACGCCGCCATGCACCTGGCCCAGTGTCAGGCGAGGATCAAGCAGGCGGCCGTAGTCGTCGAAGATCACGTAGCGGTCGAGCGTCACTTCACCCGTCGCAGGATCGATCTCCACTTCGGCGACGTGGCACCCGTTGGGGAACGTGTAGCGGTCGCAGAGGTGCGTCGCCTGGTGCGCCAGACCGGGCGCAACATCGCCGGTCACCTGGTATGAGGCACGCGCCACCTCGTCCAGGCTGATCTCCTGTCCGGTCGCGGCCACGCGCAACATGCCTGCTTCGTAGTGGACGGCATCGGCGCTGGTCTGCAGCAAGCGTGCGGCAAGCTGCCGCGCGTTCTCGATCAGGCCTTCGGCCGCGAGCAACAGAGCGGTGCCGCCCTGGTGCATGGATCGCGCCCCGCCATGCCCGCCTCCGCTGCCGAGATCGTCGGTATCGCCCTGCCGAAACCGGAAGCGCTCGAGCGGTAAACCAAGCGTATCGGCTGCGATCTGCGCATACGTTGTCTCATGGCCCTGGCCATTGGATTGCGTGCCGACCTTCAGATAGATCCGGCCGTCCTCGCCGTAATGCAGTTCCGCCACTTCGTTGGGCTGGCCGCGCGCGGTTTCGAGAAAGCAAGCATAGCCGAGGCCACGAAGCTTGCCCTGCGCGCGCGAGCCTTGCCGACGCGCGTCGAATCCTGCAACTGCAGCGACTGCGAGATCGATCGCGTGAACAAAGCTGCCTTGCTCGACCGACAGCCCCATCGCGGTGCGATGAGGAAAACTGCGAAAGATGTTCTTGCGCCGCAGTTCGAGCGCGTCCATCCCGAGTTCGGCCGCGGCGGTGTCGATGCATCGCTCAACCAGATAGTTCGCCTCGGGTTTGCCGGCGCCGCGATAGGCGTCGACCGGCGTCGTGTTGGTGAAGACGCCACTGGTCTGAAATGCGACCAGCGGGATGTCGTACACGCCACCCATCGCGCTACCCATCGCCATGGTCGGCACGGCCGGCGCCACTGTCGAGACATAAGCGCCCATATTGGCAAGGATTTTGGCTTCGAGAGCCAGGAATTTGCCATCGCGGTCGAGCGCAAGGCGAGCCCGGACGAGGCTGTCGCGGCCATGCACGGAGGCAATGAATTCCTCGCTGCGGTCCCCGATCCACTTCACCGGGCGGCCGACGCGGCGCGCCGCCCACAGAACGTTCTTCATCCCGAAGCCGCCGCCGACATCGGGAATGCTGACGCGAAGTTTTTCGCGCGGGATTCGGAACACCGAATCTGCGAGCAGATCGCGGATCATGTGCGCGCCGGCGGCTGAGGCGGTCAGGTGCAGACGGCCGTTCGATGCGTCGAATGCGCCGAGCGCACCGCGCGTTTCCAGCGGCGCGGCCACCACGCGATTGTTGATCAATTCGCATTCCACGACATGAGCGGCACCGTGCATGGCCGCCTCTACAGGGCCGATCTCGCCGCGCTGGAATTCAAACGCGACGTTGTTTGGGGCCTCCGGCCAAATCGACGAATTTCCCGACCGAACTGCTTGTGCCATCGAAATGACCGGCTGCAGCGGTTCGTAGTCGACGACGATCACCTCGGCAGCATCGCGTGCGGTTTCGGCGCTTTCCGCGACCACGAACGCGATGGGCTCCCCGACATAGCGAACGACTTCGCGAGCCAGCGCGTGGCAGGGCGGAACGATGAGGGGCTTCGCCATCGGGATGTTGGTCACCGCGCAAGGCAAGGGTCCGATATTGTCTGCAGCCAGATCGAAGCCGGTGAGAACGGCCGCGACGCCCTGTATCCGAAGCACCGCATCGACATGGATCGCCACGATGCGCGCGTGCGCATGCGGCGAGCGGACGACGACGCCATGAAGCGCGTCTGGCACGGACAGATCGGCGATGTAGCACCCTCGCCCCCGCACGAAGCGCTCGTCTTCAAGGCGGTTGATGCTGCGGCCCAACAACTGCTCGGTCATGCGAAGGTGTATGGAACGCGAGGGCTACAAAGGCAACAGCAGCGAAGCGGATGGGGAGCAGAACGAATTTGCTCATGATCAGGAACTTCAAGGGGAAATTTGCCGAGCCGATCCTTCAGGGCCGCAGGGTCCCGAAGGGTTTCCCGGCAAATCTCGCCAAGCTAGCTCGCCGAAAACTGATTATGGTGGACGCCGCCGCCTTTCTTGAGGCCTTGAACTCGCCTCCCGGAAACCGCCTTGAAGCTCTTAAGGGGGTAAGCACTCGATCCGCATCAACGATCAATGGCGGGTCGTGTTCAGGTGGACCGATGCGGGTCCCGAAGACGTGGAGATAGTCGACTATCACTAGCCAGACCGGCCGAATGTGGCCACCGAATAGGAGTTCGCACATGGCAAAGAAACTTCCGCCGGTTCATCCCGGCGAAATCCTGCGGGAAGAATTTCTCGTTCCGCTTAAGCTGACACCTTACGCGGTCGCGGCCGCGCTGAACGTGCCGCGCACCCGGATCGAACGCATTGCGCGCGAAGAAAAGCCCGTTACGGCCGACACCGCGCTGCGGCTCGGCAAATTCTTCAAGACCGGCGCTGCGTTCTGGATGAACATTCAGGCGCGCTTCGATCTCGAAACGGCCGAAGACGTGCTCGCGCCGCAGATCAAGAAGATCGCGTCTTACGAGGCGGTGTGAGAGCGATGCAAATCGCGCGTACCGAGTATCTTGTAACCGATAGCCTGACACCCGGCGCGACGTCCAAGGCCTAGTTTAGAGCCATACGGTGACGGCGAGAAATCCTTCCGCCGCGAAATGGGCGGCGCAAAACGCGTCCGCGGCTCCCTCACATCCGCCCAGCGTCCCTGAGCACCGCGATCGTCCGCAATGCAATACCGCGCATCAAACCGATCTCGGTCACATCCCGTCCGTCGGCGAGCGCCTTTGCAACGATCGCGAGTTCGCGCCAACATAGATCGGCGGCCTCAGGCGCCTCACGCATCCATAGGGCCGTGCGCAAAACAACGTCAGCCCATCTGTCACGACGTCGTCCAATGACACTCTGCAATAGATAGGTAGCAAGTTTAGTGCGATCACGGCCGCGGGCGCGCTCCACGGCTTGAGCCACCTGCGGGTCATCCTCGAACCAGGATTGTGCGACGGTCTCCAGCTCGGCAAGTTTGCTGCTCTTCCGTAGCACCGATGCGAGCGCGGCGGGCTCACACATCGCCTTGGGGACCTCGGCGATCAACCCAGCGAGCGTTTCACCAAAAGCCATGCGCGCGGGTTGCCAATCGGCACCACCGATCGTTTCAGCGACCTGGAGCAGGCCGAATGGTGGCGCTTCCCGTTTCTCGATACTGAGCGCCAGTTCGTGCGCCAAGATGCGATCGAGATATGTACGGGATACGGCAAGCGTAGGGGTGTCCATCCCGGCGGCGGCGAGGCTCATCTCGATCTGGCGGCCGGATTCCGGTTCGCCACTCCAGGCATCCGCAATCCCCCCTTTGATCAGGACCGATGATATCCGCTTTTTCCGTCCGACCGGGGATATCAGCAGGAATCCTTGCGCTGTGGCGCCATCGACGCTAGTGGCGACAATTGCCTCTATGCTGCCAGCCTCCCATGGTGCGCAATCGATCCCCGCCGCCCGCGCCTTGCGGATGACCGCGTCGACTGCGGCTCGCTCGTTCTCGGGTCGCCAATTGCGCATCGCAATCAGCCGCCGAACCTCGGTCGACGTCAGCGAGGCTGCGACCTGCGCAAGCGCTCCGGCAACCGCCTGGCGCACGGTCGAATTTGGATCGAGCAAGAACAGAACCGCGGCGCCACGCGCTTCGGGGATGCCGGCAAACACCAGGCCCACCGCCAAGGCGCTGCGGGTTTCCGCCGGCATGGCATGACCGCTTTCGATCAGCGAGCCGACGGCCAGGAACGGATCGCCGTCGCACGCTTCGAGGATGCCGGCGAGAGCGGCGCGGACGTCGGTCGGAAGCGGTCCGTCCTGGTTCCGATCAACGAGCTGATTTGTCGACGCCGCGGCAAGCTCTGGCGACGCAGGGATTTTCGACTGATGCAGCGCTCCCCCCACAAAGGCAAGCATGCGCCCGTCGACGTTTCCGGCCTCGACCTGTGCGACGACGTCGGCTTGAAAATCCGCGATCAGTTGGCTTGCGTCCGCGTAGCCGCGATCGGTGCGATAACGTAGATGCTCAAGCAGCCGCTGAAGCAGAAACAGATAACCGATCGCAAGCGGCTCATCCTTGCCGGCCGGAGGCATGTGGCGAGCCGCGCCCGTGAAAGCGGCAAAGATTTCGCGTGGGGAGCTTTCGCAATACCGATCGAAGGCATCGTTGAACGGGGGCGGTCGACCTTTGGCGATCGCCTGCGCGATCCGTCTCGCATGCTCATCCGTCGGCGAGGATTTTGTCTGGGCTCGGCTCATCGAGGTGCCTCCGCGAATCATTTGCAATGATAGCCGGGAGTTGGTCTCGTTCCTTTCAGAGCCGGCGATATCCACTCAAAAAATCCGCCCTTGTCGACGGACAGGCTGAAAGGAATTATCCGGCTTGGCCGCCTCTTTATAATTCCGCCCGCGCTCCTCTAGCTATTTGGTCGCTTAACTATCGCGTAGCTTCCGCAGATACGTTCGACGTGACCGCCTGACCGGAAAACAAATCGTGTGTTGCCTGATAACCAACGCGGCGTTTCGCAGCCATGCGGGCCAGAACCGGCACTCTCATGTCGACATAATCATATATAATCACCTCGCGCTTGGCGTCGTTGAGCCGATGCCATCTGAGCGACCGCGGAAAAGCCGGCGAAACAGAGCAATCTTCTCTTTGATTGCCGAATTCCGGTCGATGGGAGCGCCGGCTCTTGCCGGAAGGACCACGTTAATGGCCGCGGTCCCCTCACTCTGCGCCGATCGCAGAGTGTTGATCTCGGCTACGATCTCCTCGCGCCGGCGTTCCAGCGCAGTGAGCCGCGCCACGAGTTCGGTAATTCTGGCGTCTATTTGCGTCATCGTGAAGATTGGCGTGTGCCAACTTGATCCAACGTCAGTTTGACGCAATTTTGCTTCGCCCGATAGCGCCGATCCTAGCCCCGGGTTCGCAGTTTTATTCTGAATGGTGGCAAAATGGCGCTCCCTAGGAGCATCGGCGAGCGCGCTCATAAACCCTGATAAAACAAGCACAAATCAGCTTGCCTGCTTCGCGAATGCTACCACTGAAAGCTACCACCATCAACCGCACAACGGTCGTCGATGGCTCGGTCGTTCTCTACATGCGACGGTCGCGAGTACAGTTGGGTGGGTTCTGCCGAAGGCCCGCGACAACATTGAAAAACCTAGACAATTTGTACGCTCGATGTCTCCCTTTGTATCAATCTTTTGTATTTTGTAAATCGGCAAGCCAGCTTCGGTCTACGATCCTTTTAACAGTTCTCGCAGCAAAGCCTCCGTGGCTCTCGCGGAAACCGAACATCCATAATGGTGTAGGTCATCGTCCTTCGCAGAGTCAGCTAGATCGACAACGCATTTGGCCGAAAAATAATGTTGCAAGCTTCCGGGCGCTTCATGCGCCGCATAATACATGCCGAATGTTTCCATATCCAGCGCCGCTACCCGCGCGTCCTTGATTCGGCGCCACTGGCGGGAAGAGAAAGGCCTTCGCACCATCGCGCTTGCGCAATTCATCCGCGTACTTAAGAAACCCCAGCTTCACGAGTTGTGTGTGGATCGGAATAACTCGCTCTGACGCCTTGGTTTTCAGCCGCTTACCAAGGGACGCTTGCGATGTGATGTATAACAGAGGCGATGACGTTTCAGGCTCTATCTGCACATCGGCGGTGGTGAGGCCAGCCAACTCAGCCTGCCGCGCACCTGTGAACAGCGCTAGCAACGGCAACCAAAATGCGGCGACACCCCGGCCTCCCTCTGGATACTCGTGCTTGGTGAACACGGGGGCCGCAAATAGAAGTCTAAGGTCGGCGTTCTCGAACGATGTACGTTCAGACTGTTCCCCCTGCACACGCATTCTAGCAAATGGGTCAGCCCATGCCGTGTCCTCGGGTACTACACCGTTTGCGAACGCCCACGCGGCAATAGCCTGCACTGCCCCAAGCTGCTTGTTGATTGTACCCGGCGAGACCTTTGGCGCTTCGGGGTGCGTGCGCCCCCATGCGCTCAACTCCGGCAAGCCGGCTTTGCGCAACTCTCCGATGCGACGTTGCGGCACGTCCTGTAGAGCCTCCCGGAAGAGCCGCGCATGAGATTTCTTGATTGCTGCCGCAGGCATGTCGCCGTGCAGTTGAATGAACATTTCCACCGCGCGCCTGTATTCGTGAACAGTCCCGGCAGGGCGCGACCGCTCCTTATCCCAGCCTTCAAAAGCATTGCGCAAGGTGCCACCTGACTCAGGCGCTGCCATGAAACCAAGCATGAATTTTGGTGTCGCAACTGGTTGGCCCGTGTTCCGCTTCTCGATAGCCAACAGCGCGCTTACATATGCTCTGAGCGCTTCTGTTCCTAGCTGACGATACGATATGCTTGATTTGTCGAGGTTGATTTGAAAATCGGCTAAGAGAATATCAACATCGTCCACGACCGCTGAGATGTCGCCGCGAGCTAGGGCTTCCTGCATTATTTGCAATTCAGAAACGAGATTGCCCTTCTGCTCGCTTAGCTGTTCCGGTGACCAACCAAATTCACGCAGAGTGTGGAGCGGAGAGCGGGAGTTAAACTCCTCACCCCGTCGCCGGAGTTTTGCCTCCAAGCTGGCCATGTAGGCTCTGCCTCCGAAACGCGCGGCTTCATCGTCCGCCAGCAGTTTGCCGAAGAGCGCTTCCGCCATGCGCGCAATCTCTGCCGCGTTGAGCGCCTTCCGCGAAGCTGGCGGGGCATCCGCTAGCTCTAGAGCAGCAGTCGCCTCGCTGAAGGTCCGATCAAACCCCGCAAGCACGAGCTTCGCGCGGACGTTCGCAGCCTTTAACTCCTTTGTGCCGAGGGACTTCTTGAGAAATACTTGTTTGGTTTTGCCATTCCCGAGAACGCGCGCCACGGCCACCTGCAGCCGCTCAGGCACCTTTCGTTGGGCATACCAAGTCCCGTGCTGGTTCTTAATCAAACCCATCAGCGCTCGCGTCAAAACTACCACCCAGTGCTACCACTACTGAGCAGTCCAAGGCCGATGTTATGCTATGTTCTTGAGTTACCGAGGCTTCCGCGAGCCTTGGCGCTCCCTAGGAGAATCGAACTCCTGTTTTCGCCGTGAGAGGGCGACGTCCTAACCGCTAGACGAAGGG
>Ga0193730_1000461_pt1 | contig 11693 bp, 11 predicted proteins | sample U1a1metaG_FD_144919 | JGI IMG/M metagenome (GOLD analysis project Ga0193730, IMG submission 144919) | Soil microbial communities from a riparian zone of the East river system, Colorado, United States - U1a1 | ecosystem: Environmental > Terrestrial > Soil > Riparian zone | place: USA: East River...
GCTCGACGTGACGACGCAGGCGCAGATCATGAATCTGATGAAGAGCCTGCAGGAGGATTTCGGCAGCGCGATCATCGTCATCACGCACGACCTGGGTGTCGTCGCCGAGACCGCGGATGATGTCCTCGTCATGTACGCCGCGCAGGTTGCCGAGCAAGCGCCTGTCGAAAGGCTGTTCAACAGGCCGCATCATCCGTACACCTGGGGACTGCTCGGCTCGCTGCCGCGCCTCGACGCCGACGTCGACCGCCTGGTGCAGATTCCCGGCCAGCCGCCATCCCTGCTCAGGCCGCCGAGCGGCTGCCGTTTCCATCCGCGGTGCCCGTACGTCTTCGACAAGTGCAAGACGGTCGACCCCCCGCTTGTGGGCATCTCCGACGACCCGTCGCACCTGCAGGCCTGCCATCTGGACGAAGAGACCAAAGACCGAGAGGCCGCCAAGCTGCTTGCAGCGACGATGGCCCAGGCCTCCTAGGCTAGTGCCCCGTCCAGCGAGACATGTCGGCTTCTGGCGCGCGATCACGAGGGGCCAGAGCCCACCCTCGCAAGAAACTCGACGGCATCACTTGACGGGGCACTGAGCGATGGCTGAAGACCTGCTCGTAGTCGAGGACGTCAAGAAGCACTTTCCGGTCACCCGGGGAATCATCTTCCAGAAGCAAATCGGGGCGGTCAAAGCGGTGGACGGCGTCAGCTTCTCCGTCAAGTCGGGAGAGACGCTCGGGATCGTGGGCGAGTCCGGCTGCGGCAAGTCGACCCTGGCCCGCTGCATCATGCGCCTGCTCGACGTGACCGACGGCAAGATCATCTTCGACGGCCGCGATATCTCGACCCTGTCCCGTCCGGCCATGCGGCCGATCAGGCGCGAGATGATGATGATCTTCCAGGACCCGTACGCATCGCTCAATCCGCGCAAGCGCGTCGGCTCCATCGTCTCCGAGGCGCTCGAGGTGCACAAGCTGGGGACGGCTTCCGAGACGAAGCGGCGCGTTCAGGAATTGCTCGAGGTCGTCGGCCTCAACCCCGAGCATTACAACCGGTTCCCGCACGAGTTCTCCGGCGGCCAGCGCCAGCGGATCGGCGTTGCCCGAGCGCTGGCGATCAACCCGAAGCTGATTGTCTGCGACGAGCCTGTCTCGGCACTGGACGTCTCCGTGCAGGCGCAGATCCTCAACCTACTCGAAGACCTGCAGCAGGACTTCGGGCTCACGTACGTCTTCATCGCCCACGACCTGAACGTCGTCCGGCACATCTCGGACCGAGTGCTGGTCATGTACCTCGGCAAGATCGCCGAGCTCGCGCCGAAGGTGGAGCTGTACGAGCAGCCGAAACATCCGTACACGGGCGCGCTGCTCTCCGCGGTGCCGATCGCCGATCCGGCGCGTGGCCGCGCCCGCCAGCCGATCGTCCTCGAGGGTGACGTGCCGAGCCCGCTGAACCCGCCGAGCGCCTGCAATTTCCATCCGCGCTGCCCGCGCTTCCAAAAGGGGCACTGCGACGTCGAGGATCCGCCGCTCTACCCATTCGGCGACGGGCACGTGGCCGCCTGCCATTACCCGCTGGAGCGCTGGCCGCTCGCGGCGGATGAGTTCCGGAGGCCCGGCACCGCCGGTCCACCGGTTGAACCTTCGGCAGTTTCCTAAGTGCGGCACCTGCTCGTCCCGGCTCTTCGCCGGTTCGCGATCTTGCTGATCGCGATCGGCGTCGGGACGCTAGTGGCGTCGATTCTGGTGGGACTGCTCCTCGGGGCTTCGCTGCCTCGCTCGATCGCGCTGGGGTACTACCTGGTCGGCTGCTTCCTGCTACTCGCGGGCTTTTTCTTCGGCAACCGCGGGCCGGTGCGTCCGAAGGGAGACGTCGACACGGGAGGGATGTTCATGCGGGCGGCGACGCGCCGACTCCGCTGGGCGACAAGGGACGAGCAGGAGGAGTCGATCAACTCATCGGCGGTCTTCGTTCTGCTCGGTGTGGCCCTCATCGTCCTGGGCGCCGCATCGGACAATCGCCACGCTCTGTTCTAGGACGGCGGCTCCCTGCAGGGAGGATTGGCTAAGAACTTCCTGAAAAGTGCCTAACCGTCCTCCGGAGTTTTCGTCACACTGAGTAATGGTGCGAGGACGCTCCCAAAAGTGCGAGCAAATGCGCGGGTCAATCTCGGCCGCGATCGACGGCGAGCTGTCGGAGTTCGAGTCGATCCTGCTGCGCGGCCACCTGAACCGCTGCGGCTCCTGCAGGGCGTTCAAGGCCGACGCCCAGAGGTTCGCCATGGCCATGCGCGTGGCTCCGCTCGAGCCGCTGAGCAGAGCTGTCACCGTCCCCTCGCGCCGCAGGAAGCTTGTGTCGCTCCGTGTCCCGGTAGCGGCTGCCGTTGCTGTCTCGATGATCGTCTTCGGCGGCGTGTTCGAATCGCTCCACTCCAGCGCTGTGATCCACGCGTCACAACCTTCCGGGACGGCGTTCGACAGCCAGGGCCTGAGATTCATGCAGCTGCAGAAGACACAACGGACCACCAACCAGCTCGCCGTCCGGAGAGCCCAGACTCAGGCGAGCCAGATTCCGCGCCATCCCGGATTTCAGCCCTAAGGCGACGTAACGCTTTCACCTGCAGCGAGACGGATACTCTGAGTCTCGTGCCGATTCCTTCGCTCGTCACCTCGTACGTCTGAAGCCTTGACCACGCCGAACGTGTGTCGGCGATGCTGAAGGCCTACGACACGAGAGCATTGCCGGACCGCCCCAATAGGGCCTTCGGTAAACTGCGGGCGCTGGTGGGGCGCCTCCGAGGTCGCCCGGTTCCGATCCTCGAGGAGACGCATGCCTGAGCAGCAGAACGTCGGCAAGGTGGTTGAGATCAAGGGCGTCGTCATCGACGCCGTCTTCACGGACACGCTGCCGGAGATCAACACGGCGCTGGAGATTGCGGTACCGGTCGAGGACGGGCCTGACGGCGTGTTGATCGCGGAGGTGCAGCAGCATCTCGGCGACGACCGCGTGCGCGCTGTCGCAATGGACTCGACGGACGGGATTCCGCGCGGCGTCGACGTGGTCGACACAGGTGCGCCGATCACGGTGCCGGTCGGGAAAGCGACGCTCGGCCGGATCTTCAACGTTCTCGGCGAGCCGATCGACACAGACGAGCCGGTCAAGGCCGAGGAGCGCTGGCCGATCCACCGCGACCCGCCGAGCTTCGAGGACCTCCAGCCCACGACCGAGGTCTTCGAGACGGGCCTGAAGGTCATTGACCTGATCGCCCCGTTCATCAGGGGGGGCAAGGTCGGCCTCTTCGGCGGCGCCGGCCTTGGCAAGACCGTTCTGATCCAGGAGTTGATCCGTACGGTCGCGAGCGAGCACCAGGGCAACTCGGTCTTCGCCGGCGTCGGCGAGCGGACGCGCGAGGGCAACGATCTCTACCTCGAGATGCAGGAGTCCGACGTTCTCAAAGACACAGCGCTCGTCTTCGGACAGATGAACGAGCCGCCTGGCGCACGCCTGAGGGTCGGCCTGACCGCGCTGACGATGGCGGAGTACTTCCGCGATCAAGGCGGCGACGTGCTGCTCTTCATCGACAACATCTTCCGCTTCGTCCAGGCCGGTTCCGAGGTTTCCGCGCTGCTCGGGCGGATGCCGAGCGCGGTCGGTTACCAGCCGACGCTCGCGACCGAGATGGGTCAGCTCCAGGAGCGGATCACCTCGACACGCGCGGGGTCGGTCACGTCGGTCCAGGCGATCTACGTGCCCGCCGACGATCTCACCGACCCGGCTCCGGCGAACACGTTCGCCCACCTTGACGCGTTCATCACGCTCGAGCGGTCGATCTCGGAGAAGGGGATCTATCCGGCGATCGACCCGCTCGGCTCGAGCTCGCGCGCGCTTTCCCCCGACATCGTCTCGGCGGAGCATTACGAGACGACCACTCGGGTCCAGGAGGTGCTCCAGCGCTACAAGGAGCTGCAGGACATCATCGCCATCCTCGGGATCGACGAGCTCTCCGACGAGGACCGGCTGATCGTCCAACGCGCGCGGAAGATCGAGCGCTTCCTCTCGCAACCGATGTTCGTCGCCGAGGTGTTCACGGGTCAGCCGGGCAGGTACGTGAAGCTCGAGGAGACGATCCGCGGCTTCAGCGAGATCCTCGACGGTAAGCACGACGACCTGCCGGAGCAGGCCTTCTACCTGGTCGGGACGATCGACGACGCCGTCGCGAAGGGGCGCGACCTGAGCGGCGAGCCCGATCAGAAGGCTGAGGTCGAAGAGCCTGAAGCCGAAGAGGTATCCGAGCAGGCCGAAGAGACCGAAGCGGTCCCCGCCTAGGTAAATGGCAGACGACCGCCGTCTGTTCTCGATCTCGCTGACGACCCCGGACGGGGCGGTCTTCGAGGAAGAGGCCGAGATGGTCATCGTTCCCGGCGCCGCGGGCGAGATCGGCGTGCTTGCGCGGCACGCTCCGCTGATCGCGCTACTGAAAGCAGGGTCGACACGCGTGTACATGGACCGGGAGACCCAGAACGTGCTGGAGTTCGCGACCGGCCCCGGCTTCTTCACCGTCGAGCAGGACCGCGCGCTCGCACTGGTCGACACTGCCGTCGACGTGCGCGAGATCAATCCAGCGGTCGCCGAGGAGCAGCTCGAGCAGGCACGCGCCGAGCTCGAGCGGGTTGAGCGCGGCGAGTCGGACGCAGACCGCTGGCAGCTCGAGCAGCGGATCAAAGCGGCCGAGAACCAGCTAACGGCAGCGGGTAGGTAATCGCGAAAAATGCTGCGCATTTGCCGCGAAACTGGTTTGTCCCCCCGCTTCGCTTGGGAGACCCGATGAAAGCCTTTGTTCCCGGCATCTATCCGCGTTCGGAGGAGCTTGTCCAGGCCACCCGAGACCTCGATCGGGGCCGCACCTCGCAAGAAGCGGTAGACGAGCAGGTCGAGCGCGATCTTGCCGAGCTCGTTTCCGTTCAGCAGCAGGCGGGCCTTGACCTCTTGACCGACGGAATGCTGCGCTGGCAGGACCCCTTCCGCCCGCTGCTCGAGGCGGCGGAGGGCCTCGAGACAGGCGCGCTCACCCGCTTCCTCGACACGAACACCTTCTATCGCGCTCCACACGCGACGACAGCGACACCTCGGTTGTCGGCCCCGCTGGGCGAGCGGTACGTCGCGCCGTTGCCCGGGCCTCGCCTTGTGACGCTGCCGTCGCCCTTCGCCCTTTCGCAGGGCACGGGTGTTCCGGCGCTCACGATCGCCGAGAACGTCCTCAAACCTGCCCTGGACGCGATCGACGCCGAGCTTGTTGTACTCGCGGAGCCGTTCTTCGGCCGCGTGGAGGGCGCGTCGCCGAGCGACCTCGAAGAGCCGCTTGCCGCACTCGGCGGAGGGCCGAAGCTCGCGCTGCAGCTGACGTTCTGCGACGCGCGTAAGCCGCTCGAGCAGGGCCTGGCCGAGCTCCCCGTCGACGCGATCGGGATCGACTTCTACGGAACCCACCTGACCGATGTGCCGAAGGGCTTCGGCAAGCTCCTGCTCGCCGGCGTCGTCGACGCGCGCAGCTCCGCGCTCGAAGATCCGCGCGAGCTCGCCCAATTCGCCGATCGACTCCGCAACGACAGGGAGGTCGAGCAGATCGCACTCGTCCCGAACGGCGACCTTCAGTTCGTCTCCGCCAGGATCGCCCGAGAGAAGCTCTCCCGGCTGGGCAAGGCGAAGACGGCTACCGTGGAGGCCGCCGCTTAGCCGCGAAAAATGCTGACGCATTTTCCGCGGACTGGTTTGTGACATTGCTTCGCTTGTCAGAACAGGAGAAGAAATTGAAGCTCTTGACCCATGAGATCGGATCGCTGGCGAAGCCGCCCTGGCTCGTCAAGGCCTCGGCCGGGACGCCGCTCGGCGACAGCGATATCGAGCACGCTCGCGCTTGGGGCGAGAAGCTCGGCGTCGACGGACACGAGGAGCTCGTCGAGACGCTGCAGCGGGGAAACCCCGACAAGGCCGAGCTCGGACACTGGGCGAGTCGCTACGCGCTCCGCCTACTCGAGAGCGCGGGCATCGAGATCGTCTACGACGGCGAGCAGCAGCGAACCGAGATGTACGCGTGGGCCGTCGACCATTCGGACGGATTCGAGCGGCGTGGCACGGTGCGGAGCTTCGACAACAAGTACTACTCCAAGTCGGCAGTGACCGGCGAGCCGTCGCTGCGCGAGCCGTACCACAACGACGAGTTCAAATTCCTCCAGTCGGTCGCGAACCACGACCTGAAGATCCCGGTTACGGGCGCGTACACGATCGCCGTCTGGTCCTATGACGAGCACTACGGTCCGCAGACCGGACGCATCGGCGCGGGCCACGGGCGGAATGAAGAGCTGGCTGCCCGGAGAGAGTTTGCCAACGACCTAGCCCGGAACGTGATCAGGCCGAACCTCGACTCCCTGATCGAGCTCGGGGCCAAGTGGATCCAGATCGACGAGCCAGGCGCATCGACTGAGGCGGACGAGCTGGACATCTTCGTCGAGAGCTTCAACGAGAGCGTCGAGGGACTCGACTGCTTCTTCTCGACCCACCTCTGCTTCTCCGACTACGACCTCTTCTTCCCGGCGATCGAGCAGATGCACGGTTGCAAGCAGTTCTGCGTCGGGTTCGCGAACTACGACAGCCGGGAGCTCGGGACGTCGGGCGCCGACCGGCCCGGCTACGAGGTGATCTCGAAGTTCCGCGACCTGCCCTACGAGCCGATCCTCGGCCTCGGCGTCCTCGACATCCACACGGACTTCGTCGAGTCGCCCGAGCTCGTGCGCGACCGGATTCTCTATGCCACGGAGGTCTTCGGGGATCCCGAGCGAATCCACGTTTGTCCCGACTGCGGGTTGCGTACGCGTAGCTGGGAGGTGGCGTACGAGAAGCTCAGGAACATGGTCGAAGGAACGAAGCTCGCCGAGCAGGCGCTGTCGACGGCAGGCGCTGCCACCTAGCCGACGTCTTGGCTATCCTGCGGCCGCGGTGGGCGCCTTCAGGGCGCCTTTGCATATTCAGTACCCCTTCCAGCAATGAACGCTCCTTTCTGGCCCCCTAGCACGCTTCACCAGAGTCCACCCTCGACCTTGCCCAGGCTTCGAGCCTGCGCTGCGGTCGAGTGCGGCCTCTGGCTCGGTGCTAGCGACCCAGAAAGTGAGCAACATCACTGGAAGGGGCACCGGCACTGATGCGAACCACGCTGAAACGAGGAATCGGGCGCGGGGCGGGCCTGAACGGCAACGGCCACGCGGTGCTGCCGCCCGGTGCCCTGACGCCGATCGCGCGCTATACCCAGCCGCCGCGGCGAGGCCGGAGCGTGGGCAGGCGAGTGGTCGGCGCGCTCTTCTGGCTGCTTGTGCTCGTGGCGATGGTTGCGGGCGGTGCGGCAGGCGGCCTCTACCTCTACGGACACGACTTCGCGTCGGCGACGGCGCCGCATTCGCGGGCGATGAAGCGGGCCGCAAAGCGGCTCGACTACGTCGCGCCCGGCAAGCCGTCGGTCGCACTCGTCCTGGGAACCGACCACCGCTTTGTCGACGGGAAGGATCCAGGCCGGTCGGACACGATGATGTTGATCCGAACCGACCCGGCTAGCCACACCGTCTCGATGCTCTCGTTCCCGCGCGACATGAGCGTCCAGATCCATTGCCCGGGCCGCGGTACCTTCGTCGACAAGATCAACGCCGCTTACCCGACCTGCGGCCCGAGCGGCCCGCTCGAGACGATCAAGGCGCTCACGAACGTTCCGATCAACTACCTGATCAGCGTCAACTTCGTCGGCTTCATCCAGGTCGTCAACAAGCTCGGAGGCGTCTACATCGACGTCGACCGCCGCTACTTCAACGACCACACCGGCCCGGGCGGCTATGCGGCGATCAACCTCCAGGCCGGCTATCAGAGGCTGAACGGCAAGCAGGCGCTGGACTTCGTGCGGTTCCGGCATACCGACTCGGATCTCTACCGGGTTGCTCGCCAGCAGATGTTCGTCCGTGCGGCGAAAGAACAGCTGGCGCGTTTCTCGAAGTTCCACGTCTCGAGCCTGCTCGGCACGATCAAGAGAAACGTCGAGGTGGGCCGCTCCGGCGGTAGTGGTGTGGATCTCTCGACGATGCTCAACTACGCACTCTTTTTCCATGGCCTGCCCGGCGGTCATTTCGTGCAGGTACGCATCCAGGGCCTGGAAGGTCAGTCCGACCTGTACACGGCGCAGCAGAACATCACCGACGCGGTGCAGCAGTTCATGAACCCCGATCCGGCGGCACCCGAGAAGGCGAACGCAGCTGCGCTGAACGAGAAGTACAAGCCGAAGGTGCACGGGATCAATCCGAAATCGGTCTTCGTCACCGTCCTGAACGGCAACGGCGTCGACGGATCGGCGACCGTCGCCGGTACGGAGTTGAAGGCGCGCGGCTATCCGATCCTGCAGCCGCCGGACCGGCTGCCCGCCAACGCCCCCGGTGGCTTCAACTACACGGTGAACCGGATCTACTACGAGGCAGCTCAGACGAATTCGAAGGCGGCGGCGAAGCAGGTGGCGAAGCTGTTCGGCAGCGCGCAGACGGGCCGGATGACCCCCCGGCTTCGGCCTTACGCGAACGGCGCCATGCTCGTGGTCGTCGTCGGCAAGCCCTTCCTCGGCTCGCTGATCGGTTCCAGCCCGACCGCGCAGCCGCTCCGGCATCAGGCTCCGCATACGACGACCGATCCGGGAGCGTCGCGGTCGCTGATGCGGGGGATCCGGCACAAGCTGCCGTTCCGGGTCGAGTATCCGACGGTGATCGACCGCAGCTCTCGGGTCGATCCGGAGCCGCCGAACCCCCGGGTCTACACGCTCCAGGGGCACAAGATGGCGCGACTCGTCTTCAGCACCGGCCCGCCGGGTGAATACTGGGGGATCCAAGAGACGAACTGGGGCGGCGCGCCGGCGTTGTCGGAGAAGAACTTCATCCGCCACTTCGGACACCGGACGTTCGAGTTCTTCTACTCCGGCTCCCACCTGCACATGGTCGTGCTGAAAGAGAACGGGGCGACCTACTGGGTCGTGAACACGCTGATCGACTCGCTCTCCAACGAGACGATGATCGCGATCGCGCGCGGGCTTCGGCCTCTAAGGTGACACTTGTGAACGGGCAGGGCAAAGAGCCGATCGCGATCTTCGGCGCCGGTTGGGTCGGTCTCGTCACCGGCGCCTGCTTCGCCGAGCTCGGGCACGAAGTGACGGTTCGCGACATCGTTCCCGAGAGGATCGAGCGTTTGCGCGCCGGCGAGGTGCCGTTCTTCGAGCCCCGACTGAGCGAGCTCGTCGAGCGGAACACCGACCGGCTGACGTTCACGCTGGACGCGGCCAAAGCGGCTGCAGCAGCGGAGCTCGTGTTCGTCTGCGTCGACACCCCGCCGACCTACTCGGGCGACGCGGATCTCTCGCGCGTGTGGACGGTGATCGACGAGCTGCCGCAGCTCGACCGCCGCACGATCCTCGTCATGAAGAGCACGGTTCCCGTCGGAACCGGCGAGAAGGTGCGCGCGGCATTGGAGAGCCGGGGGCTCAGCCATATCGGCTACGTGTCGAACCCGGAGTTCCTGGCCGAAGGTGGCGCGGTCGAGGACTTCCTCCACCCGGATCGCGTTGTGATCGGCTCGTACGCCGAGGCCGACGGTGACCGGGTCGCTCACCTGTACGACGAGCTGGACACGCGGGTCGTCCGAGCTGACGTTGCCTCGGCGGAGATGATCAAGCTCGCCGCCAACGCCTTCCTGGCGACGCGAATCAGCTTCATCAACGAAATCGCGAACGTTTGCGAGGTAACCGGAGCGGATGTCGAGAAGGTTGCCGAGGGCGTCGGCCTCGACCACCGCCTAGGCCCGCACTTCCTTCGCGCCGGCGTTGGCTTCGGGGGCTCGTGTTTTCCGAAAGACACGAACGCGTTGAAGCAGCTCGCTTCGAACTCGGGCTACCACTTTCAGCTGCTGTCGGCCGTGATCGAGGTCAACGAGCTGCAGAAGCGGCGGGTGATCAACAAGCTGCAGAAGTACCTTGGCCGTCTGCGCGGCAAGCGGATCGCGCTGCTCGGGCTTGCGTTCAAGGCCAATACGGACGACATGCGCGAGGCACCATCGATCGTGCTCGCGTCGAGGCTGCTTGCCGAGGGAGCGGACGTTCGGGCGTACGACCCAGTCGCGAAGCCCGGCCACGACCTCGTGCGAGGTGTTTCCCTGTGCGATGCCGTCCTCGAGGCGGTTCGTGATGCCGACGCGGCCGTGATCGTTACCGACTGGGACGAGTTTCGCTCGCTTGCTTCGGCCGAGGTTCGCGACGCGATGCGGCGACCGCTGATCATCGACGGCCGCAATCTGCTCGATCCCGAGGCGACCCGTGCGGCCGGGTTCGATTACGAAGGCATTGGCCGGGCTTCGTCGCCGCTCGCCGCGCTCGCCGAGACGGCAGAGCGCGACACAGAGCTCGCCGAATAGTGGAAGCGATCATCTTGGCGGGCGGCAAGGCCGAGAGGCTCGGCGACGTTGCAAGCGGCTTGCCGAAGCCACTCGTGCCGGTCGCGGGGCGCCCGCTGGCGGCCTGGCAGATCGGCTTGCTCGCAAGCGCGGGGGTCGAGCGCATAATCGTGAGCTGCAGCGCCGGAGCCGGTGAGCACTTCGCGGCGGCGCTAGGCGGGCTCGGCGTGGAGGTCGCGATCGCCGAAGAGCCGGAGCGGCTCGGCCGCGGTGGAGGCATCCGCTTTGCGGCGAACGAGCGCCAAGAGAGCGGCGACGTCCTCGCGCTGAACGGGGACGAGCTGCTCGACGTCGACTTCGCAGGCCTGGTGGAGCACCACCGCGCCAACGGTGCCGCAGCGACGATCACCGTCGCGCGCCCGAAGTCGCCGTTTGGGGTCGTCGAGCTCGCGGACGACCGCGTCACCGGCTTCGCAGAAGGCGGGACGATCGATTGTTGGGTCAGCTGCGGCGTCTACGTCCTCGGCCCGGAGTCGCTTGCGCTCTTCCCGGAGCGGGGCGACCACGAGACGACAGCGTTCCCCGAGCTGGCCGCGGAAGGGAAGCTCGGCGCCTTTCGCCATGACGGGCTGTGGCTGACCGTCAACACTCCCAAGGACCTGCGCCGGGCTGAGGAGTACGTCAACGAGCATCCCGAATGGCTTCAGGCGTAGGATCGCCCAACCGTGGAGAGGCCGTTGTCCTCGCCTAATCTCGAGGGGCTCGAGCCTTTCTCCTTCCAACCCGACAAGGTCGAGAAGCCGTGGGGTTACGAGCTGATCTGGGCGAAGGCCGAGGACTACGCCGGCAAGCTGCTCTTCGTCCGCGCCGGCCAGGCGCTCAGCCTCCAGTTCCACCGCGAAAAGGACGAGAGCTGGTACGTACTCGCGGGGCGCGCCGAGCTTCAGCTCGGAAATGCGGGCGAGGCGGTACTGAAGAGAGAGGTCGTCGGGCCCGGCGCGGCCTTCCGGTTCCGTCCCGGGATCGTGCACCGCGTGCGCGCCGTAGAGGACACGACGATCCTCGAGGTCTCGACGCCTCAGCTCGAAGACATCGTCCGGCTCGAGGACGAGTACGGACGCGAGGGCACTACACAACCTTGACATATGCCTGTTAAGGTTGTCGCCGATGGAGTCGCTGACCGTTGGCCAGGCCGCCGCGCGCACAGGATGGTCGCCCAGGATGCTCCGCTACCTGGAGCGCGCCGGCCT
>Ga0193730_1000462_pt1 | contig 11683 bp, 13 predicted proteins | sample U1a1metaG_FD_144919 | JGI IMG/M metagenome (GOLD analysis project Ga0193730, IMG submission 144919) | Soil microbial communities from a riparian zone of the East river system, Colorado, United States - U1a1 | ecosystem: Environmental > Terrestrial > Soil > Riparian zone | place: USA: East River...
TGACGATTATCGCAAGCGACAACGCGCCCCGCAGGATGAAGCCGCGGACGATCTCGAAGAGCACAAATACCATCTGCGAGCGTCAGGCGCTACGGTGCAGCGCGAAATGGAGCGGCGTGAATTGGGCGTTCAGGTCCAGTCAGGTATCGACAAGCTATCGCCCGACCTTCGAACCTGCGTGATCCTCCGAGACATTGAAGAGCTCAGCTACCAGGAGATCGTCGATTTGTTGAAAATCCCTGAAGGAACCGTCAAATCCAGGATTAATCGGGGTCGCATTGAACTTGCGAAGATACTGCGTCGTATGCGAGTAGTGGAGGCTTAGTTTCTGAGATATGAGATCTCACCTCTCAGATTGAGAAAAAGATGCTTTGTCACGAATTTGAAGATCAATTAACGGATTACCTCGACGGAGCGCTCAGCGTCGAGGCGCATAAGAATTTTGCCGAACACGCGATGCGTTGTCCGGTCTGTCATGATCTTTTGGGCGAGGTCAAGAGCACTCTGGTAGCTTGTTCAGCGTCGGAGGCGCCGCCGGCCGGCGTCGGTCTGGAAGCGCGCATCCTGATGAAGACGATGCCGGAAACCACGATCACCTGCGCCGAATTCGAAGATTACCTGACCGATTATCTGGATGGGTTTCTGGTCGCGCCGCTGTATCACCGTTGGGAGCGACACGCCGCTCTTTGTGAAAGTTGCAGTGAGTTGCCCGGTGATGTCGTTCGCTCGATTGGTGCTTGCTATACCTACAAGCAGGACGAACTAGCGGTGCCCACGGGATTGGAAGCTCGGATTCTGCAAAGCACTATCGGAAACGTTCTTCCCCAACAAGTTCGAGCGCCGTTTACGTCGCGACTGGTTGAATGGGTGCGCGGTGCACTCGATCCGATCGTTTCGCCGCAGTTGGCGACGGTCGCAACAATGTTACTCGTCGCAGTGTTCGTACTAACGAATACGGTGTCGACGGACGGTTCGGTGGGCGGAATCTATCACGCAAGTTTACAACTGGCGCAACGAACGGCCGACAACGCAACCAGGAGTTCGGTGCTTCCCGATGGTATGAAGAACCTGGAAGGCAGCGTCGACGATTTGATGGGCACTGACAAGGCTTCGGATTCAAGCGATGAAGCAAACAAGAATCAGAATCAGGCGAATCAAAACAGTGCGTCGCCGAATCCGCAGAGCAAGCGCAAAGATAGCGGTGCGCAACCGCAAGGACGTTGAAGCGTTTTCCAGCGCTGCGGCAGATAGGTTAATGAGCCGGATCGATTCCGGCGAAAGATTCTAATGAACTGCTCGTATCACACAAAAAATGCCGCCACCGCGCAGTGCAACCAGTGCGCGCGAGCACTTTGTCCGGCGTGCGATCATCGCATTCGCGGATTTCCATTCTGCCAGGATTGTATTGTCGCCGGCGTCGAGATGCTCCGTTATCAACAGTCGCGTACGTCTGATGCGCACGTCATTCGCCGGAAGACGTCGCCATTCATCGCCACGTTCCTATCACTGTTCGTACCCGGATTAGGAGCGGCGTATAACGGTCAGACGTCAAAGGCGATCGTTCACTTTGCAATCTTTGCCAGTTTCTTTCAAATGTCAGTCGTTACCGACGGGGTAACATTCTTCGTGCTGGGCGTGATCGGTACGTGGTTGTTTGCGGCGGTCGATGCGTGTCGCACGGCCCAGCTGATGCGCGCCGGTCTGGCGCCGGATGCGGAAGAGGACGCAATTGCGCGACAGCTCTATGGCAACCCGATCGCCTGGGGAGTCACCCTGGTGGCATTGGGTTCAGTGTTCCTGGCACGCACAATGCTCGGGGTTCAGTTCCCCGTCAGGCGAACGCTGCCCGTGGCACTCGTTATCCTTGGCTGTTACATGTTGTTTGATTATTTGAAGCGGCGCCGTCGGAGAGAAGAATTGCGCGGGGTGGAAGTCAGTCCACCATCATCGGTCGCCAGTTGGCGCGTCGAGTCCGCAAGGTTTGGCGGCAGCGATTTTCCGACTCACGCAAGTTCGCGGCAGCTTGGCTCGGCACGAATGAAGTAGTGCAAGGTGTTGTTAACCTGCGCTTTGATTGTCAGCTAAATCGCAACTCCGACTCGTCGGGATTGCGCCACATATTATGGGAATTCTAATAGCACTTTTTCGCGGCACCGCAGTCACGGCCACAATCCTTTTTGCATTCGCTTTACTCAAGTGGCTCATCATCGGGTTCGGTTTTCTGTTTGCTATCGTTAAGTTCGTTATTATCATCGCGTTCGTCATCGTTCTCGTATCGATTGCGGTGGCCATGCTCCGCGACTGGTGCCGCGATAAGAACGTCAAAGATTCGTAATCAAGTCACTCCGTCTCTTCACTTTCCCTCCATATTTCCTTGCTCTCATGATCCGCATCACTACACCAGCGTTTCTGCGTTTGCCTTCTGGCTTTCCCGTGTGATAGGGTTCGCGCTCTAGCAGCAATCAAGGACCTCAAAATCCTGAATCGGACAATACCCGACGATTCATTTCAGCGTCCGCTGTTAGCTCCAAGCAGGGATTGAACCTTCTAGCAGGTTCGTTGTTTTAAGCCCTCACATTTAAATAGTTTTCAGTCGCCCTCCGTCGGCGTCTGTAACTTTTGCGGTCGCAGTGCGGCCCCCGTTTTTTCAAGCGCGCGCTGTGATCGACAGGAGCAGAAGATGACCAGAGACGACCGGTTTTATGCGTTTATAGTTGCCCGTACTTCGAGATCCAGAGCACACATTCGCCGTATTTGTGTTCATAAGCGTTGGCTGAAGGCGTCCGCCGCCGGCCTCTTCGTGGTTCTGTGCGGCCTGATGTATGGATTCTACGGACTGACCCAGCAAGCTGAGCATCTGCGTATCCAGCACGAGAACCAGAGACTGCGTGCCGAGAATGATAAGCAGCGACAAGAGCTGCAGAACCTCAACCATCGCGTCGATGCGGTTGAAGACACCTCGCGCAAGCTCGCCGAAGTGTCGGGCGTCGATAAAGACTCGCCGGGTCCGCGCGGTCAGGGCGGACCTGCCCGTCCAGTAAACAGCGCGGCTGCGCTCGCCGCCCTGGAAGCAAAGACCGAAAAGCTCGAGCGTGAGATGCGAATGTATGAAGCGTTCCTGCGCTCGCGCGGCGTGGTGCCGTCGATTTGGCCTGTTTTCGGAAGACTTGAGAGTGGTGTCGGTGGTCGACGCAATCCATTCACCGGTCGCGGCCACGAGTATCACGAAGGACAAGATATCGACGCGGCATGGGGAACTCCCGTTGAAGTCGCCGCGGCAGGCAAAGTGACTATTGCCGGTTGGCAGCGTGGTTATGGAAACGTGGTCTATGTCGATCACGGCAGCGGCTTGTCCACGCGATATGGCCACCTCTCGAAGATTAATGTTGCCGTGGGCCAGACGGTAAATACTGGCGACGTGATCGGTCTCGTCGGCTCGACCGGTCGATCGACCGGCCCGCACTTGCATTACGAGGTGCGTATTAATAATCAGCCAGTTGATCCGAAACCCTATCTTCCCGGAGCTGAAAAGCAATAATCCGCACGTGGCACGGGCGTTCAGCCCGTGAACCACGCGCCGGATCCCCGTGCATCACATCAAACGAAACCTCCTCTCGTTTCGCATTCGTTTTCCGCGTCTGCTAACATCCCCTTCTTGCCGAATAAGGACAAAGGAATTCATTTAATGACTTCAAATCGCGCGCGCGTGGTTGCGCTTTGCCTTTCTTTGCTTCTTCTCATCAGTTTGATTCCCGTGTCCGTCCTCGGTGACGAGGGGATGTTCCTGCCGGACACGCTGAATGATCTGCCGATCAAAAAACTTCAGCAGATGGGTCTGAAGATTCCGCTGACCGACATCTACAATCCGAATGGCCCGAGCATTAAAGACGCGGTCGTCATTGTTGATGGCGGAACCGGCGAGTTCCTGTCGCCCGAGGGTTTGTTGCTGACGAATCATCACGTAGCCTTCGACGCGCTGGTTTCCGCTTCTGATCCGGCGAAGGACTATGCGACGAATGGCTATCTCGCCAAAAACCGCGCCGAAGAATTGCCGGCGAAGGAATACACGGTCCAAGTCACTCAGGAACTGAAAGACGTAACACCGGATGTTCTCAGCGGCGTGACTGACAACATGTCCGCGCAGGCACGCAGCGCTGCGATTGGCGCGAAAATCCGTTCGATCCAAGCGGCGAATGCCAAGCCTGACGATGGGATCACGGCGCAAGTTCTGCCGCTGAACGAAGGTCTTTCTTATTATCTTTTTACTTACTTGACCCTGCGAGACGTGCGCATCGTTTACGCGCCTCCGAAGAACATCGGATTCTTCGGCGGTGACCCGGACAACTTTGAATGGCCGCGTCATGATGGCGACTTTACCTTCATGCGTGTCTATGTCGGCGCTGACGGCAAGCCCGCCGATTATTCGGCCAGCAACGTGCCATATAAACCAAAGAAGTTTTTGTCGATCTCAATGGGCGGCATCAAGGAAAACGATTTCGTAATGGTGCTGGGTTATCCGGGTTTGACCAAACGCTATCGTGAGAGCTATTCCATCACCTACAATCAGGATGTTTTCATGCCGCTGTTCGCCAATCTCTTTCATGCGCAGATCGATGCTTTGCAGGAAGAAGGGAAGGGAAACCGTGATCTGCAAATCAAGCTGCAAAGCAAAATCTTCGACATCGCGAACACCCTGAAGGATTTTGAAGGTTCGGTTATTGCGCTGCGACGCGAGGGAGTCGTCGAACAAAAACGGAAGGATGAAGCGGAATTCACGCGCTGGCTAAATGCCAATCCGGACAGGCAGAAGAAATACGGTGACGTGCTACCTGCGCTACAGAAAGCGTACGAAGAACTGGCAAAGACCCAGCCACGTGACACTCTGGTTGCGCAAATAGCGGGCCTCGACGACACGTTTGATGTTGCCGGCGTGATTGCCGCGGTTGTCGCCGACAAAGAAAAGCCTGTGTCCCAGCGCAACGCAAATCTTGCCCTGGTTGCTATGCAAGTGCGCGCCGCCGTGCCGGGAGTTCTGGCGGAGCGACTGCCCGGCTTCGAACAGCGCGTGCTCGCCACGCTCTTGCGTGAAGCTGCTGAGCTGCCTGCGGGTCAGAAGATTGAGCCGATTGAAAAGCGCTTTAGCAGTTTGACGGGCAATGCGCGGGTTCGTGCTGAAGAAGAATTAGCGCGTTCGATCGCTGAGAGCAAAAACTTTTCATCGCCTCAAGCGATGAACGGGTTGTTTGACATGTCGGCCGCGCAATTACGCGACTTGCACGATCCGCTGATAGACCTAGCGAGTGACTTAATTGGGTTGAGTTCAGAAGCAGACGCTAGCACGCGGACTTTCAACGCAACCGTCGCGCGATGGCGTCCGCTTCTGTTGAGTGGGATGACTGAGATGCGTGGTAACAAGCCCTATCCTGACGCGAATCGGACGTTGCGGTTCACTTACGGGGAAGTGAAAGGATATGTGCCGCACGACGCAGCCGTCTATCAACCATTCACAAATCTTTCCGGGGTGATCGAGAAAGACACCGGTCGTGAGCCCTTCGACGCGCCCGAGAAACTCAAGCAGCTTTATCGCGCGCACGACTTTGGTCCGTACGCAACATCCGACGGACAAAATGTGCCGGTCGATTTTCTTTCGACGACGGATATCATCGGCGGGAATTCAGGTTCGCCGGTCATGAACGGACGCGGCGAACAGGTAGGAATAGTGTTCGATGGCAATTACGAAGGCCTGGGAAATGACTTTTTCTATACTGACGCGAAGGACCGGACCATCTCAGTCGACATTCGTTATGTGCTGTTCATTGCCGACAAGTTCGGCGGCGCCGGTTACCTGCTGAAGGAACTGGACATCAAGAACGCTCCGGCTTCGTTGCGTCGAGCGGCTTAGCTCGCTCGCGTGTCAAACGCACTTTGCCACTATCGATAGCGATAGGTGATTCGTCCGCGCGTTAGATCATAGGGCGACATTTCGACGCTGACGCGATCGCCGACCAGAATGCGAATGCGGTGCTTGCGCATCTTGCCTGAGATGGCGGCCAATACGACGTGGGAACTGTTGTCAAGTTGAACTTTGAAAAAGGCGTTCGGCTGTTTGTCTATAATTGTGCCTTCCGCGGGAATTAAATCATCTTTTGCCAATAGAATCTCCTCCTAAGAATCTCAATCCTGATAGTGTTCGACGATGCTTCTCTGGAGTGTAACAGGTATGGTTTTCCAAGCGGCAGCCGACAGCGTTTTCGAGAAGCTGGCCGATTTCATCACTCGTCCTACCCGCCACTGGAGAAGGGCATCGTCGTAAACCCATTTATAGTATGGACCATCTTCGCGCCGGCAGTAGAACACGGATCGGGTCTTGCGTGCCTCGGCTTCATCGCCGTCGCCGTCAATGTACACGCGCAGGCCGTTCATTTCTAGATTTGCTTTAATACAATGAAGATGACTGACAGGGCCACCGCGCTCACTACGATCAGGTGCAGCCAGCTGAGCGCCAGCCGATGGCAATTGGTGCATTTGAACTGCCAGATTGGTAGAACCTTGCCACAGTGAGAACATGACCAGATAATCTTCGGCATTAATTAGGCGCGGCCAGCTTGCGCATTCGCAAACGAACGCTTCCTCTTGCTCTTACCGCGGACCAGCCGCCAGGCTGCTGTCGATGAATCAAAGCGCGTCCGTTTTATGCCTCGCGCCAGTCCCAGCAATTGCAGCACGCGGATACCCCACCAGTTAAAATCAACTTCGTACCATTTGAGACCATGACGCGCGGATGTCGGATGCGCATGATGGTTGTTGTGCCAGCCCTCGCCAAAGGTGAGTAACGCCACCCACCAACTGTTGCGCGAATCTTCGCCGGTTTCGAAGCGCCTCCTGCCCCACATATGCGTGGCCGAGTTCACCAGCCAGGTCGCGTGCAGTCCGATCGTTACCCGCACAAAGATCCCCCACAGCAGGACACTCCAACCGCCGAAGGCCAGCATCAAGACGGCGAGAATGATCAATGGCACGTAATAGAAACGGTCGAGCAGAACGTAGAATCGATTTTTGATCAGGTCGGGCGCGTATCGCTCGAGGGTCGCTTGATCATGATCCTGCGCAGTGCCACGCAAGATCCAACCCATATGCGCCCACCAGCCGCCATCGCGCGGTGTATGCGGGTCGCCGTCTCGATCCGTGTGCGCATGATGAATGCGATGTGTAGTGACCCATTGAATGGGTCCGCCTTCGAGCGCCAGCGATCCACAGATAATCAGAAAATATTCGATTGACTTTGGTACGCGGTATCCGCGATGAGTGAGGAGCCGATGAAAGCCCATCCCAATGCCGCTGCCACCGACCCAATACAGAACTACAGCGCTGATGAGCGCCGGCCAGCTAAAGAAAAATAGGGCCGCGATTGCGGCGAGGTGAGCCGAAATGAGGAAAATGGCTGTTCCCCAGTTCACGCCCTTCTTGCCGGGCTTTGACTTTGTAGTTATTGACGTCTTCATCTTTTATTTAGTGCGCTTCAACAGGCTGCCAGCGAACGTTTTACTTCGCCCGCCGCCATGGCTTTGATCTTCTTGAGCTCGGTCCGCTGAAAACCGAAGAAGGTTGCCATTTGAACAATTTGGTTTTCACTTACGAAATCTTTTGGATCGGCGCAAAACTTTTCAATTACCGGTTTGAATTCGCGGCAACTCATTGCCTTGGGGATGTTCAGGCCCATCCTGCATTCCCTGGCTTCCGTATAGTGCACACAAAATTCACAAACGATCATTGGGCGTCCCGCCACTCATTCAGATACACGAAAAGGATCAAACTCATTTTGAGTCTAAGCCCGAGAACATTCAGCTGCTGACTTCAGGTGATCTGGAGAATCCCAGAAGAACTGAGCGGAGTTAGCCGGACTCTATCTGTAAGGAAGATTACAGTCATACGCAATATATGTCAAACACGAGATATATCCCGTCAATTAGTATTAGACAGGAGTGAGACATACAGTGTATCCTGCAATCGTCAGTAGAAAAGGTGCATGATCAGAGTTCACATCGATCATTTATTGAAAGCTCAAGGCAGATCGTTTTATTGGCTGGCCAAAGAGACCGGCGTGAGCCACACGACGTTGTGGAGGCTCAAGAAAGACAAGGCCCAGGGGATTACGTTTAATACCCTCGAGTCGATCTGCCGAACGCTGAAGTGTAAGCCCGGCGATGTGCTGACGATGGGTCGCAACCATAAGCCTGTTAAGTCGCGCCGTTAGCTATCACGTCCTTGCAGAGCGACATGCTCTCGATCGGTTATGTCGGCCGCCCGTGCGCGGCTCGATTGGTTTTTGTGGATTGTGTTTGCTGGAAAGACAAGGCGGAGAAACATGAAAGTCTTATTAGTTAATCCGGAATTCCCCGATACGTATTGGAGTTTTCGGCATGCGTTGCCGTTCGAGGGGAAGCGTTGCGCGTTTCCGCCGCTGGGACTGCTTACGGTCTCCGCATTGCTGCCCGCGTCGTGGGAGCGAAGACTGGTCGACTTGAACGTACAGAAGTTGAAGGCTTCGGATATTGAGTGGGCCGACATGGTATTCGCGACAGCGATGCTGGTGCAGAAAGACTCTCTGCGAGATGTAGTGCGTCAAGCGAAAGCACGCGGCAAGAAGGTAGTGCTCGGCGGCCCGTACGTGACCACCACGATTGAAGACTTGCCCGAAGCCGATCACATCTTTCTCGGCGAAGCTGAAACGACGCTGCCGATCTTTATTGAGGATCTGGCGCGCGGTGAAGCCAAGCGGACCTACCAGGCCGCCGAGCGTCCGCCGTTGTCGGCAACGCCGATGGCCCACTTTGAACTGGCGAATCTGAAGCGTTACAGCGCAATGTCGGTTCAATACTCGCGCGGCTGTCCTTTCTCGTGCGAGTTCTGCGACATCATCGAGATCTACGGGCGCGTGCCACGGACGAAGAGCAATCAGCAGATGCTGGCGGAATTCGATGCGCTATACAAACTGAATTGGCGCGGTACCCTCTTCATCGTCGACGACAATTTCATCGGCAACAAAAAGAATGTGCGACTGCTGCTGCCCGACATTGCAAAATGGCAGAAGGAGCATGGCTTCCCCTTTTCGCTGATCACGGAATCAAGCCTTAACCTCGCCGACGATGAGGCGTTGCTGGCCAACATGCGCGATGCCGGCTTCCGGCGCGTTTTCATTGGCATCGAAACACCGGTTGAAGAGAGCTTGCACGAAGCGCAGAAGTCGCAAAACCGCGGCGACCTGCTGAGTTCCGTTAAGAAGATTCAGAGTTACGGAATGGAAGTGATGGCCGGCTTTATTGTTGGATTCGATAATGATCCACTCGATATTTTTGAGCGGCAGATCGATTTCATTCGCAAGAGCGCGATTCCCCTCGCGATGGTGGGACTGCTCAACGCGCTTCCTGAGACGCAACTTTGGAAAAGGTTGGAACGCGAGGGACGATTACTCGGTGAAGCTTCCGGAAACAATACTGTCTGCACTTTAAACTTTAAGACTCGCATGGATCCCGCGTTTTTGGTCCAGGGCTATCAGACAATCATGCAGACTATTTATAGTCCACGCGAATACTACGAACGCGTGCTGGCTTCGATGAAGCGGACGGCCCAGCAATTTAGCGAGCCGCAGCACTACAACATTATCAATGCCCTTGCATCATTGACGCGGGTTTTGGTCAGGCTGGGAGTAATCGATCGTGAGCGCAAAGAATTCTGGCGTTTTTTCACGCGAACTCTTTTCAAACACCACACCAGGATCGCCGAATCGCTGCGCCTGGCAGCGATGGGATATCACTTTCGCAAACTCAGCGACGCGTACAGCGAAAGCTAAACCGAATGGATTAGCCGGCGCATTCGATCTGCGAACAGCACATCCATCTTGCCCGACTCAATAATCGCGGTTACTTCACCTTCACCAAATGTCGGATGCATGATCGTCTGTCCGCGACGATATGTGCGCGCGCGATCGTAAGGTGCGCCAACCTTGTTAGAGGCTCGACGTGTCGTGCCGCTCTTATAAGGAACCCGCGAGCCACAGATCGGGCAACTGACGCGCGTAACCTTTCCGGCCTTAGTCATTGACGCGACGATGTGACCGCGCTCTTCACCACACGTAGCGCACATCTGCTCGACTCGATCTCCGATTGCAAAAGTTTGTTTGTCTTCCATATTGCTGCTCCTTAAATTAATCACAAAACCTGTCCTGGCGAAAGTGTCAGAAGCCCGACGCCCTTGCTTACGCGCGGGCTTCTGACACAAACCAACTATCGCGAGCGACGCGGACGAAACGACCGGACTGAATTACTGCGCGGGCGTGCTATGCCCGCGATCGGTTTGCCTGGCAAAGCGTCCAGAATTTGCACGCCGCCAAAACCCTTGGGCACTACTCGCTTTACAGCTTGCCCGGTAAGCCGCTCAATTGCCCGCATCGATAACTCATCGACGGGCGCGACGATCGTGATCGCCTTTCCCTGGTTGCCGGCCCTGCCGGTGCGGCCCACCCGGTGCACGTAGTCTTCCGGCGCAGCGGGCACATCGTAATTGATGACATGCGAAACCGAATCGACATCCAGTCCTCGAGCGGCGATGTCGGTTGCCACCAGCACGCGCGTACTACCGTCGCTGAATTCGCGCAACGCTGCTTCGCGCTGCGGTTGTGAACGATCAGCATGAATTCGATTCACACTGTGATCGCGGGCTTTCAGGATGTGCGAAAGGCGCTCGGCCCCTCGTCGCGTGCGGGTGAATACGAGGACGCGTTCAAACGGTTCGCGTTCTTTTTCCAGCAGCTCAATCAAGAGCGCCGTCTTCGAATGCTGCTCAACATGGTAAGCGGTCTGCTCGACCATCGTGGCCGCCTGGCCGCGCGTATTTACTTCGATTAGCTTTGGCTCTTTCATCGTCGAACGAGCCAATTGTTCAATGTTCGCAGACATTGTTGCCGAAAATAAAAGTGTCTGTCGTTTTGTCGGCAACAGCGAAAGCACTCGCCGAATCGCCGGCAGAAATCCCATGTCCAGCATGCGATCTGCTTCATCCAGGACCAGAACTTCGATTGTTGAAAGGTTAACAGCGCCGCGCTCTGTCAAATCAAGCAAACGGCCGGGCGTTGCAATCAATACGCAGGCGCCCTTTCGCAGCTCGCTGATTTGGGTTCGGATGTTTGCGCCGCCGATCGCGATCACACTGCGATTGGCTTTGGCGTGGTTAAGCTCGCCATAATTCTTTTGAATCTGCAGCGCCAGCTCGCGCGTCGGCGCAAGTACCAGCACCCGAAGGCCCGGTCTCGAGCGTTCGCTGAGCTTTTGAATGATGGGAAGGAAAAATGCGGCCGTCTTGCCGGTGCCGGTTTCGGCACAGCCGATTACGTCTCGGCCGCTGAGGATGACAGGAATCGCCTGTCGCTGAATTGGTGTCGGTTCGTTATATCCGAGAGACTTGCAGGCGCTCAGTTGCGCGGGCGCGAGTCCCAGTTGAGAAAAATCCATATACTCCTTTGGTTAGAGCGACGATGAAATCATCGCTATTAGTTCCTGAGCAGCGCAGCCTTTCGTGTACGCCATGATTAGCATTCACATGCCAGATCGTGGGGGAGACACAAAAGAACTGCTTGCTACTCACCGTCACCGGTTATTACCAGCGAGGTTCACGATTGCCACCGCCG
>Ga0193730_1000463_pt1 | contig 11655 bp, 7 predicted proteins | sample U1a1metaG_FD_144919 | JGI IMG/M metagenome (GOLD analysis project Ga0193730, IMG submission 144919) | Soil microbial communities from a riparian zone of the East river system, Colorado, United States - U1a1 | ecosystem: Environmental > Terrestrial > Soil > Riparian zone | place: USA: East River...
CCATGCTATTTTTATGCACTGTCTCCCCGCCCATCGCGGCCAGGAGATCACCGATGCGGTCATCGAGTCCGAGCAGTCGGTTGTTTTCGAGCAAGCAGAGAATCGTCTGCACGTGCAGAAGGCTATTCTCATGTTGCTCCTCGGCGGCGAGATGAGTCGTCTACAAATTAGGAGCGCCCATGCCTGAAAAAGTTGTCCTTGCCTACTCCGGAGGCTTAGATACTTCCATCATCATTCCGTGGCTGAAGGAAAATTATTCCTATGACGTGATCGCCATGATTGGCGACGTCGGCCAGGGAGATGACCTTGAAGCTGTGGTTGAAAAAGCCTACGCCACAGGCGCCAGCAAAGTGGTTGTCGAGGATCTCCGCGAAGAATTCCTGACTGAATACGTGTTTCGTGCGTTGCAGGCGGGCGCGGTATACGAACACAAATATTTGTTGGGGACATCGTTGGCGCGTCCTGTAATTGCCAAACATCAGGTGGAAGTTGCGAACCGCGAAGGCGCGACCGCCGTTGCTCACGGATGCACTGGCAAAGGCAATGACCAAGTCAGATTCGAGCTGGCCTATCAGTCGCTTGCACCAGAGCTGAAAGTTATTGCGCCTTGGCGCGAGTGGACTCTGAGGTCGCGGGAAGATTGCCTGGACTACGCTGAGCAGCACGGCATCCCCGTCGCTGCCAGCCGGGAGAAAATTCACAGCCGCGACCGAAATCTGTGGCACATCAGCCACGAGGGCGGGGAATTGGAAGATGCGGGGAATCCGCCTCTACCCAGCACGTGGCAACTGACTCGTTCGCCGGAAGAAGCTCCGGACCGTGCGGAGCAGGTGTCGATTGGCTTTGAGAAGGGTATTCCAACCTCCGTCAATGGCATGAAGCTCGATCCGGTATCTGTCGTCGAGTTGTTGAATGAGATTGGCGCTCGGAATGCAATCGGACGCGTTGATCTGGTGGAAAATCGCTTCGTAGGAATTAAATCTCGCGGATGCTACGAGACTCCTGGAGGAACATTGCTGATCACCGCTCATCGCGAGCTCGAGGCTCTATGTCTGGAACGTGATGTCGCGCATTTCAAGCAGCACGTTGCTTTGAAATATGCTGAACTCGTTTACTTCGGCTTGTGGTTTACATCACTGCGGGAAGCCCTAGATGCATTTGTCGAGACCACGCAAAGAGACATTACGGGCTCGGTGAAACTTTCTTTGTATAAGGGAAACGTCTCAGTGGTGGGCCGCGAATCCGAGAGCTCATTGTACCGAATTGGCGGGATTCACCATGGGCGAGAATTACGACCAGAAGGATGCCGAAGGCTTCATTCGCATCCTGGGCTTGCCCGCTCGCTCGCGTGCCCGTGCGCGCATGGAGATTGCCAGATGAAGATGTGGTCCGGCCGCTTCCGCCAGCCGCTTGATCCTGACTTCGAACGCTGGCAGCGGTCATTTGATTTCGACCGGCGATTGTTAACTCACGAACTGGCTGCGAGCAGCGCCCATGCTCGCGCGCTGGCGAATACGGGCATCCTGTCTTCGAGTGAGCTCATTTCGATTCTCCAAGGATTGGAACGGATTGGCGAGCAGGCAGCAGTCTCTCCAGCGTTTCTTGAAGACTCTGAAGCTGAAGATGTTCATCACTTCGTAGAGAAAAACCTGGTCAAACTTATCGGGGATACAGGATACAAACTCCACAGCGGACGCAGCCGCAACGAGCAGATTGCCACTGATCTTCGCCTGTACGTCCGCGTCTGCATTGACCAGTTGCGCACGGACTTGGCGGAGTGTCTTGATGTATTCGTCGAACGTACCGAGCGCGCCGGAAACGCCGCCATGCCCGCCTACACCCATCTGCAACGCGCTGAGCCGGTGTTAGTGTCACATTGGTTGCTGGCTTATGTAGAGATGTTTCTTCGCGATGCCGACAGGCTTGCAGACTGCCGGAAGCGATTTAACTTTTGCCCGCTCGGTTCAGGCGCGGTTGCCGGGACCACGCTCCCGCTGGATCGTCGCGCTATGGCGATTGATCTGGGTTTCGATGGTCCGACGTTCAACAGCATCGATGCAACCAGCGACCGTGATTTTGTTTTGGAATTCGTGAATACGCTTTCAATGATCGGACTGCACCTGAGCCGCTGGGCCGAGGAGATGATCCTGTTTTCCACGCAGGAGTTTGACTTCGTGCGTTTGCCCGAAGCGTATTCCACCGGCAGCAGCGCCATGCCTCAAAAGAAAAATCCAGATCTGCTGGAACTCACCCGCGGCAAAACCGCCCGCATTATCGGCGCCGCAACCGCGCTTGCCGTCACTATGAAGGGCCTGCCGCTGGCATATAACAAGGATCTGCAGGAAACCCAGGAGCCGCTACTTAACGCCGCTGAAAGCGTGCTTACACTGATTCCGCTAGTCACAAATTGGATGAAAGCAGTCGAATTCAATCTCGATCGCATGCAGGAAGACGCGCAGTCGGGCTTCATGAATGCCTGGGCCGCCGCCACGTACCTGGTGCAACGCGGCGTCCCTTTTCGCCTCGCCCACGAGCAGGTCGGAAAAGCTGTGCAGTTATGCCTCGAAAAAGGTTGCGAACTTCAGGATTTATCACTGACGGAACTACGCCAGCTCAATCCCTTGTTCGACGAGGATTTCTATTCCTGCCTCGACCTTCCGTCCGTACTCGCGCTTCATGATGTTCCCGGCGGTACGGCTCCAGCTCAAGTGCAGCGCGCGATTGCAGATACAAAACGTCGGATCGAGTTCATACGTGAGGAAGCGCATGCGCACGCGTGAAGCCATCCTGCCCGATGCGCAGCGAATTCATGATTTGATCGCAGCTTATTCCGGGGACGGCACACTGCTGCCGCGCACCTTAGCAGAGATTTGCGAGAACGTCCGCGATTTTCTAGTCTTGGAAGAAGGCGATGAAATCATCGGTTGCGGCGCGCTTCATCTCTACGGAACGCATCTAGCCGAAATTCGTTCCATCACCGTCAGTCCTTTATATCAAGGTTGCGCAGGCGGTAGACGCCTAGTCAAAGCGCTCCTGGCCCAGGCGAAAAAACATGGCGTGAGCTGTATTTGTCTCTTCACGCGGATTCCGGAGTTCTTCGCAAGAATGGGATTCGCCATGGCGCAGCGCGAAGATCTGCCCGACAAGATCCATAAAGACTGTTTTAACTGTCCGCGTCTTCATTGCTGTGACGAAGTGGCTATGGTTCGTGGAGAACTGCCCAAGTTTTCCATTCTGCCTGAGCCGCCAACCAGCTGGTTGGTGAAGCTCCAGGCATGACACTGCTTCGCCGTTCCCCAGGCAGAGTTTATTTACCGCAAGGATTCAGTTTTTCCGCCGCTTGCGCCGGAATCAAGGCAAGCGGCCGGCTAGATCTGGGGTTGGTCGAGGCTCCTCCAGGAACCACTGCTGCCGCGGTTTTTACACAGAACCGAGTGGTTGCTGCCCCGGTGGAGTTCGGTCGCGCCGCTTTGGCCGCGAACCATGGGCGGATGCGCGCGGTAATCGTCAACTCTGGAAATGCCAACTGCGCCACTGGAGATCATGCCTACCTGGCTTGTCAGCAAATTTGCCGCGCAGCCGGACGATTGCTCGGCTTGCAGTCCGAAGAAGTATTTCCTTCGTCGACAGGCATCATCGGAGTTGCTCTACCAACTGAAAAGATTCTCGCTACTCTCGCGACTCTGGTATCGGAGCGCGGCACGACCAAAAAACATCTCGATCAATTTGTCCGCGCCATCATGACTACCGACACGCGACCGAAACTCGCTTCTGTTCGCTTTCGTTCGGGGAAGGGAACTATCACCTTGGCAGGTGTCGCGAAGGGCTCCGGCATGATTCATCCGCAGCTCGCGACCATGCTCGTGTATTTGTTCACCGATGCTGCCGCCACTGCCGCCGAGCTGAAGCGGTTTCTGCGAGGTGGGTGCGAACACACGTTCAATTGCATTTCCGTGGATGGTGACACATCCACAAATGACACGGTGCTGCTGCTGGCTTCCGGCAAGAGTGGAGTTCGCCTAAACAACAAATCCACACGCAAGCGATTCGCGCACGCGCTTAGCGAAGTTTGCGAGTCGTTGGCGGAGCAGATTGTTTCGGATGGTGAAGGTGTCCAGCATGTGATCCGGCTTTCAATCGAGCAGGCCCGTAGTCAGAAGGAAGCGCTGCGAGTGGCCCGAGCCGTCGCTCACTCCTTATTAGTAAAGACAGCCTGGGCCGGAGCGGATCCCAACTGGGGACGGATCTTGGCTGCCGTGGGATCTTCCGGAGTGCCTATCAAGCAAGACAAAGTGAGCATTTTTATCGGTTCACAATTGGTATGTCGCAATGGTGCGAGTTGCAGGTTCGATGAGAGGAGAGCACACGAGCATTTGGTCAAGCCCGGCTGCGATGTTCGTATTACTCTTCAGCGCGGCCGTGCTGGAACGACGTTCCTCACCACTGATTTGACGGCCGATTACGTTCGAATCAACGCCGACTATTCTACGTGATGTCAAAGGCGAAAGCGTCAGCTCCAGGAAGCTGCGGGAGGATGGCGTGGCCCGACCTGACATCGTTCCGCTTCGACCGTGCCCAAGACAGGGGAAACGATAAAAACCTGTGCCGCCATCACCCCGACATAACTGACAATAAGTCAATTCTCCAGCGATTTCAATGGCCGCTACCTCAACTGGTAGAACGATCCCAGCATCGCCCCGTATGCGGCATGCGCAATAAATACTGAGAGGGGTGTCCTGAATCCGTAATTCAGAGCCATAAAGCCTGGTGGCTCAAGCTGCCGGCTCGCGTTCGGTCCATGTTGTTCGCTGGCCATTCGCGGATGGAAGCTAGGCATGAGCGTCATTCCGACTGTGAGCACGAACAGCGCTTGCGCCAAGCCAATCAACATTCCGAACCACCAGGTTGCCAGACGCTGGGACTCAAAAATCCAAACGTACAGTATTGAGAACAACCAGCCATTCACGATGTGGATTACGAAGCCGTAAAGTTTTGCCCTCTGACGATCCGGCGTCACCATTGTGCCCAGCAGATAGGGGATATTCATCCGGGTCAAGCCAATTCCCTGGCTGAGGCTCAATACCGTTGAAAGCGCCAGCGTGGCCAGGAATCCTGAAAGCAACCAACTTTCCCAGTTCATGCCGGCGCCTCTTCCTTAGAACTTCGTTTCGTGGCAGTCTCTTCCCGATGCGCGAGCTGCGGTTCACCTTTTTCGCGCTCGGCAATGGAAAGTGCGGCGCCGATCAAGCCAACATGAGTGAACCCTTGGGGAAAGTTGCCCAGGGCCGCTCCCGTCTGAGGATCGATTTCTTCTCCGTATAAACCGAGATCATTGCGATAGGTCAGAAGCCGACGAAACATTGCATGCGACTGCGCCAGCGATCCACCGCCGAGTGCGAGGTACTCCGCTTCCCAGAAACTGCAAATAGCGAAGGCGCCTTCAGAAGGTTCTGTCCGATAGCGATATAACAATCCATCCGTCGCCAGGCTTTCCATAATTGCGCGATGCGTGGTCTGCATACGGGGCGACCCCGCCTTTTCAAAGCCATACCAGGAGAGCAATAGGAGACTGGCATCCAACTGATCGCCATCGAGCACGCTCACGTAAGTTTGCAGCTGCTGATTCCAGCCGCGTTGTTGGATCTCACGACGAATCAACTCACTATTTTGCTTGTAGACATCCAGTTGAGCCGTACCCAGCAAACTCAGCATTCCCTGTTGGTGTAGCGATATCAATCGGTCCAGCGCGGTCCAGCATAATAATCGAGAATGGGTGTGATGCTCGCGTCCGGTTCGCGGTTCCCATAATCCTTCGTCGGGCAACATCCAATGCTTGACAACGTAGTTTCCAAATCCCGTGAGAATATTTTGCATCGTTCGGTCCAATTCGCGGCCATGGAATGCATATTGGGAAGCAGCGTCAATGACCTCTCCATAGACGTCGAGCTGAAACTGATCACGTGCGGCATTGCCAATGCGTACCGGACGAGATCCCTTGTAACCTGCAAGGTCGAGAACGCGTTCTCGAGGAGCCAATTCCCCATAGACAGTGTAAGCAACCCGCAACTCAGGCTGCGTGACCCGAGTGGCATGCAGCATCCAATCCATGAAGTCGTCGGCCTCTTCCCAATACCCCAACCCCAACATGGTTCGGATGGTCAATGACGCATCTCGAAGCCAGCAGTAACGGTAATCCCAGTTGAGGTCACCACCGATGCGCTCCGGCAGAGATGTAGTTGGGGCCGCAATAATCGCGCCCGAAGGAGCGTAACTGAGCAACTTGAGCGCGAGAGCGCTGCGCACTACTTCGTCGCGGTAGGGTCCGTCGTATTGCGCGCGCTTGGCCCATTGTTGCCACCACGCGACGGTCGCTCGCACCCGGGCAGCGATGATTGCCTTATCCAGAGGCGGCAAGACTGCTGGAGCATCTTCGGCATAGCTGAACGAAAAACGGATGCTGTCTCCACGCTTCATTGGTATGCGCGCATATGCTCCTTCGCTACGCAACTGCAAAGAAACACTGCTGCGCAGCCAGTAAACTCCGCCGCCCACCTCCATGCGGAATCCCAACTTGCCGGCATCGCGAATGTGGACGGACTTCAATCCATATTCAGCCCGAGGGAGAAAGGAAAAATCAATTACGATCTCTCCCGCCGTACATTCCACTTCCCGGATAATTTCGTGATCGGTAATCATGGTGCGGGGAGTTGACGTTTCGTCTATGACTGGCATCAGGTCGGTGAGCGTGGCCGCGCCGCTACTGGTGGAATACTTAGTCTGCAGCACATTCGATTCGCGCAGGTACTGTCTATCGATTTGCTGCGGAGTTTCCAGACAGATGCTCCAGTATCCCCCGCGTTTCGGATCCAGAAGAGCCGCGAAAATGGAATCCTTGTCGAACCGCGGCCAGCATAGCCAGTCGATGGAACCGTAGCGTGAAACCAGCGCGGCGGCACGGCAATCGCCAATGATTCCGTAATCCTGGATTTCAGACATGACTGGAAGCGATGAGTTCTCTCCTACTACGTCGCTGGAGTGGTGGTGGTTGTCGAGTTGTCCGTAGTCCATCCGGGCTTCCTGTGCTCAAACTCAGATTCTCGATTTGCCCGGAGCGGTTGTGAATGAATTCACGGGGAGTTTCCGAGCATGCGTCGTCCGACTGCCGAGGCCCTTTTCAACGAAAAATACAGGATGTTCCTGATAGCACCGGAATCCGGCAAAGGCGTATGAATAACTTAACCCCAACGCGAAGGAGACGGACGGCGGGTACCGATTTACCTCCCCTTTTCAAATCGGTACCCGCCCCTCCCTACTCCTCTCCAACCGCCCAATAATCCCTAAACGTACATATCTCCGGAGCGAGGTTCTCCTCGTAAGGCAATTGCTGTACCCATTTGGGGGAATAGTGTACCGAACAATGAACTGCTGCCGCGGGGAAGGGCTGCTATTCCGCCGGAGCGTAATAGCCGGCTTTCGCGTATACGCGGAGGGCGGGAAACTTGATTTTCTTTGGCTGCTTCAACTTAATCTTGATCTTGTGCCATTTCCCGTCTCGACTGACAGTGTCGGGGCGGTAACCAAGCAAGTATTGGTTACGCAGCATGGTTCCCACGCCCTTTGTAACCTGCGCCAAGTCATTAGGATTATCGATGGTAAACGAGCAACCACCCGTTACTTCAGAAACCTTGCGTAACAATTCCGGCCCCAGAAACTCTTCAGGGGTTGGAAACCTGCGGTCGTAGAGACCGATCCCGTAGATCATTACATCGGCTTCCTTCACCTGGGAGACAATCTCAGACTCGGTATAGCGGCTGTGGTTGTCGCCCCCATCGGAAATGATGAGCAGAGCTTTTCGTGAATACTTGGCCTGCCGCATTTTACTGATTCCAAGATAGATGGCGTCTAATAGCGAAGTTTTACCTTTAGGCACCGCGTAGACCAGTTTGGCCTGGATATCTTCCACCTGGTCGGTGAAATCTGAGGCTTGTTCCGGCCTATCCGCGAAAGTAATCATGAAGAATTCATCTTGTGGATTGGCCGACTTCAGGAAGTCGACAACCGCTTCTCGCGCCCGGTGGATCTTATCCTGCATGCTTCCGCTCACGTCGACGATGATGCCCACGGAAACCGGTGCGTCTTCACTGGAAAAATAGCGAATATCCTGGACGTGTTTTCCTTCAAATACCTGGAAGTTATCTCGACCTAGACCTCGCACGAGCCGGTTCATGCCGTCGAGGATGGTAACCGGTACCAATACCAGATCGACAAGCACTTTCAACGGTTTGCTTCCGTTGTCAAGTTTCGCCCCACCTACTAGCATCCGGCTGTCAGTCGGGAGCTCGGTGCGCGGTTGGATATGTACATCGTCGATGGCACTTTGGGCCGGAGCGGAAGGAGCGATGCAAGTGACGATAAATACTGTCAATAAGATCGCGAGAATCGAGTTCGCCGGAGCCTTTATGCAGCACCGCATCGCTTGCCGGACCTGACCAGACGGGCTGCCACAGGCTTTCATGATTTGCTTTTATGCCCTTAACCACATATCGGCAATCCAGCGGAAACCCTAAATTGAAAGAAATGTCAGCTCATCTTCCCAGTTCAGAACCAGCAGGAATTCACGTGACCGTACCGGTCTGGAGAGCGGAGTCTGAGGGGATAGGTTTAGGCTGATGGTTTGGCGCGGACTAGCCCTTCTTACTTACCTGCTGATTCGGGAACGCTTTGCGCTACTGCAGGCGCGGGAGAGGAGGTTGGCGATTCACATTCTGCGTGACGCCGGCCTGCATTCGTCGAAATCCGTAATAGGGATGCGGCCGCCATGTATTTCACTTCATCCTTATCTCCGTCCAGCAGGCTGTGCAAATCTTCTATCACTGACCTGCAAGGATGCTGACCGAGTGCCTTGGCCGCAGCTGCCCGCACTGCTGTGTTCTTGTCCTGCAAAGCGTCCCGGAGCTCGCGGACCGAAGCGGGGCTGTGATCGGATGCAAGAAGCGACGCCGATAACGCGCGCGCCGAAGCGGACCGATCTGTAGCAAACTGTCCAGCCATGGTTATTCCATATGAAAACGGACCGAGCAGGCCGGAAGCCGCATTCATTCCAGCAAAAGCCAATTCTTTGGGATTGTGCAGTTTCTTGTTGGCGTCCTTGAGGTTGCTCTTGATTACACCATCCGATGGAGAGCTATCACCCTGAAGGATATCCGTGAGTATCTCCCGGCCGCTGTGATCTCCCAGTTGCCAAAGTGATTTCGCCGCCGCGAACCTGGCTGCGGGCGAACTGTCCTCCAAAACCCTTCGCAGGACGGGAATTGATCGGCGCGAATTCATCTCGGCCAGAGCTGCCGCAGCCAGCGCCCTTACATCAGAATCTTTGTCGCGGAGTAAAGACTCGACAAGGCTTACGGCCTTGGACCATGTGCCGATTGTGGACACGGCTACAATTGCATTCTGCCGCCGGGATAGCTTGTTATCCGCAACCGCCGCAGCAAGAACTTCCCAGGCTGTCTTACGTACTTCGGGGGATACAAGCGGATGAATATCCGAGGATGCAGTTGTTCCAGATTGTGCCGCCACTTGAGCGCTTCCGCAGACCGAAACTGTCAGGACGAAGACTAAGCACTTGGATAGTGTCCAACCGCTCATCGCCGATTTGACCGTCGGCGCCATTGCGCTCCTCGGGCGAACTCGCATGGAGGTTAAACTTCCGCCTTCAAAAGTTTATGAAGGGACACTCTGAAAAGAAATCGGGATTGCAGTGTATCCAGACACCTAAGGTCCAGTACAAAATTCGTCCCTGGGGCGGGCGGTGATGGCTTCAAGACAGAGCTACAGAAAGCCCATACCCCGCCGTACCGTGAGTACCGGATGGCGCGTACGCTCTTGATGCTCTAGACTTAAAGGTTTGTTGCTGGTTGGAATCTTCAACTGCCAAGGCTACCTGCGAGGTTAAGTTTCCTGTGAGGTTTTCGAGTGTTGCACCAGACTAAGCCGATCGTCTGGCCGGGTAAACCCTACCCGCTAGGCGCCACTTGGGATGGCGAAGGAGTCAATTTCGCCCTCTTCTCCGAACACGCCGAGAAGGTCGAACTGTGTCTGTTCGACACCAGTGGCCGGAGGGAACTCCATTGCATTACGTTGAAGGAGCAGACTGATCAAGTCTGGCACTGCTATTTACCAGAAGCGCGTCCCGGGCTGTTGTACGGTTACCGCGTCCACGGTCCTTATGATCCGTTGCACGGACACCGCTTTAACCACCATAAGCTCCTGCTGGATCCGTACGCCAAACAAGTCAAGAATGATTTGAGGTGGAGTGATTCGCACTTTGGCTACCGGATCGGTCATGCCAAAGAAGATCTGTCCTTCGATCGCCGCGACAGCGCTCCCGGCATGCTCAAAGGCATCGTGATCGACTCTTCTTTCACTTGGGGAGCAGACCAGCCACCTCGTATCCCCTGGCACCAGAGCGTGATTTACGAAGTACACGTCAAGGGCTTCACTAAATTGCATCCAGAAGTTCCGCCTGCTCTGCGCGGAACCTATGCCGGCTTGGCAACTGCCCCGGTAATCAATTATCTGAAACGGCTGGGTATTACGGCCGTGGAGTTGATGCCGGTGCATTGCTTCGTTGACGACCGCGTGCTTATCGAGAAAGGTTTGCGGAACTACTGGGGTTATAACACCATCGGATTTTTTGCCCCCGAGCCGCGCTATTCCGCCACCGGAACGGTCAGCGAGTTTAAAACGATGGTGAAGACATTGCATTCCGCCGGCATCGAAGTGATCCTCGATGTCGTCTACAACCACACCGCGGAAGGCAACCACCTGGGTCCTACATTGTCATTTCGCGGCATCGACAATTCTGTTTATTACCGCCTGATGCCGGATAACGCACGCTACTACCGCGACTACACCGGCACCGGAAACACTTTGAACATGCGGCATCCTCGTGTGCTCCAGCTCATCATGGACAGCCTTCGTTATTGGGTTCTCGAAATGCACGTGGATGGCTTCCGATTCGATCTTGCTGCAACTCTCGCCCGGGAGCTGCATGAAGTGGATCGCCTGGGCGCATTCCTCGACATCATTCATCAGGATCCGATTTTGTCGCAGGTAAAGTTAATTGCCGAGCCTTGGGATCTGGGCGAGGGTGGCTACCAGGTCGGAAAATTTCCCGTCGGCTGGGCGGAATGGAACGACCGTTACCGCGATGCCATACGTTCTTACTGGAAGGGGGACGGAGGCATCATCGGCGAACTCGCGTATCGCATCACAGGTTCGAGCGATCTCTATGCTCGCAGCGGCCGCCGTCCTTATGCCAGCATTAATTTTGTAACCGCTCACGATGGATTCACCCTGCACGATCTTGTCAGCTACAACGACAAGCATAACGAGGCCAATGGCGAAGACAATCGCGATGGCACGGATAACAATCGCAGTTGGAACTGTGGAGTCGAAGGCCCTACCGACGATTCTGCTGTGAACGCTCTGCGCGCTCAACAAAAGCGTAATTTCCTCGCGACCCTGTTTCTCTCACAAGGCGTTCCCATGATGCTGGCAGGGGACGCGATTGGGCACACACAAAATGGAAACAACAATGCTTATTGCCAGGATAACGAACTTAGCTGGATCCATTGGAATATAGGTGAAGCCGAG
>Ga0193730_1000464_pt1 | contig 11625 bp, 4 predicted proteins | sample U1a1metaG_FD_144919 | JGI IMG/M metagenome (GOLD analysis project Ga0193730, IMG submission 144919) | Soil microbial communities from a riparian zone of the East river system, Colorado, United States - U1a1 | ecosystem: Environmental > Terrestrial > Soil > Riparian zone | place: USA: East River...
ATCGCTCGGATGACACGGATCAGCTTTCCAATAGATGTCGTTGTAATCCATGGCCCGAATCATGTGGCCATTCAAAAATGATGCATCGACTGGATTGGTCTTAAAGCCCGAGACAAACGTGGTTGCTCTGCCTGTCCCCCCTGCCTCGCCGGACGAGTCCGCCGTGTCGGACATCGCCTGGTAATGCTTCAGCAAAATCTTGGCGTCATCCTGCTGACTGCCGCCCAGAGCGCAGCCAATCGAGTCGAACCAGAATAATTTCGCCGCCTGAATCGCCTCTGGCGAAAGATGCTCGTATTTGAGAGCGCAGGCCCACTCGGCAATGGTGTAGGATAGAAGGCGCTTTGATTCAGTTGGTTGCTTTGTCATATGATCTTCATGGTTATTGGGCTGAAATTTTGAGTTCTTGCCCGCGAATGACACGAATCACGCCAAAATGACAGGGCAGCAAATCGAATCTAAGAAATCCCGGCAATTCGCGTCAACTCGCGGGTGTCTTCTGCTTGCTCATAAGTTGGCCGTATGCCACAAAGCAAGGCCATGAATCCGAGGGGTTTGTTCGGGGAGCTGAAGCGGCGCAACGTTTACAAGGTTGCCGTCGCTTATGCAGTCGTGTCGTGGCTGTTGATTCAGGCGGCGTCGATTCTGTTCCCAACCTTCGAAGCGCCGGCCTGGGTGATGAAGGTCTTTGTCACGATTATCATCCTCGGTTTTCCGGTCGCACTGGTTCTCTCATGGGCCTTCGAGATCACGCCGGAAGGAATCAAACGCGAGTCGGAGATCACGCCTAACGAATCGGTTGCCCGCCATACCGGGCGAAAGATTGTTGGAATTACGATCGTGCTGGCGGTGATCGCTGCTGGATTGCTAGCGTGGCAAATATTGCGGCCGAAAACGACAATCACGCCTCGACAGAGCGAGGCGGCTACAAATTCAACGGCAGCAGCGGGCGCATCGTTGGCGGCTCCGGCAAAATCGATTGCAGTTCTCCCTTTCGACAATCTAAGCGACGATAAATCGAACGCCTATTTCGCGGAGGGAATTCAGGATGAGATCCTGACCCGCCTCTCCAAGATTGCCGACCTCAAAGTTATCTCCCGCACCTCGACCCAGAAATACAAAAGCGCGCCGGACAACCTGCGCGAAATCGGTCAACAACTCGGCGTCGCCAATGTCATTGAAGGCAGCGTGCAGAAAATCGCCAACGCCGTGCACGTAAACGTTCAGATGATCCGCGCCGCCACCGACGAGCATGTCTGGGCCGAAAGTTATAACCGCAAGCTCGACGACGTCTTTGCCGTGGAAGGCGAAGTCGCCAGCGCCATCGCCGACCAACTCAGCCTCAAGCTTTCCGGCACCGAACAAAAGGCCGTCACCGCCAAACCGACGGAGAACGCCGCCGCCTACGATGCCTTTTTGCGCGGACTTGCCATTGAGCACACCAGCTACGGTTACGACACTTATCAAAGAGCCGCGCGCAGTTATGCCGAGGCAGTCCAGCTCGACCCGAAGTTTGCCCTCGCCTGGGCGCGACTCTCCATCCTGCGCAGCTTTCTTTACTTCAACACCATCGATCCGAAAACGAACTCGGCCGAGGCCGTCAAGACGGCCGCCGATCACGCCATGTCACTCGCTCCCGAGCTCGGCGAAGCCCACGTGGCGCAGGGAAGTTATCGTTATCGCGTCCTGCGCGATTTCGAAGCTGCGCTCGCATCTTACAAGCAGGCGCAGCAACTCCTTCCCAATAGCGCTCTGGTTAACGAGTACATCGGATATGTACTGCGCCGCCTTGGACGATGGGAAGAAGCCGAGCCCTACTATCACAAAGCGATTGAGCTCGATCCCATGGACGTGCAATTGCTCAGCTCTTTCGGTGCCGAGTACTACGTCTATCTCCGCCGCTTCAAGGAAGCCTACGTCGGACTCGACCGCGCCATTCAGATTGCGCCGGACGCCGACAACGCGCGCGCCACCAAAGCGGGCGTTCTGATGGCCGAAGGCCGTCTGCCGGAAGCGGACCAGGAGCTCGCCAAAATCCCGCTCGACGCGTTCGACGACTTCATCGTCAACAGCCGCATGAATCAATTCTTGTACGAGCGCAGATTTAAAGAGGCTACTGATTTTATGCGCCGCCGGGTTCAGGCGCTTCCCGCCGATGAACCGGCCGACGCATGGGTCAGGCTGTTTATGGTTCAGGCGGCGTTCTGCCACGAGTGGTTAGGCCAAAAGGAGGAAGCGCGGAAATTGTTCGAGCGCGTCGTGCAGGAAACGAAGCCGAAACCTGACGCTATCGTCAAAGCGGAAGCGAATGGGCTTCCGTCGACCTTGGCGTTTGCCTATGCCGGACTGGGTGAGAAAGAAATGGCCCTGCAACAAGCCAATCAGGCCGTGAAAGATTACGAAACCGACGCCGTCAACAAGCCGGCCGCGGAAATCGTTCTCGCCCAAATCCAGGCGCGCTTCGGCCAGACCGACGCGGCCATCGCGGCCCTGCCACATCTTCTGCAAGTTCCCGCTGGCCTAACGATTGCAAACCTAAAGCTCGATCCGCTCTGGGATCCGCTGCGGAAGGATCCGCGTTTCCAAAAACTCTGCCAAGATCCTAACAAATGAGCAGCGATGAGATACGCAAACTTGCCGCGATCATGTTTACCGACATGGTGGGCTACAGTGCGCTGTCGCAGCGCGACGACAAGCTCGCGCTCGAGTTACTCGAAGAGCATCGCGAGCTACTCCGGAAAATCTTTCCGGAATTCAATGGCACCGAAATCAAAACCATCGGCGACGCCTTTCTCGTCGAATTCAACAGCGCCTTGGAAGCAGCGCAATGTGCGATCGAGATTCAACGGGCATTGGCCAAACGCAACGCCGATGCGCCAGCGGAACGGCAAATCCAAGTTAGGATCGGGATTCACATCGGCGACGTCGTGCATCGCGGTGGCGATGTTTATGGCGACGCGGGCGGGATTTGCATTTCGATGGACGTCGAGCGCCAGATTCGCAACGCGGTGGAAACGCGCTTGGAGAAACTGGCGCCTACCGAGTTGAAGAATATTTCCGTGGCGATGGATTTGTTTCGCATCGTCCTTCCGTGGGAAAGAAAATCAGAGGTTAGAGGTCACAAATCAGCGGTCAGAGAGGGAGTCGCTGCTCCTACAGGCAGAAGGTTCGCCTGGATCAGCGGGCTCGCCTTGCTGTTGATCATCGGCCTCGGCTGGTGGTGGACGACCCTGCCGCACAAAAATCCGGCTGCACCCCAGGTGGAGGGCGGAGCTCCTGCGACGCCAAAAACAGAAGGTCTTACCGGAACTCGACCCTCCATTTCGGACAAGAGTATCGCGGTACTTCCCTTCGATAACCTGAGCAGCGACAAGGAGAACGCCTACTTTGCCGAGGGCATTCAGGACGAAATTCTGACGCGCTTATCCAAGATCGCTGCGCTGAAAGTCATCTCGCGTACTTCTACTCAAAAATATAAAAGCGCGCCGGATAACCTGCGCGAAGTGGGCCAACAACTGGGCGTCGCCAATTTGCTGGAAGGCAGCGTGCAAAAAGTCGCCAATGCGGTGCACGTCAATGTGCAACTCATCCGGGTCGCGACGGACGAGCATCTCTGGGCCGAGAGCTACAACCGAAAGCTGGACGATATTTTCGGCGCCGAAAGCGAAGTCGCCACCGCCATTGCCGATCAGCTGAACGCCAAACTGACTGGCAGCGAAAAGGAGTCGTTAAGCACGAAGCCGACCTCCAATCCCCAGGCCTATGACGCCTTCTTGCGCGGCCTCGCTTTCCAAGGGCGAGTCGATGGAATGCAAACAAACATTACGAAGTCGATCGAAGCGTTTGCAGAAGCGACGCGGCTGGATCCGGAGTTTGGACTGGCCTGGGCGCACGCGGTCCGGGAAGACGGTCTGGCCTATATGAATTTCGACCGGACGCCGCAACGAAAAGAGGCGGCGCGGCGGGCCGTCGAAAATGCGATCAGGCTGACGCCGGACCTGGCGGAGACGCAGCTGGCCGAGGGTTTCTATCAGGCTACTTTCGAGCAAAACTTCGAGGCCGCCCAAAGCCGCTTCGAAGCGGTCCGGAAACGCTTTCCCAACAACTCGTTCGCGGGCGAGCTCCTTGGCGGCCTTGCCCGGAAACATGGCCAATGGGACCAAAGTCATCAGTTTTACAAGGAAGCCGTCGAGCTCGATCCCCAGAACGTTTTTCTGCTCAGCGACGCCTCTCTGACTGACGTGGGAAGGCGCGACATTGCTTCCGCGAGACAACTGCTGGAGCGTGCCCGCAATCTCAGCCCGCAAAATTCCACGGTCGTCGCCATCTTGGCCGCGACTTATCAAATGACGGGCGACTTCGCACAGGCGCAGACGTTGCTGGACAGTGTCACACCCGCGGTGGGCGACGACTGGTATTTTGCCGTCATGCCCAACAACGCCGGCTTTTTGCGCAAGTATGAGCCGGCGATTGCGCTGTTGAAAGCGCAGCTGAGCAAACCTCAGGCGCTAGGTAGTTCGTTAGGCGGTTTCCAGACTACCCTGGCTGATCTGCAGAGACACGCCGGGGATACGGCCGCCGCCGCGCAAACTTATGAGCAAGCGCGTACAACCGTGGAAGCTGCACTGCGCGAGCAACCCGATAGTGCCAATCTGATCGGCAATCTGGCTTGGACGGAAACCTGTCTGGGCAACAAAAGCAAAGCGCTTGAACTGGCCCGGAAAGCCATGACCATGGACCCAGCCTCGAAAAACACTTATACCGGCCCCATCCGCGAAGAGCAGCTGGCCCGCATCGAAGGACATTTTGGCGAGAAGGACGATGCCATCGCCGCGCTGCAGCGGTTGCTCAGCATTCCCTATGGAGGGCCGCCCGTGACGCCAGCCTTGCTCCGAGTCGATCCAGATTGGGATAATCTCCGCGGCGATCCGCGGTTCGAGAAACTCTGTCAGGAACCGAATAAATGAGCGACGAGGAATTACGCAAACTGGCCGCGATCATGTTCACCGACATGGTCGGCTACAGCGCGCTGAGCCAGCGCGACGGCAAGCTGGCTCTGGAATTATTAGAAGAACACCGCCGGCTGCTACGAGAAATCTTTCCTCGTTTCAACGGTACGGAGATCAAAACAATTGGTGACGCTTTCCTGATTGAGTTCAACAGCGCGTTGGAAGCGGCGCAGTGCGCCATCGAAATTCAGCGCGCGCTGGCCAAGCGCAATGCCGATGTCCCACCTGATCGACGTATTGAAGTCAAGATCGGCATTCATATCGGCGACGTGGTGCATCGCGGCGGCGATGTTTACGGCGACGGCGTGAACATCGCTTCGCGGATCGAACCACTGGCGGGCGCGGGCGGCATCTGCATTTCGATGGATGTGGAACGGCAGATTCGCAATGCGGTGGAAACCCGCTTGGAGAAGCTCGCGCCTACCGAGTTGAAGAACATTTCCGTGGCGATGGATTTGTTTCGCATCGTCCTGCCGTGGGAGCGGCCCTCTGCGACGGCCGCCATATCCGAAATCCGAAGTCAACGCCAGTCCGGCTCGGACGAATCCGAAACAACGAGAGGCCCTCGATGGCCTTGGGCGGCTGCGGCAATCATCCTGTTACTCATCATCGGCATCGGCTGGTGGTGGACAACCCTGCCGCACAAAAATCCGGCTTCACCCCAGGTGGAGGGCGGAGCTCCGGCGACGCCGAATCCTGACGGTCTCGCAGGAGCTCGACCCTCCATCCCCGAAAAAAGTATCGCAGTCCTTCCATTCGATAACCTCAGCGACGACAAATCGAACGCCTACTTTGCCGAAGGCATTCAGGACGAGATTCTGACCAAGCTTGCCAGTATCGCGGACCTTAAAGTTATCTCGCGAACTTCGACAGCGAAGTACGAGAGCAAGCCGGAAGATCTGAAGACCGTCTCGCAACAACTCGGCGTGGCCAAGATCTTGGAAGGCACGGTGCAGAGAGCCGGTGAGAAAGTGCGGGTTAACGTTCAACTCATTGACGCTCGCGCCGATTCACATCTTTGGGCCAAGAGCTACGACCGCGATATCAAGGACGTCTTTGCGGTAGAGAGTGAGGTTTCACAGGAAGTCGCGGACGCGTTGCAGGCGAAACTCTCGCCCAATGAGGCCAACTCTCTCGCGGCAGCCCCGACAAAGGATGCGGAGGCTTACGATCTTTTTTTGAAAGGCGAGTACGAGGAGCGGGAAGCGGAAGGCTCGCTTAGGGCCGAGTCGTTCGATCGGGCGGCCGTCTTTTACCAACAGGCGCTGGACCACGACCCGAGCTTTGCCCTCGCCGCCGCCCGCCTCGTCGAAAGCAGGATGAATCGTCATTGGTTCGTGACCAAGTTAAGCGAAACAGAGTTGGCCAAGGTGAAAAGCCTGGCTGAGCACGCCCTGGTTCTCGGGCCGAATCTGGCGGCCGCTCATATGGCTCTCGGGAATTTCTACTACCTTGGTTATCGTCAATACGATCAGGCTCTGCAGGAATTTCAGCGCGCCCTCGAATTGCAACCGAACAATTTAAGAGCGCTGGAGTTTTCCGCCTATGTGCATCGTCGCCAGGGTGATTGGCAACGCGCCTTATCGGCATTGACCAAATGCCAAGAACACGATCCGCGCGATGCTTCGCTCGTGGCCAACACAGGCGCGGTCTACACGAACTTGCGAATGTGGTCGGAGGGGAAACGCCTTGGTTTGCGAGCACTGGCGCTGGATCCACACAATATCTTGGGCATGCGGCAGGTGGTTACTAGTGACGTCAATGGAACAGGCGACATCGCCGATGCAAAACGGACGCTGGGCACCTTTCCCCCGGATCTGCGGTTAGTCAACAAAGTGGTGATCGGGAACGCATCCGCCGTTATCGGGGAAGGGACTTACCTTCATGTCCTCGAACATGACTTTGCTGGCGCACTGAGGGATTGGGAAAATGAGACAGCCGATCCTGATGAAAGCCGCATGCGACCCGCTGCGCGCGCAGCGATTCATTTTCTGGCGGGCGACGCCGCCGGTGCTCAACCGGAGATTGAGAAGGGGCGCGCCTTACTCGAGGCCAGATTGCATGAACGACCGCAGGATGGCTCCGCTATGATGCAATTGGCCTGGGTGAACCTCGCACTCGGGCATAAGGCGGAAGCACTCCATCTCGCCCATCAAGCGAGTGAATCGTTACCCATCGGAAAAGATGCCATCGGCGGCCCGTATTTCTTGTCCGGACTGGCCGAGATCGAGGCACAGACAGGCGAGACAAACGAAGCGATCGGAAATCTGCGCCAGTTGCTCTCGATTCCGGCGGGCCTTTTCGTTTCGATTCAGCGACTGAGGATCGATCCGGTCTGGGACCCGATCCGCAACGATCCCGGTTTTCAACAGCTGCTAGCAGGCAAAGAACTGGTTGGGCCTCACGAGTAGCCATGTCAGCCGACTCTCCTTCAGAATTGAAGTTCGAGATCGGGCACGTCTTGTTCATCGACATCGTCGGTTACTCGAAGTTGCTCATCACCGAGCAGAGCAATCAGATTCAAACGCTGAAAGAGATCGTGCGTGGGACTGAGCAATTCCGTCTCGCCGAAGCCGAAGGCAAATTGCTGCGTCTGCCGACCGGCGATGGCGTCGCACTGGTTTTTCACAACACCTCGGAAGCGCCGGTTCTTTGCGCCATGGAAATTGCCAAGGCGCTAAAGAATCATCCCGAACTTCGGGTCCGAATGGGAATTCACAGCGGTCCGGTGAATGAAATCACCGATCTGAACGCGCAAGCCAACATCGCCGGTGCCGGCATTAACATTGCGCAGCGCGTGATGGATTGTGGCGACGCCGGTCACATTCTTCTTTCGCGGCACGTGGCCGAAGACTTGGAGCACTATCCGCATTGGAAGCCTTACCTGCACGAGCTGGGAGAATGCGAAGTAAAACACGGTCACAAAGTCTCTCTGGTTAACTTCCACGACGATGAAACTGGAAATCGACAGATTCCGCAGAAACTCCGCCAGGCGAAAGCGGCTCGAGCAACCAAGTTCTGGACGATCGCGGTGGCTGCCCTGCTCGTGATCTTAATAGGAGCAGGTGGACTTTATTACTATTCGCGTCAAAGCAAGGCGTTGACCGATAAGGACACGATCGTCCTGGCGGACTTCACCAACACCACCGGTGATCCCGTGTTCGACGGCACCTTGCGGCAAGGGCTCGGTTCGCAACTGGAGCAATCGCCGTTTCTAAGTCTCATTTCGGACCAGCGCATCGCGCAGACTCTCGCGTTGATGTCACAGCCGAAGGACGGACGGCTCACGCCTGAGCTCGCGCGCCAGGTTGGCCAACGCGTCGGCGCGGCTGCCACGATCGAAGGCTCCATTTCCCTCCTCGGTTCGGAGTATGTCCTCTCCCTGAAGGCAGTGAATTGCCGGGATGGAAATTTGCTTTCGCAACAACAGGAGACCGCACCGGGAAAGGAGCAGGTCCTGAATGCGCTCGGGCGGGCCGCAACCAAAATGCGGAAAGGGCTGGGCGAGTCGCTGGCATCGGTTCGGAAGTACGACGCATTGCCGGAAGATATCACGACTTCGTCGCTGGAGGCGCTCCAAGCCTACGCGATGGGCAACAAGGCGACCGATGTCGATAATGATTATCTGGCCGCAATCACGTTCTTTCAGCGCGCGGTCGCCCTCGATCCAAATTTCGCCATGGCCTACTTGATGTTAGGCGGTTGCTATCAACCTCAAGGCGAGTTGACCCTCTCCGCCCAGTATACGCGCAAGGCCTACGACCTCCGCGAACGCACAAGCGACCACGAAAAACTCAACATCGCAGCATTCTACGAAATCGTCGTGACCGGAAACCTTGAGGCTGCCCGTCGCGCCTACGAGTTAACCGCGCAGACCTATCCGCGCGACGAGGGTGTGCAAATCATGCTTTGGTACATCCATCTCATATGCGGAGATTACGCCAGGGCCGACGTGGCGGCGAAGCGAGCATTTGAGATCAATCCCGACAGTTCAAACAATTACGTCAGTTTGATGTATTGCGACCAGTACTTGGGCCGGCTCGATCAAGCGAAAGCCGCGGCTGAGCAATCGCGGGCGAAGAAGCTCAATTCTCCCTGGTATCCGCTCATTCTTTACGTCGTCGATTTTCTCCAGAACAATCCTGCCGGCATGGCGCAACAAGCGGCCGCCACTCAGGGAATTCCTGGCGTCGAGGATCAAATGTTTCTCGTCGAATCGGAGACCGCAGCAGATCACGGCCAGTTTAGGCAGGCTCGCGAACTCACGCGTCGCGCGGCCGACTCAGCGCGACGAGCGCAGGAAAATGAAACTGCGGCAGAGTACGAGGGACACAATGCCCTTCGCGAAGCACTAGTCGGATTAGCCGACTTTGCTAAAGCAGATGCGCAATCCGCTCTGTCAGCAGTAAAAGGAAAGCATGGGGAAGGATTTTCCGCCATCGCTTTCGCCCTCGCAGGCAACACCGACGACGCTAATCGGGCGATTGAGGACCTAACAAAGCGATTCCCGCGAAACACGGTTGTTCAAACTCGATATCTGCCGATGGCTCGGTCAGCACTCGCCCTCAATAGCGGAAATGCGCAGGCCGCACTGGATGCTCTGACCGCGGCGGCACCTTATGAACTGGGACACACAAACGAGGACTTCACCTTTGCGCTTTATCCCATTTATCTACGGGGCCGCGCTTATCTCGAAGCGAAGAACGGCGCCGCCGCCGCGGGCGAATTTCAAAAGATTCTCGATCATGCCGGCATAGTGGGGAATGAACCAATTGGGGCGCTGGCCCATTTAGGACTTGGACGCGCTTACACGGCTACGGGCGATTCAGCCAAGGCCAGATCTGCCTACGAGGATTTCTTCACTCTTTGGAAAGACGCCGACCCCGACATTCCAATTCTGAAACAGGCGAAAGCGGAATACGCGAAGCGGTAATGGATCCCGTGCCGTCTCAATTTTCAGATGTAAAATTCGAGATCGGGCATGTCCTGTTCATCGACATCGTCGGTTACTCCAAATTGCTTATCACTGAGCAGAGCAATCAGATTCAAACGCTGAAAGAGATCGTGCGCGGGACCGAGCAGGTCCGGCTGGCGGAAGCGGAAGGCAAGCTCCTGCGGCTCCCCACCGGTGATGGTGGCGCGCTCGTCTTTCGCAATAATCTCGAAGCGCCGGTCTTGTGCGCGCTGGAAATCGCAAAAGCGCTGAAGAGTCATCCCGAAATTCGCGTGCGCATGGGTGTTCACAGCGGTCCGGTCAACGAGGTCACCGACCTGAACGAACAGTCCAACATTGCCGGCGCCGGCATTAATATGGCGCAACGGGTGATGGATTGCGGCGATGCCGGTCACATTCTCCTCTCCAAGCGGGTCGCGGATGATCTCGAACAATATCCACAATGGCGGTCGCGTTTGCAGGAACTGGGCGAATTTGAAGTCAAACACGGAGCGCGCGTCTCCGTCGTTAACCTTTTCACAAATGAGGTCGGCAACCATGCGTTTCCAGCGCGGTTGGCCGCGGCAAAGAAAGCGTCTCGTTCCTCGGAAAAACGAGTAACTGCTCGTCAAATCGTACTCACCTCCCTGATCGTCTTAATTTGCCTCGGCGTTCCCATCCTTATCTTTACTCCCGCGATTTTGAAATCGCTGCGTTCAACTTCCAAGGCCGGAGCGACACCGACGGTCGACGGAGTTGCCATTCCTGAAAAAAGCATCGCGGTTCTCCCGTTCGACAATCTGAGCGAGGAAAAGGGCAACGCCTTTTTCGCGGAGGGCATTCAGGATGAAATTCTGACGCGACTGGCCAAGGTCGCCGATCTGAAGGTGATCTCACGCACCTCGACCCAGCGGTTCAAAGCGGCGCCTTCTGATCTGCGCGACATCGCGAAGCAACTCGGGGTGATGAACATCCTGGAAGGCAGCGTGCAAAAATCTAACGACCAAGTTCGGATCAATGTGCAGCTGATCAATGCGGTTACTGACGCCCATCTATGGGCTGAAATTTATGATCGGAAGCTGACGGATCTCTTTACGGTCGAAAGCGAGGTGGCCAAGACGATCGCGGACACTCTGCAGGCCAAGCTCACCGGCTCGGAAATAAGGGCGATTTCGAGCAGGCCCACGGAAGATCCAGCGGCGCACGACTTGTTTGTGCAGGGACGCCACTTCCTCGCCTTGCGTCGCGACGATAACCTGCCGCGCGCGATCGAATTCTTCCATCAGGCTATCGCGCGCGATCCAAATTACGCGGCCGCCTACGCAGGGCTGAGCGAAGCCCTGATTCTGCTTCCCCGTTATACCGGCGCCTACCCCAGCCAAACGCGTCCGCAATCCAGGGTCGCCGCGCTGAAAGCCTTGGAGCTAAATCCTAACCTTGCCGAAGCGCACAATGCGCTAGCCAAGATCGCGATGGATTACGACGTCGACTTTGCCGAAGCGACGCGGGAGTTCAAGCGTGCCATCGAGTTGAATCCGAATTATGCGGGCGCCCACCACTGGTTCAGCGGCACGCTCGAGTCACAGGGGCAGTTCGCTGAAGCCATCGCCGAAAGTAAACTGGGAACTGAACTCGACCCCTTCTCGGCCGTGAATCTGGTTGATCAAGGTAGGATCTACGGCT
>Ga0193730_1000465_pt1 | contig 11621 bp, 13 predicted proteins | sample U1a1metaG_FD_144919 | JGI IMG/M metagenome (GOLD analysis project Ga0193730, IMG submission 144919) | Soil microbial communities from a riparian zone of the East river system, Colorado, United States - U1a1 | ecosystem: Environmental > Terrestrial > Soil > Riparian zone | place: USA: East River...
CATTGAAGGAGGTCAGAGAAGACAATCCGAGGATGAACGGCGCGGCAATGGCAACACGCAGCGTGCCTAAGCCTCCAGTGGCAGGTGCTGCTCCAGAAGTCCGTGAGTCGCACTCAGGAGCTATGCACTCCGTACCGCGTCCTCCGGACAACAATCGTTCGGCGACCGATCGTCCGACCGGTACGCCAACTTCCCGGATGTCGCATTCGGATACTCCTGACAACGCAAAAGGAGCGCCTTCAGCGTCTCCCGCGATGCGACCGGTTCCGCGTCCGCCGGCCAGCGACAATCATCAGGATAACTCCGGTGACTCGGACCGAGCGCCATCAGCATCACCGGCTATGCGGCCAGTCCCGCATGCACCGGCCAATGACAACCATCCCATGTCGTCTGACGGGGATCAGCGTCGCGGCCCGCGTCCGTCTGACATCTCTGTGCACACTGTAAATCCCGATGTCCCGCGACCTTCGGGTCCAGTTGCACCTTCACGTTCAGACCAGGCCACCCCGCGTTCCTCTCCGCGGGAGAGCGCGCCGCCTCAGAGTGGAGGTTCGCCACGAAGCTCTGGCGGGCCTTCGCAATCCAGTGCTCCACCGCCGAGCGCGTCGGCTCCAAGCCACGGCGCTTCTCAAGGCGGTTCAACTCCCGCGAGCCACGGCTCAGCAGCTCCATCTGCGGCTCCTAAAGGGGGCAAGGACAAGTAGTCGCGCTGAAACTGAAAACGCCGCCTCGCGGGGCGGCGTTTCTTTTTTTTGCTGACCGATGATTACGGTCACTCCTTCTGTTTCACTCGCACCACTGTGATCTTCCCAAATCCTTCTTCAAACGTTGGCGGACGCAGTTTCCCGGCCATGCGACGCATGACATCTTCCGCCACCACCCGCTCCCGCCGTTGATTTCGTTCCAGGCAGACTTCGACCGGCACGTCAAAGAACACTGCTTGCACTTCATACCCATAATCTTTGGCCAGTTTGATCCAGCTTTGGCGTTCGTGCGGGGTGAGGTTAGTTGCATCCACATAATTTATGGGACGGCGCGCGATCAGCCGCGCTTTCAACATGGAACGCAAGTTGGAAAAAACTAAGTCCTGAAATCGCTGCTCCGTGGCATCGTCAAACAGAAGCGCTCGCAGCAAATCGCTGGAAAGCGGCGTGATGTTATGGCGTTTGAACCACGAACTCTTTCCCGACCCTGGAAGGCCGATGGCCAAAATTACAACTCCCTTCGGACGCGCGCCAGTCGCTCCGCCCGGCGCAACCGTTCCTATTGCTTTCGCTACTTGTGGGACACTGATGGCTCTGGCGATATTTTGTTTTGAAGGGGAGCCTGATTGAGTTTGCCCGGAAGAACCAACTGCCTGCGCTCCGCTGCCGCCACGGCCTCGACCACCTCGGCCTCTCCTGCGTCTTCGACGACGGTTCGCATCCCCTGCCGGCGGTTGCAATTGAGTGGGCTGCGACTGTTGTTCTCCCTGGCGATCCTCCGCTTTCGATTCGGGCGGCTGCGACTCCGGTGATTGCGATTCGGGTTCTTGCACTTCGCGCGACGGTGAGGAGGCCGCAACATCCGCATCAAAATACGCGGGCTGCAACGGAGCCTGGGCAGACTCGGCTTTACCTTTCTCCGGAGGCTTGGGGCGGCGCTTCATGCGCTCGCGCATCCATTTACGCATGTCTGGCTTGTAACACAATCACCCGCCCGCGAGCAACGCTGCGTACCAAACCAGACAGCCGAAAATGTTGGAGCAGGCACTGAGAACTGAGAACGCAGAACAAATAAGTGACACGATTAAGTCGTCTAACCCGCATGAGCCTGCCGAGTGGACGTGGAAGAGCGGCCCTTGAAGGCCGCGTAAACTTTCCGAATTAACCGCGCTTTAGCGCCGAAGTTTTCCTCGGCAACTACTTAGTCCCCCAACCACGCACCCAACCCTCTTAACGAGTCCACGTAGTCACAAATGATTTTTGTCGCTCCCACAATCGGGATCGCCAATATCAATCCCATGGCTCCCCAAATCCACGCCCAAAACAATAGCGCCAGGGTCACTGCCAGCGGATTCAAACGCAAACGCTTGCCAACTATTTTTGGATACAACACATTCATGGTCAAAATATGCAATCCAACCACTGTGACAAAAATGATAATCACGCCGGTGGTATTCACACTTCCAACCGCGCCCGACAACGGCGGCAATAAGGCCAGAAATACTCCCAAATATGGCACCAGGCTTACGAAACCGCTGATCACACCGATAAAATAAAAAAAAGGTATACCCAGCCACCAGAACACCAGACTGCTGACCGCCGAATTCAACAATCCCACTACGGCGTTCGCCACAATAAAACTCCGGATCATGCTGGAGATCTTCCCCACGGTTCGATGAGCCTTAGCCCGATGTTCCGGCGCGAACAGTTGGACTGTGGCATCCCGCGCATGGTCCTTCCACGTAAGCATGAAAAAGACCAGAAAAGGGACGAAACCAATCGCCAGCAAAACCTCGCTCCCTCTTGACACCACGCGAGACAGCGCCGGCGCCTCTTGTACTTCGACTGGCACCGCTTTTTGCCCCTCTTTCGGCGTAGCCATCACCGAACGAGTGCTGTCTTCGATCTTTTTGGTCTCCGTCCTCACCTTGGCCAAAGTAGTGCGTATTTTGCCGGAATATTTTGGGAAGTCGGTGGCAAAGTCTACCGCGCGCTGATAGAAGAAATAGCTCAGCGCTCCCGCCAGCGCGAGGGTCATCAGCACTGCAACCAGGGCTCCCGCCGGCCGGGGAAGGCGCAACCGGTTCAGCCCGCTCACCAATGGTTCTAAAATAAATGCCAGCAACATGGCGGACAGAGTAGTCACCATCACCAGCTTTAGCAGGTAAATCAATCCCACTACCGCAATCACCGCCACCACGATCTGGGCCACCGAACCCGCCTTGATCGACGCGTGCAGAACTTCTGCTTCTTGTTCGTTCGCCGGCACGATGGGGGGTTGCGCAGTGTCCGATGGCGAACTAGAGATTGGATATACCTCAGGCTTGTGCGGGTCAGATTGCCCACTTGAGGAGAGGTCGACCGGACTAGGTTCGGCACGCATAGCCTACCTTGCGCGTTATGAGTGCACGATTGCCAGAACCGTTGCCTTAAGAAAAGGCATTTATGGATAACGAGTAAAATACCCCGATGAGCACCCCCCTTCCACCCGAGATCCATGGCCAGAAATACATTTGTCTCACCACCTTCCGTAAGAATGGCGCAGGCGTCTCCACCCCGGTCTGGTTCGGTGAGGATGCCGGCAAGCTCTATGTCATGACGCGCAGCGACTCGGGGAAATACAAACGACTGCGCAACAATCCCCAGGTTCAGATCGCCCCCTGCACTATGCGCGGAAAAGTCAAGGGATCGCAATTCCCCGCAACCGTCCGCATCCTTCCCCCAGAGGAGTGGGACCATGCAAAGCAGACCGTCCACCGAAAGTATTGGTTGGCACGAGTACCGTTCTTATGGAGTAAGAACAATGTGTATCTAGAAATTGTTGTGCAGGATTCTCAGACTTCCTGATCCACGTGCAGAGCGCTAGCTTCAGCTCAGAAGGCAGCAGACAAAGGTGAAGCCTTCACGAAAAGTGTGCTGAATGGCGATTACCGTTTGTTCAGCACCGTTTCGCCCTCAGACCTTTAAAAATCTGCGGCCGCGATGGGACTCGTCACAAAACCGTGATAAGTGTTGTCGGGGAGCTGATACTGTCCAACAATCTGTCCAGAAGTGTTGACGCCTACTCCAGCAGTAAAGACCGCCCCGGGGTAGTTAAATGAAATGTACTTTCCGTTTCTGAACGCGAAACCAGACCCTACCGATCCGGTCAGATACCAGCCGACAATCACACCGTTGTCGTTGATCCCGAGAGCGACGGTACGATCTGCGCCCGGGAAATTTATTAGCTTGAACTTACCTCCGCTGTATAGGTAGGTGCCAGAGTCCGCCCAACCCACCACCTGGCCCAGATTGTTGATGCCCCTGGCACGAGCGTAGATATTCCCTCCAGGGAAGTTAATAGGTTTGTATCGGCCGTTCCGCATCTCGAATCCCCATGTGTTGTAAACCGTCCCTGCACCACCCACCACCCAGCCAGCATTGTTGATTGCGGAGGCAAAAGTGGCGGGGTTGCCAGGGGCGCGGAGAACCGTGTATGTGATGCCGTCATATAGAAAACCGAACACCTGGGTTGCACCGGGGGTCTTGCTGGCGTAACCGACAATCACGCCGAAGTCATTAATTCCACTGGGTGCCGTGACGCTCTGCCCAGGATAGTCAAAGTAAGTGAAACTCCCATTGCTGCACAGGAAACCGTGGGAGTCGCCGTTAATAGACTGGCCGTAATTACCGACCATATCTCCCGCTATGTTGATACCAAAGACGCCCGTGTACCCGGCTCCGGGCACATCGATTGTTGTGAAGGTCAGACGAGCGGAGATGTCTGTAGGCGTCTGGGCATGGATCAAACCAACGTTTAATAACACAGGCACGAGCAATGCGAAGTTGCGAAAGGATGTCATAGCCGAAGTCCGGCAAGCGGCGAAGGAAGAGGAACAGAACCGCGCGGACTGCTGCCATTTTGCTTCCCGCCGGAATTGCCGTCAAGCGGCAAAAGTTTGCGATGTCGAGATACTGCGCAGGTATGATGTGCGACGCGTGGAGGGGCGTGGTATGGGCAAGTTCATGGGTTATGGCATCGCGATTGGCGTGGGAATAGGAACTGCCATTGGAGCCGCAACGGATGACATAGGGACATGGAAGCGAGCGTCGTTGGCAATTGGAGGAGCCATTGGATATGGGATGACTCGCGCGAAAAAAAAGCCAGACTAGGCTATTCCGCCGGTTCGCTGCCAATTTGCACGAGGTAGAAGCGCCTGGTAGACCATCACTCCTAACAGACTGTTCAATCAATTACCTTCAGCAGATCCTTGGTGCGCGAGACCCCTAGGTTCTCTCTGCTCTGTTGACGGCTCATGACTTGGCGCAACGTATCTTCACCACGCTGTACATAGCGGCCAATAGCCGCCGAAGTCCAAAAGATGTGCCCAGCGGTGAGCGGACCCACGAGTTTTTTATTTCCGACCGCGGCCAGCCCCATCGAAGCCATGCAACCACATCGCGAGCAATCGGGATCGCCGCCAAACTGGCAGGGTTCAACACGCGTCGTGAAATCCGCTGACAGCGTCCGCGTTGTCTGGGCGAAGATGCAATGCTTGGGCGAGAGCGGAGGAGTCAGGAATTCCTTGATCATACCTTCGGGCATGTCGAGCTTGGTGTTATCGTGCTGAAGCCTCAGCAGAGTTTCCACCACACTGATCCGCTCATCGGCGGTGAGGCATTCGACATCCGCCGCACCACGCTGCGGCGTGAAAATGCTCATCCAAATTTTCTCCACCGCCGGATTGGCCGACCAGAAAGCCACGAAATCGGAAATGTAGCCGCTGCGCTTCACCATCGCGCTGGTGATGGTGCAATGGACGGCAACGTGTTGACCCTCAATATTGCGGAGGATGCGCTCGTAGGTCGCGGGCTTGCGGCGCGCGTCGTGCTCCGGTTGCAGGCCGTCGATCGAAACCGCGACTCGCAGGTTCGGAAGCGTGGCCCACGACAATGGAATTGGACGGAATGCGCTGGTGACCACCTGAACGTGGGAGCGCTTGACCAACTGCGGTAGAAGGATGTCGAGTTCACGGTAACGGACCAGCGGGTCGCCACCAACAATCGACAAATGGAGCGGTTTGTGTTGATCCACCACAGCAAGGACTCGCGCAATCAGTTCCTGCCCCTTGAAATCGGACAGACTGCGCAAGTTCGTGGTTCCTAGATGAGCGTCTTCGTACGCGTAGCACCCTGGGCAACGCAACGGGCATTCTTTCGTGATTTCAATCGAGAGTGATGGGACTCGACCTCGTAGGGCCCGGCCCCAGGTTTGCAAAACCGGCTTGATGCGAAACGAACCCATGCGAGGTTAGATGCTCCGCGCGAGTGGAGGCTGCGTTATTCTATCTATTTCAACAAACTCTTAAGTCAGGCCGCCTTATTCAAAGCACTGAAAGTATTAATTTACCCGAACCCCTTCCTTATACACGAGGAACAATGCGTATTTAGAAATTGTTGTGGCGTGAAGATCACGATTCCTGATTGATGTGTATGGCCGGAACTTCCCGATGAAGGTCGCAGCCTGGCGGAAACGGTTGGCGCTGCTGGTGACTGGGTTACACCTTCCCACGGTCGTGAATGGGCAGAGCGAGGGCCGCGTATAGAGCCGCGTATAGAGGCTCTCGACCCTATTGCTGCCAGTCCAAAATCGGTATAGATTCGTGCGCCAACACCATGGGAGGCCTGTCAGTGGGACCAGTTTGGATGCGAAAGAGGGAAGAGATATTTTGGGGCACAATGCTTCCCGTGATTGAGGTCAAAGGAAAATCCCGCAGAGAAACACACTGCATCCCCTGGGTTTTCACCATCGGGGATGTCGAACAAGAGGCGCCGGATGACAAAACCAGATACGCAGCAATCGCAGACTACTGAAAGTGTTCCGAACCGAACCATGGCTCCGCTTTCATTTCCCCTCGAAAAACATCTCAAGACTTACGCTATGACCGCGGCGGTCGCCGGAGTCGGATTGCTGTCGCCCGCGCTGCCTGCTGATGCCCAAGTGGTGTATACCACGGCCAACATCAAGATCACAGATGGCGATCTTTTCCTCGATTTCAATTGCGGGCCCCGAGTCAACTTCTGGCTTGCAGACAGAATCGAAGGGACGTTATACGGCGGGGCGGCGCGAGAGCTTGCACTCAACGGCGGCATCAATGCCAGCGTGATTGAGGATTCTAACGGACCGGCTGCACTGCCACTGGGCTCAGTCGTCGGGCCTAGCCGCACTTTCACCAATGCCCATCGGAATGAACGGATCATGGCCGAAGCCTACCAATTTGCTTACTCCTCCGGAGTTTATGGCAATTGGGTAAACGTACCGCAAGCTTACTTGGGTTTGAAGTTCGATATTCAGGGACAGATTCATTATGGCTGGGCCGAGTTTAGAGTGAATGCTTCGACACGAGCCCTGCGTGTGGATGCAACCTTGCTAGGATATGCCTACGAGTTGACTCCCAACCAATCGATCAAGACTGGTCAGAAATCGGGAGCTGATGACAATGCCTCGATGCCGGGCGCCCCTGCGCCGCAACCAGGTACGCTGCAAGCTTTGGCACAAGGAGCGGCCCGCCAGGGAGGTTGCCCAGATTACGAAACGCACCAGTCGGGTCGCCGCGGGCGATCAAAAACGCCCTAGCTGGGAGGCGACGAGATCGACACCTCTCACCGGCCTCCGTCGTTAGCAGCTTTGCATCTCCAATTTGGTTGGACCGCAGACAGGTGAACACCTCAGTGCACAGGTGCCGGAAGAAACGATGAATACATGACAGATCCGCTCGCCAAGAAGATTCTCCTCGTCGGGTGGGACGCGGCCGACTGGAAAGTGATCAATCCGCTTCTCGGGCAGGGCTTGATGCCCACCCTGGATAACTTTATCAATCACGGGATAATGGGAAACCTGGCAACTCTGCGTCCGATTCTTTCCCCCATGTTGTGGAACTCCATTGCCACCGGCAAAAGAGCGGAGAAACATGGCATCCACGGATTCATGGAGCCCGACCCACAGAATGGCGGCGTAAGACCGGTCACAAGTACTTCGCGGAAAGTCAAAGCCATCTGGAATATTCTTACCCAGCGCGGCTTCAAGACTCACGCTCTGGGCTGGTTTGCCAGCCATCCCGCCGAGCCCATCAATGGCATCTCCGTTTCTGATCTTTACCCGCTCGCTTCGGCACCGCTTGAGCAGGAGTGGCCTTTACCGTCTACCGCTGTTTATCCTGAAAGTCTTCGTGACAGCTTCGCTAAATTGCGCGTGCATCCCGCCGAAGTAACTGAAGCCGCGATTCTTCCCTGGATACCGCGAGCGGCAGAAATCGACCAGGAGAAGGACAAGGGTTTGCAGTCGTTTGCCAAAATTCTGGCGGAAAACTGCTCGATCCACAACGCTGCCACCTGGATTCTGCGGAACGAACCGTGGGATTTCCTGGCGGTCTATTACGACGGCATTGATCACTTCTGTCACGCCTTCATGCACTATCATCCTCCGCGCATGGAGGGCATTCCAGAAGAGAAGTTCGAGATCTATAAGGATGTAGTGAACGGCGCATATCGGTTCCACGACATGATGCTGCGAACCCTACTCGATCTCGCCGGACCAGAGGCCACAGTACTGCTGGTTTCTGACCATGGTTTCCATTCCGATCAACTGCGTCCGCGCGGCATCCCTGCTGAACCTGCCGGTCCGGCGGTACAACATCGGCCGTTTGGGATTTTCTGCATGAAAGGCCCGCACGTGAAGCAGGTGAACGAATCTACGGCGCAACCCTGCTCGACATAACCCCGACGATTCTCACCTTGTTCGGTCTGCCTGTGGCGGATGACATGGACGGCCGCGTACTCGCACAGGCCTTTGCCGAGCCGCCGCAGATTCACGCGCATACCCAGTTGGGAGAACGAACCCGGCGATTGTGGAATGCACCCCGCAGACCTGCGAATAGATCCCGCCGCTGCCCAGGCTATGCTGCAGCAGTTTGTAGCCCTCGGTTACATCCAGCCTCCGAGCGAGAATCAGGCAAAAGCAGCAGAGATCGCGCTGCGGGAACAACAATACAATCTTGCGCGCGCCTATATGGACGCGCGCAAATATCACGAAGCGCTGCTGATTCTTGAAAGTTTAGGCAAGGCCTGCCCGGACGAGACCCGCTTTCAGCAGCATCTGGCACAGTGCTACCTGGCCGTCGCACGTCGCGCCGAAGCCAAGATCATTCTGGAAAAACTGATTGCGGCTCCTCCAAAAAAACAAGCACCGCAACCGCGAACGGATGGCGAGGAGGCGCTCTCACCTGACCATCAACTGGAAGCTGTTGCCGATCCCAATTCGCTAGAGGCCGCTCCCAAGTCTCGTCCGTGGGCGGATTTACTTATGGGCATCATTCACTTTGAAGAAGGCGACGCCGATACCGCACTCGCTTACCTGCTCAAGGCGGAAGGTTCTGACCCGCGACTTCCCCATCTACATCTTCGAATTGGGGAAACGTACTTGCGAAAAAGAAGGATTGACGACGCCGAGCGGGCGTTCAACCAAGCTCTCGAGATTGATGGCGATAGTCCGGAAGCGCACTTAGGTTTAGCCATGGTGCGCTTGCGACAGCGACGAAACGAAGACGCTGCCGAACAAGCTCTGCTGGCCGTCGGTTTGCAGCATTTTCTTCCTCAGGGACATTTCTACTTGGGAGTAGCACTGGCGCGGCTCGGGCAGCGTCGGCGCTCAACCCTGGCGTTCGAAACCGCTCTCACCATGATGCCCGGGTTACTCGCAGCCCACCGTTGGCTTTCCGCTTTGTATAGTGACCCCGGCGGCAGTCCCGAAAAGGCGGCTCAGCACCGCTACGTTTACGCTCAACTGAAACGCCAGCGCGAAATCAGAGCGCAAGCGTAAGTTTGCACTCTTGTCGCGGGCTATCCTCCGCCATACGCCCGACTCTGAATCCTCAAAGGTTCACGAGATCGCTTCAGAACCGCTGTCGATACAGTCCCGGATCGACTTGTCGCGCCATCGCCTCCACGTTGAGAGCACGCTCCAGAAAGTTTTGTATCGCCTCTGCGGCATGGCGGGGTTCACTAATCACTTGGTGATAAGAGAGACGACACAGAGATAGATTCGTCTTGTCCCGAAGCCAGGCGTGCACCTGTTTCAAGTGCGCTTCAAAAGCTGTAACCAGGGCGGCCTGCCCCAATTCAGCACCGGAACTCCCACGGTGCCGAATCATCTCTGCCTGGGAAGCGAGCACTTCGGCGAGTGGCCGTTCCATAAAAATAACTTTGTACTCGCGTCCGCCGGGAAGCGCGAACAGCAGCTGTGAGATCACTTTTACCACCTTTCCCTCGGCTTCATCGATGCAACTTGGTTCCTGTCGCAGCAGCTTGATCCGTTCCCATTCGTAATATCCGCCAGGGTTGTCTGCGTCCGCCTGGCGTTCTCCGTCGGTAAGGATCGAAACGCCACCGGCATCCAGCATCTGCATCATAAGCGAAGTGCCGGACCGCGGCAGACCAGAGACGATTGTGATCATGCTTTCGCTCTCGCCTTCTTTCGCCGATTGCGCACTTTTTCCATCCTGTGCCGCGAGCAGCAGCGGGGTGCCGTCCAATTTTATTCCTCACGTCTTACTTCCGCCTTTTACCTTTGATCCTCTGACTTCTGTTTCTCTGCTCATTTGCCGCTTCCTCCATCCCCTGTTACCATTTTCCTTCCGCTGATCCTTGGCCCTGAATCTTTTCCAAGCTTCTCTTCATCTTTTCCTTCGGAGGCGACATGGCAGTGAAAGTAGGTATCAATGGGTTCGGACGTATCGGGCGCAACGTGTTGCGCGCTTCACTCAACGATCCCAATCTGGAGTTCGTTGCCGTCAACGACCTCACCGATCCCAAGACCCTCGCGCATCTCCTCAAGTACGACTCGATTCTTGGTAATCTGAAGCACAAGATCTCCGCCGGTCCGGACAGCATCACGATCGAAAACCGCACCATCCGAGTCTTTGCTGAAAAAGATCCCGCCAAGCTGCCCTGGGAATCGGTCGGTGCGCAAGTAGTGATCGAATCCACCGGACGCTTCACCGACGCCGGCGACGCCAAGAAGCATCTGCGCGGACCGGTGAAGAAGGTCATCATCTCCGCCCCTGCGAAAAATGAAGACTTCACCGTAGTGCTGGGAGTGAATCACCAGCTTTATGACCCGGCCAAGCATCACATTATTTCCAACGCCTCCTGCACCACTAATTGCCTCGCACCCATCGCAAAAGTGGTAAACGACGAGTTCAAGATCGTCAGCGGAACCATGACGACAATCCATTCCTACACCAACGATCAGGTGATTCTGGACTTCCCTCATAAAGACCTGCGCCGGGCACGGGCCGCGGCCGTTTCCATGATTCCGACTTCCACCGGCGCAGCCAAAGCGTTGCATCTGGTCATTCCTGAACTTAAAGGCAAGCTTGATGGTTTCTCTATGCGTGTGCCCACTCCCAATGTTTCGGTCGTGGACATGGTCACATTTGTGGAGAAGAAAACTTCTGCTGAAGAAGTGAATGCCGTCATGAAGAAGGCCTCCGAAAACGGGCCGCTGAAGGGCTATCTCGGGTACGAAATCGAGGAACTTGTTTCCATCGACTACCGCGGCGATCCCCGTTCTTCGATTGTGGACGCACCCATGACCCGGGTCGTCGCTGGGAATTGCATCAAAGTCATCTCGTGGTATGACAATGAATGGGGCTATTCTTGCCGTGTCCGTGACCTGATCACTTACATCGCCGGCAAAGGACTCTAAGATTGTGGCGCGGGCGCCGCGCCCGCGTTTCCCGATGAATAAACTTTCCATCCGCGATCTCGAGCTCAACGATCACCGCGTCTTGATACGCGTGGATTTCAATGTACCGCTCGAGGGTGGACGGGTAATGGACGATACCCGTATCCGCGAGACTTTGCCCACCGTTGAATACG
>Ga0193730_1000469_pt1 | contig 11559 bp, 10 predicted proteins | sample U1a1metaG_FD_144919 | JGI IMG/M metagenome (GOLD analysis project Ga0193730, IMG submission 144919) | Soil microbial communities from a riparian zone of the East river system, Colorado, United States - U1a1 | ecosystem: Environmental > Terrestrial > Soil > Riparian zone | place: USA: East River...
GTGGGGCTGACTTTGCGTTTGTGCGGCTCGCTTTTGACGGTGAGCGGATTGTCGAGGCTGACGCGCCTGGGCTCGAGCGGTCGCTTGTCGGGTTGACATTGCTCGAGGCTGCTTCCGTTGGTGGGGACGAGCTTGCGGCTGATGCGCTGGCCAATGCGATCGGGCCCGTTTTTCGGGCTTCGCGCTCCGAAGGTCGGATCGCGGTTGCGATGAGTGGGGGGGTCGACAGTGCGGTTGCGCTGCTCAAGTCCTTGCCCAACGCGATCGGTGTGACGCTTCGGCTCTGGCTCGATCCTGATGGGCCCGACGCCGAGCGCGCATGCTGTTCGCCCGATGCGGTGTTGGCTGCCCGTGCGACCTGCCACGCGCTCGGGGTGCCTCACGTGACGCTCGACCTGCGCGAGGAGTTCCGGCGCGCGGTCGTCGACCCGTTCGTCCTAGGTTACGAGCGCGGGGAGACGCCGAACCCATGCATTCACTGCAACGGCGGCTTCCGCTTCGCGCGGCTGCTCGCCTTTGCACACCGCGCAGGAGCCGACAAGCTGGCGACCGGCCATTACGCACGCATCGTCGAGCACCGTGGACGATTGCTGCTCGCCCGCGGTGTCGATCCATCGAAGGACCAGTCGTACATGCTCGCGAAGATCGATCCGGCGAAGCTCGACCGCATCTCGTTCCCGCTCGGCGGCCAGTCGAAGGAAGAGACGCGAGCAGAGGCGGAGCGCGCCGGGCTTGCAGTTGCGCGGCGCGGGGAGAGCCAGGAAGCCTGCTTCCTCGCCGGCGACGACTATCGCAACTTCCTCGAGCGTCGCGGGCTCGCTGCCGAGGACGGCGCGGTCGTGGACGAGGAGGGAACAGAGCTCGGCCGCCATTCCGGCTACTGGCGCTTCACGCCCGGCCAGCGCAAGGGTCTCGGCGTCGCAACCGGTGCGCCGGTCTATGCGCTGCGCGCGGATGCACGAACGAACACCGTCGTGGTCGGCAGCCTCGAGTCACTGGCGCGCACGTCGCTCGCCGCGACCGGGAACCTCTACGTGCCCGTCGAGGAGGTCGAAGCGAAGCTTCGGTACCGCTCGGAGGCCGTGCCCGCTCACGTTCAGCCGACAACCGCAGGCTTCCGGCTCGAGCTCGCGCAGCCCGTGTACGGCGTCGCCGCCGGTCAGGCAGCGGTGCTCTACGAGGATGGGGTCGTCGTCGCGGCCGGGATCATCGAGGCCGATCCGTAGTATCCGAGCCGGGTGGACTTCCTAGCGCTCACCTGCGAAACCGGCTGCGCCGGTCGTTCGTTGTATCCCAGGGCCGGACTGGAGGGACACACTTGAGCGTTGACGAGATCTGCCTGACGCTGCCTGCAGACGACGCGTTCCACGGCGTCGCCCACCTCGTGGTGGGCGGGCTCGCCGTGCGCCTCGACCTGACGTTCGAGCACCTCGAAGATCTCGAGCTGGCCCTGGACACCTTGCTCGATCGGCCGAGCGCGGGTGATGAGCTGACGGTACGCGTGCTCGTCGCGGACGGCGAGCTCCGAACGATCGTCGGGCCCTTCACTTCGCTGCGCGCCGAGTACGAACAGGCCGGTGGCGCTGAAGACCTGAACCTGCACCGCATCCTGGGCGCGGTCTGCGATGCAGTCGCGATCGAGGATCGTGACGGCGGGCAGTGGGTCGAGCTCACAAAGCGCGTCGATACCGTGAAAGAGGGCGTGACGTGAACGAGTCCGACAAGGTCCTGCTGCGCAGGTACCACGAGAACGGTGATCTCCAGGCGCGCGAGCAGCTGATCGAGCAGTACATGTCGCTCGTGCGCTCACTTGCCCGGAGGTACTCGTATCGCGGCGAGCAGCTCGAGGACCTCGTTCAGATCGGAGCGATCGGATTGATCAAGGCGATCGACCGATTCGATCTCGACCGTGGCGTCGAGCTGACGACCTACGCGACGCCGAACATCATCGGCGAGATCAAGCGCCACTTCCGCGACAAGGGCTGGGCAGTGCGCGTGCCACGGGGACTTCAGGAGCTGAACGTCCAGTTGTCCAAGATCGTCGAGCAGCTCACCGTGCAGCTCGGGCGCTCGCCGACGATCACCGAGCTTGCGAAGGCTGCCGACGTCGAGGAAGAAGAGGTGCTCGAAGCGCTCGAGTCGGGCCGCGCATATTCGTCGCTCTCACTCTCGACCGGCAGCGGCGGCCAGGACGACGGTGAGGATCTCGATCCGCTCGAGTCGATCGGCACCGAGGAACACCAGTACGACGTGTCCGAGGATCGCGCGGTGCTCGCACCCGGGTTTCGCGTGCTCGACGAGCGGGAGCGCATGATTCTGCACCTCCGCTTCTTCGAGGGCCTGACGCAGTCCCAGATAGCGCAGCAGGTCGGGATCTCACAGATGCACGTCTCGCGCCTGATCCGGCGCTCCCTGGAGAAGATCCGCGAAGAGATCGCCTCAGAGGAGCCCGAGCCGAAGGTCGCCAGGGGCTGAGCGGGCGGCGGGGCCTTCGGGCCGCGCTCGTACAATCCAGGGGTGCGAACGTCAGCCGAGCTGCGTGCGGGTTTCCGCGCTTTCTTCGAGTCGAAAGGCCACGTCTTTCGGCCGTCGGCGCCGTTGGTCCCGCGCGCCGACGACCGCTCCACGCTGCTGACCACCGCGGGCATGCAGCCTCTGATGCCGTACTTCCTCGGCCGGGAGCCGCCGCCGGCGCCACTCCTAACCACCGTCCAGAAGTGCTTCCGGACGCCGGACATCGACGAGGTCGGGCTCGACGGCTCGCATCTCACCTTCTTCGAGATGCTCGGCAACTTCTCGTTCGGCCAGTACTTCAAGGAAGGGGCGATCGACTTCGCCTGGGAGTTCGTCTTCGAGCAGCTGAAGCTCGATCCCGAGCGCTTCTGGGTGAGTGTGTTCGCCGGCGATCCCGAGCTCGGGCTCGACGAGGACAGGGTCGCGTATGACCACTGGCGCAAGATCGGTCAGCCCGCCGAGCGAATCGTGTTCCTGCCGCGCGCCGAGAACTTCTGGTCGGTCGGAGGCCCCGGCCCGTGCGGCCCCGACACGGAGATGTATTACGACTGGGGAGTCGAGCACGGCTGTGGTGAGCCCGACTGCAAGCCGAGTTGCACTCGCTGCGAGCGCTTCCTCGAGTTCTGGAATCTCGTCTTCATGGAGTTCGCGTTGGGTGCCGACGGCACGCTCACGCCTCTGCCGCAGCAGAACGTCGACACCGGCATGGGAGTGGAGCGAACCGCCGCGATTCTGCAGAACGTCATGACCGTCTACGAGACGGACGTGTACCAGGCGATCATGCGCTGGATCGCGGAGGAGAGCGGCGTCGCCTACGGCGACTCGCCGGAGGCGACGAAGGCGCACCGCATCCTCGCCGATCACGGGCGCGGCATGACGTTTCTCGCGGCCGACGGTGTCGCGCCGTCCAACGAGGGCCGGGGCTACGTCATGCGGCGCATCATTCGCCGTGCAGTGCAGCAGGCGGCGCGCGTCGGCCTCGAGCCGCCGTACCTCGCCCGTCTCTCGGACGTCGTGATCGAGCAGATGAAGGAGGGCTATCCGGAGCTCGAGGAGCACCGGGACGAGATCCATCGCGTCCTGACGGCGGAGGAGGAACGGTTCGGCAAGACACTCGAGCGTGGGATGCGGCTCTTCGAGGAGGTCGCAGAGAAGGGCGGGGACATCTCGGGTGAGGACGCGTTCAAGCTCCACGACACGTACGGCTTCCCGCTGGAGCTGACGCGCGAGCTCGCGCGCGAGCGGGGCTTGGGCGTGAACGACGAGGAGTTCACGCGCCTGATGGAGGTGCAACGCACACGGTCGCGTGGGGCGATCTCGAAGGACGACGACCGTGCGGCGGAATTCGCGAAGGGGGCCGGCTTCCGCTCGGAGTTCGTCGGTTTCGAGAAGACCGACGTGCTCACTCAGATCGGAGCGCTCGAAGAGGTCGGCGAGGGGCTCTTCCTGGCCAAGCTGCGCGAATCGCCGTTCTACGTGGCCGGAGGCGGCCAGGTAACCGACGCGGGCTGGATCGAGCGTGACGACGGGAGCGGCGTGCGTGCCGAGCTCCGCGAGGCCTACCGGCTCGAAAACGACCAGGCGCTGCTGTTCGAGGGCGAGGGCTTCGCTGCCGGCGAGCGTGTTCATGCGGTGGTGCCCTGGGCTATCCGCTACCCGACGATGGCCAATCACACCGCGACGCATCTCTTGCACAAGGCGCTGAGGGACGTGCTCGGCGACCACGTTCGTCAGGCGGGCTCGTCGGTTCGCCCGGACAAGCTTCGGTTCGACTTCACCCATCCGCAGCAGCTGACGGACGAAGAGCGCGAGCGGGTGCAGCACCTCGTCAACGAGAAGATCTTCCAGAACGTCCCGGTCCGGACGTTCGTGACGCCGATCGAAGAAGCGCGCAAGCTCGGCGCGATGATGCTCTTCGGTGAGAAGTACGGCGATCACGTGCGCGTCGTCGAGATCGACGGCTTCTCGCGCGAGCTCTGCGGCGGAACACACGTCCGTTCGACCGCGGAGGTCGGACCCTTCGTGATCCTGAGCGAGGGCTCGGTCGGGGCCGGTGCTCGCCGCATTGAAGCGGTCACTTCGGGTGAGGCGCATGCGTTTCTCCATGCGGGCGTGCGCGAGGCCGACGAGCTTCGTGCGGAGCTCGAACAGGCGCGCAAGCAGTCGCAGAAGCCGAAGCGGGAGGCTGCGGCCGACTTCGAGATCGTCGAGAAGGACGGCGACGTCGTGCTCGTCCAGACCCAGTCGGTGAAGGGCGGCGAGCTGCGCGACCTCTCGGACCGGGTGCGCCGGCAGGAGCAGGCGTCCGGTGTCATCGTCGGGTCCGTGGACGATGGGCGCGCCTATCTCGTCGTGAATCTCGACGAGTCGCTGGTCGCTCGCGGCCTCGACGCATCGGAGCTCGTGCGCGACATTGGCCGTCACATCGGCGGCGGTGGCGGCGGCCGTCCGACGCTTGCCGAGGCCGGAGGGAAGAATCCCGGTGGCCTCCGGGATGCGCTAGAAGCAGGAAAGCAAGCGATCGCCAAAGCGCTCGAGTGAAGGTTCTCGCACTGGACTTCGGCCGGGCGCGGACCGGCGTCGCCGTCTCGGACCCGACCGGCATGATCGCACGGCCTTTGTGCGTGGTGGAGAGCGCCGCGACCGGCGACGGGCTCGCGCGCCTCGCGGCCTTGATCGGCGAGGAACAGGCCGAGCGTGTCGTCGTCGGGATGCCGCTGACCCTGCGCGGCGAGCATGGGGAGCAGGCGACCGAGACGGAGCGCTTCGTCGAAGCGCTCACCGACGTGATCAGTGTTCCGGTTGTGACCTATGACGAGCGCTTTACGACCGATCTCGCCGAACAGGCTCCCTCCGATGCACCCGAGGACGCACGCGCTGCGGCCCACCTGCTCTCCAGCTACCTCACATGGACAAGCGGCGCCGGGGCGTAATTCCGCCGCGGCAAGGCCGCCCGCCGGAAGGCCCGAACCCGGGCCAGGTCACGCGGCGCCGGATTCTCGCGCTCGGTGTGCTCATCCTCCTGCTCGGCGGTCTCGGCTGGCTCGCAGTCGCTGCAATCGGCGGTGGCGACAACAGCAGCAGCAGCGCGCCGACGACGCTCGCGAGCACGCTTGTGTACAGGACGGTGACGCGCTCGACCGCGACCGGCCCTGTCGTGACGGTGATCGGGATGCCGCAGCCGTTTCACGTCGTCTTTCCCGAAGGGTTCACCCGCAAGCAGATGGCCGACCGTGTTGCAGCCGTGGCCCAGATCGCAGCACACAAGTCGAAGAGCCGTCCGAAGCTCTCGAAGCGGTCCTATCTCGCCGCGACGGCCACACCGCGGGTGCCGAGTTGCTTTCGCGCCAAGCCGCGGCGGATCGAAGGTTTCCTCTTTCCGGCGACCTACGAGTTCTTCCAGCAGACCTCTTCGCTGCAGCTCGTGCAGGACCAGCTCGATGCGTTTTGTGAGAACTGGAAGCAGATCGACCTCGGCTACGCGCGCTCGAAGAACCTGACGCCTTACGACGTCCTCATCATCGCGTCGATGGTGGAGAAGGAGACACTCTCACCCGACGAGCGCCAGCTCGTCTCGGCCGTGATCTACAACCGGCTTCATGCGCGCATGCCGCTCGGGATCGACGCGACGCTTCGCTACGGGCTCGACATTCCCCCGACGGAATCGATTCACCAATCGCAGCTCGAGAGCAACTCGCCCTACAACACGCGCAAGCGGCAGGGACTGCCGCCGACGCCGATCGCGAACCCCGGGCTTGCGTCGATGCAGGCCGCAGCCCACCCCGCCAAGGTCAAGTACCTCTACTTCGTGCGCAAGCCCGACAAGAAGCATCACTTCTTCACCGCGAACTACAAGGCCTTCCAGGACTACGCGAACGCGCACGGCTACGGCGGCCAATGATCTCCGGTGAGACCCGGCTCGTCGGGTTGCTCGGCGATCCGGTCTCGCAGTCGCTGTCCCCGCGAATGCAGAACGCCGCGTTCGCAGCCCGAGGACTCGACTGGGCGTACGTGCCGCTGCAGGTCGCGCGTGAACAGCTCGAGGTTGCGCTTCGTGGACTGATCGCGCTCGGCTTTGCCGGCGCGAACGTCACCACTCCCCACAAACTCGCCGTGGCCAAGCTCGTGGAAACCGACGACCAGTCCGTCAACACCCTCGTCGCCCACAGCGGTCGGCTTCGCGGCCACTCCACCGATGCGGCGATCCTCCGCGGGCTCGACTTTCACCGCGCCGCGATCCTCGGCGACGGCGGCGCGGCAGCGGCGTTTGCCGCAGCACTCCCGAACGCGCTTCGATTCTCACGCCGGGGCACCTGGCCGCCGGACGTGTCGGAGGTGGATCTCGTCGTCAACGCGACGTCGGAGCGCGATGAGGTGCTGGTTGAGGTTCGCACCGGACAGATGCTCGTCGACCTTTCATATCCGAGGACGGCGACCGCTTTCGCTGCGGAGGCTGCTGGCGGGACTGTCGTCGACGGCCTCGAGGTCCTCGTCGCTCAGGGGGCGGCGTCCTTCGAGCTCTGGACGGGTGTACAGGCGCCGGTCGAGATCATGCGCGCCGCTCTCGGGAGCCCTTGATAGCAGGCAGTTCCGCCCGCTTTGCGGGCTCCCTCACCCTTTAGGCTTGGCCCCGTGGCATTGAGCCTGGTCACGGCGGGCGAGTCGCACGGTCCGGCGCTCGTCGCGATCGTCAGCGGCCTGCCTTCGGGCCTCGTCCTCGAGCAGGATGCGATCGATGCGGATCTGCATCGGCGCCAGCAGGGATACGGGCGCAGCCCGAGGCAGCAGATCGAGCAGGACGAGGTCGAGGTGCTCGCCGGCCTGCGCCACGGACGCACGCTCGGGACTCCGCTCGCGCTCGTCGTGCGCAACCGGGATCACAAGAACTGGGAGTGGGGGATGAGCGCCTGGGCACCAGAGGGGGAGCCGGCCGGCAAGGGGACGTCGGAAGTCACGCTGCCGCGGCCGGGACATGCCGATCTCGCGGGGACCTTGAAGCACGGATTCGCCGACGTGCGCAATGTGCTCGAGCGCGCGAGCGCGCGGCACACTGCCGTGATCGTGGCCGCAGGTGCGGTGGCCAAGGCGCTCATTGCGGAGCTCGGGATCGCAGTCGAAGGTCGCGTGCTGACCGAGGACCTCGAGCAGCAGGTGGACGACGCCCGCGCGGATCGGGACACCGTCGGCGGAGTCGTCGAAGTGCGCGCACGGGGCGTACCGCCCGGACTGGGTACCTATGCGACGAAGGGCGAGCGCCTCGACGCACGGCTCGCTGCGTCGCTGATGGGGACGCAAGCGGTCAAAGGAGTAGAGATCGGTGAAGGGTTCGGGCTTGCAGCGAAGCGCGGGTCCGAAGCGCACGACGAGATCCTGCGAGACGAGCGCGGTCTCTATCGCAAGACGAATCGCGCAGGTGGGATCGAGGGCGGTGTGTCGAACGGCGAGGAGATCGTCGTCCGTGCTGCGATGAAACCGCTCCCGACGCTGATGAAGCCCCTGGCCTCGGTCGACCTGCAGACCGGCGAGCCCGCCGAGGCGCTCGTCGAACGCAGCGACACCGCTGCGGTGGAAGCCCTTGCCGTGGTCGCCGAAGCCTGCGTCGCGTGGGAGCTCGCGCGCGCCGCGAAGGACAAGTTCGGCGGTGACTCGCTCGCCGATCTCCTCGCTGCGCACCGCGCCTATCTGGAGCGGATCGACTGGTCACCGAGGTAGGTGCGCTCGAGCGTCACCTCGCGCTCGTCGGGTTCATGGGCGCGGGAAAGTCGACGCTGGGTAAGGAAGCCGCGCGGCTGAGCGGGCGACCCTTCGTCGATCTCGACCGTGAGATCGAGCGCCGCCATGCTCCCGTCGCCGAGCTCTTCGACCGGGGCGAACCGGAGTTCCGTCGCATCGAAGAGGAGCTCGCTGCGGAGGTGCTCTCCTCGGCGGAGCCGGCAATGATCGCGCTCGGCGGCGGAGCAGTCCTTTCCGAGCGCACCCGCGACCTTCTGCGCAGTCGCGCTTACACCGTTCGGGTCGAGGTCGACCCCGCCATGGCCTGGGAGCGAGTCCGGCGAAGCGATCGTCCGCTTGCGAGGGACGAAGAGGCGTTCAGGGCGCTCTTCGACGAGCGACAGCCCCTGTACGACCAGGTCTCCGCTGCCCCGGTGCGGAGCGTCGACGATGTGCTGCTCGCCGCGCTCGAGATAGAGGTCGCGCGGGGTCGACTGGCCGCTCTCGACGTCGACGGTCGCGTCGCCGTGATCGCCGACGAACACGTGCTCGAGCTGCATCCACTCGGCTTCGGGCCGAACCAGGTGCACGCGGTGCCGCGTGGTGAGGCCGCCAAGACGACGTCGGTCCTCGCGCAGTTGTGGGCGGATCTCGACCTCGACCGTAGGGGAACGATCGTTGGTTACGGCGGCGGTTCGACGACGGACGTTGCAGGTCTTGTGGCCGCGACCTATCTGCGCGGGGTGCGGTGGCTCGCAGTGCCGTCGACGCTGCTCGGGCAGGTGGACGCCGCGATCGGCGGCAAGACGGCCATCGACCTTGCGGCAGGCAAGAACCTCGTCGGCGCGTTTCACTATCCCGCAGGCGTCGTCGTCGATCCCGACGTCCTCGCCACACTGAGCGCGACGCAGCGCCGCGAAGGCATGGCCGAGGTCGTAAAGACGGGACTCCTGGCGGGCCGGCCTCTCTGGGAGCTCGGCGAGGACGATCTGATCCGCGGGGCGGCGGCGTTCAAGGCCGGTGTCTGTCTCGAAGATCCGTTCGACCAGGGACGCCGTGCGATCCTGAACCTGGGCCACACCTTTGCGCACGCGCTGGAGGCCGCGGCCGGGTACGAGGGCCTGAGTCACGGGAGCGCGGTCGCGTTGGGGCTGCTCGCCGCACTTCGGCTCTCCGGGCGTTCCACGGACGTCGTCGAGGAAGTGCTCGCGCCGCAACCAGTACCGGTCGACCGCAACCGCGCCTGGGCTGCGCTGCAGCGCGACAAGAAGTCGGAGCGACGAGAGCTACGACTCGTGCTGCTTGACGAGGACGGCCCGTTCGTCGCGGCCCGTCCCGAAGCCGAAGTTCGCGCGGCGCTGAACGAGTTGATCGCGGATTAGAGTGCGCCGATGCAGGTCGTCGTCCTGAACGGGGTCAACCTCGACGTCCTCGCACGTCGCGATCCTGCGCTCTACGGCGGTCTCTCCCTCTCCGAGCTGGAGACGCGAATCTACGAGTGGGCGTCGGAGCTCGGCTGTGCCGTACGGTGCCGGCAGACGAACCATGAGGGCGAATACGTCGAGTGGTGCCACGACGCAATCGACACCGCCGACGGCATCATCGCCAATCCCGGTGCCTGGACGCATTACTCCTATGCGATCCGGGATGCGCTTGAGCTGTTCCAGGCCCCGATCGTCGAGGTGCACCTCTCCAACATCGAGGAGCGGGAAGAGTGGCGGCGCAAGTCCGTCATCGCCGACCTGGCGGCGAAGCGTGTCCTCGGCAAGGGCCCTGACGGCTATCGCGAGGCGCTCGAGTTCATCGTCGAGCAAGTAGGAGCGGCTACGTGAACCCACGAATCGAGCGGCTACGCGAGTCGCTGGAAGAGCCGCTGCTCGTCACGAACCCCACGAACATCCACTATCTCTTCGGGTTCAAGAGCTCGAACGCCGCGCTCCTCGTCGAACGAGAGCGCGCGCGGCTCTTCACCGACTTTCGCTACTCGGAGGCGGCGCGGGCCGTCGAGGGTGTCGAGTTCGAGGAGACGAAACGCGCGCTCCTGAAGGATCTGGCCGATCGGTTGTCGGGCCCGATCGGCTTCGAGGCCGACTTCGTCTCCTACTCCGCGTACGAGACGCTCCGCGGCGGCGCGATCGAGCCGGTTCCCCGCCGTGGGCTTGTCGAGCAGCTGCGCGCAGTCAAGGACGACGACGAGCTCGCGTCGATCAAGCGAGCCTGCGAGATCACCGACCGGATGTTCGAGCGCCTGATCGAGCAGCCCTTCGTCGGTAGAACCGAGCGCGACGTCGCTTGGACAATCGGGCGGCTCTTCCACGACGAGGGCGCGGACGCGGTTGCCTTCGAGACGATCGTCGCCGCTGGCCCGAACTCGGCTCGTCCGCACGGCCGCGCCACCGACCGGCCGATCGGCCGCGGCGAGACGATCATCGTGGACACGGGTTGCGTCGTCGGCGGGTACGTGTCCGACTACACGCGCACCTTCACGACCGGATTCGTCGAGGCGCCGGTCAAGCAGGCCTACGCCGTCGTGCTCGCCGCCCAGCAGGCCGGCTTCGACGCGCTGCGATCCGGCGTGAAGGGCTTCGATGCCGATGCGGCAGCACGACGAGTCGTCGACGAAACGGCCTTCGCCGGAACGTTCGGGCACGGGCTCGGCCATGGGCTCGGCCTCGAAGTGCACGAGGCTCCGCGCCTGTCCGTGGAGTCGACCGACACGCTGGCCGTGGGCAACGTGGTCACGGTCGAGCCCGGGATTTATCTCGAGGGTCGTGCCGGCATTCGGATCGAGGACAACATCGTCGTGACCGAGGGCGGCTTCGAGAACCTCACCGGGTTTCGGAAGGACCTGATCACCGTCGGCTGATCGCTAGTCTTGTGCGCCGTGGCCGAGACCGTCAACACCAATCAGTTCAAGAACGGGATGCACATCGAGCTCGATGGCGCCTACTGGCGCATCGTCGAGTTTCAACACGTCAAGCCCGGCAAGGGCGGAGCCTTCGTCCGGACGAAGCTCAAAGGGCTTGACACCGGTTCCGTCGTCGACCGGACCTTCCGCGCAGGTGAGAAGTTCGCACGCGTCCGCACGGAGACGAAGGAGATGCAGTACCTCTATGACGCCGGCGACGAGGTGGTCTTCATGGACACCGACACCTACGAGCAGACGTCGCTGCCGCATGCCATCGTCGAGGATGCGCTCGAGTTCATGCTTCCGTCGAGCTCGGTTCAGATCATGCTGGTCAACGGCAAACCGTCGGGTGTCCAGCTACCTTCGTCGGTCGAGCTCGCCGTGTCCGAGACGGAGCCCGGCGTGAAGGGGGACACCGTATCATT
>Ga0193730_1000471_pt1 | contig 11551 bp, 13 predicted proteins | sample U1a1metaG_FD_144919 | JGI IMG/M metagenome (GOLD analysis project Ga0193730, IMG submission 144919) | Soil microbial communities from a riparian zone of the East river system, Colorado, United States - U1a1 | ecosystem: Environmental > Terrestrial > Soil > Riparian zone | place: USA: East River...
CCGAAGGCCTCGACCTCGTCGACGAGGTCGTTGTGATGGAATCGGCAATCGAACGGAAGGAGACGCAATGACCGGCAAAGCAGACTTCACCCCAGAGGAATGGGATCTCGTTCGTGAAGGCCCGCCTGCGGCAGGCATGGTGACGCTCACGGCGGAGAAGGGCGGAACGTTCCGCGAGTCGTGGGCGATGGCGAAGGAGTACGCGGAGGCGCGGAAGGAGCACGGTGAGAGCGAGCTGCTCGACGCGCTAGTTGCGGAGAAACCGGAAACGAAGCGGTATGGCTCGCCGCAGGAGCTCGAGAGCGTTGGCCTGCGGCGCCTCGGCGAGGCGGTCGCCCTGCTCGAGCAGAAGGCCACGCCGGGCGAGGTCGCGGGCTACAAGAAGTTCGTCATGGACGTCGCCGAACGGGTCGCCAAGGCCCACAAGGAGCAAGGGGGCCAGGTCAGCGACGCCGAGCGGGCGGCGATCGAGAAGGTCTCAGCAGCCCTCAACCCGACGCCGGCGTAGGCCGCTCGTCGTCGTAGACGACCTCGGTCCCGGCCAGGTAGTCGGGCAGACCGCGCCTGCGCCCGTCGAAGAGCACCGGCAGGTACCCGGCGAACAACGGCACGATCGCGAGCCACGTCCCGAAGGTGCGCACGACCGCGCGGGCGACCGACGGTGGGCCGCCGTCGGGCCCTCGCACGCGAACGCGGAGTAGGGACATCCCCGGAGTTCGCCCGGCGCCGCTCCAGAACAGGACCAGGTAGCCGCCCGCGACGATCGCCCCGCCGGCGCCCAGGAGCACCCCGACGAGCCACGTTGGCCGAAGCGTCCCAACCAGCGATGAGATCAGGGCTCCGAAGCCTGAGACGATGGTGAAGATGGCGACGATCAAGAGCACGTCGACGGCGAGCGCCATCGCGCGTGTGACGACGCCGGCATAGACGTTTCCCACGGCACGAGCAGGCCGCCGGATCGCCTGCTCGACGCCGTCGTCCATGCGGACTGCGCCACGGCGGAGCTCGGCGACGAGCTCGTCGAAGAGACCAGCGGTCTGTTCCGTCACGGCCGCCCGGACCTCTGGGCTTGAGACGATTTCGCGGATCGCACCACGGACCTCGTCGCTGCGGACGATCCGATCCGTCAGCTCCTTCGTCCGCGGGCTGGCAAGGGCGTTGTCGACGACCCGGTCGAGCTCTCCGCTCGCCGCGAGCTCGGTGACGATGCGTTCGAGCACGTGGTGCTCGACCACCGACTGGGCGAGCTCTTCAGGCAGCGGGCCGGCGAGTGCGCGGTCGGCGAGCCGCGAGAGCTCCGGGATCAGGTGATCGTCTGCTGCCGCCTCGAGCGGCGCGCGCGAGGCCCGGGCCGCCGCACGCGCGGGAAAGAAGGCGAGCCGCCCGGCCGCGCCGAGGCGCGATCGTCGCCCGTCGCCGGCCACGTCAGGCCGCTGCGGTCACGCGGCTGCCGGCGCCAAGCCGCTCGAGCAGGTGGTCGCCCACGCGCAATGAGTTCGCCATGGCGGTCAGAGCCGGGTTCACCGCGCCGATACTCGGGAAGACGCTGGTGTCGACGACGTAGAGGTTGTCGAGTTCGTGTGCGCGGCAGTCGGCGTTCAGCACGGAGGTCCCGGAATCGGCGCCCATCCGGCAGGTGCCGGCTTGGTGGGCGACGCCGGCCACGGGAATCTCGTTCTTCATGTAGGCAAATCGGTGGAAGAGGTGGCCGGGCTCCATGTGGAGCTTGGCGAGCATCGAATGGAGCTGCTTGTAGAGCTCCTGCTTCGGCGTCTCGTTCGTCGCCGTGTAAGCGCGGGTCAGCTTGCCGTCGCGGTCGACCGACACCCGGTTCTCTGGGCGCGGCAGATCCTCTGTCGAGAGCCAGAAGTCGATTGCGTGCTTCGCGATCCGCTCCAGCGACCAGTGCGGCGCCAGCTTCGTCTCGCCGGGCTTCTCGCCGTGGAACATCGGTGCCTGCGACTTGCCGACCATCTGGATGTTCCCGAGCGGGTACTCGTGTCCGTTACCCGCGAAGTAGAAGTCGTTCAGTCCGAGCGTCTTCTGGAAGATGGTCGGGTTCTCGTCTTTGGACAGTGCGAGCACTGCGGCGCTGTTGTGGAACATGTAGTTGCGACCGACCTGGTCCGAGCCGTTCGCGAGGCCCTTCGGGTGCTCGTCGGTCGCGGAAACGAGGAGGAGCTTCGCCGTGTTCGCGGCCCCGCAGGCAAGAACGACCAGGTCGCCGGCGAACTCCTCGATCACGCCGTTTCGCTCGGCGACGATCTTCGAGACGGCCGTCCCGGTGTCGTTCGTCTCGAGCTTCATCGCCCGGGCGTTTGTGAGCAACGTGACGTTCGGATGCTCGAGCGCTGGCCGAACCCCCAGCACGTCGGCGTCGGATTTGCCGTGGACGGCGCAGGGGAATCCGTCGCAGTTCTGACAGCGGACGCAGGCGCTGTAGGGCATGTTCGGCTCGTTCAGCCGGATACCGCAGGGAGCGTGGAACGGGTGGTAGCCCGCCGCCTCGAGATCGTCCGCGAGCTGCTGGATCCGCGGCTCGTGCGAGACGGCAGGAAATGGGTATGGCGCGCTTGCGTACGGCTCGGTGGGGTCATGGCCGTGCTCGCCGTGCACCTCGTATAGCTGCTCGGCCTTCGAGTAATAGGGCTCGATCTCCTCATAGGAGATCGGCCAGGCCGGTGAGACGCCGTCGTGGTGATTCAACTCGCCGAAGTCCTCTTCCCGAAGACGGTAGAGCGCCGCGCCGTAGAGCTTCGTGGCGCCGCCGACGAAATAATGGATCTGCGGCTGGAACGGTTTCCCTTTCGGGTCGTACCAGGTGTCCTCGGAGACGTAGCGGTTGTCGACGAAGACGTCCTGCGCGAGCCAGTTCGACGGCTCGCGCGGCAGCCAGTCGCCGCGCTCCAGCAGCAGGATCCGCTTGCCCGATGGTGCCAGAGGACTCCATCGCAGAGCTGCGCCGTCATCTCGGGGAGGATGATCCGGCCGGCCGCCTCCATCAGGGCCAGGTGGGAGAAGGCTTGCGGGAAGTTGCCCAGGTGGCGGCCGGTCTCGGCATCGAACTCCTCGGCGTAGAGGCCGAGCGGCGAGGCGACTCGGAGCAGCCGCTCCATGAGATCACGGGCCATCTGCAGCTCGCCGATGATCGCGAGCGCGGAAACGAGCCAGAAGGAGCAGATCAGGAACGTGCCCTCCTTGCCGGAGAGCCCGTCGTCGGTCTCGTCGGTCTTGTAGCGCAGGACGAAGCCGTCGTCGGTCAGCTCCTCGGCGATCGCCAGCACGCTGGCCTTCAGGCGCGCATCGTCACTCGGCAGGAAGCCGAAGATCGCGGCCAGCAGCGTGGAGGCGTCCAGTGCGTCGCTCCCGTAATGCTGGACCAGGACGCCGCGGTCGTCGACGCCGTTCGCCAGGATGTCCTCGCGAATCTCGTCGGCGACCGCGGCCCACTTCTCCTGTGCCTCCCCGTCGCCCCGGATCTCGGCCAGCTTCGCCGCGCGATCGAGCGCGACCCAACACATCAGCTTCGAAGACACATAGTGCTGCGGCTTGCCGCGAGCCTCCCAGATCCCCTGGTCGGGCTCACGCCAGACCTTGGTCGCGCATTCGGCCTGCGTCTGCACGATCGGCCAGAGGCGCCGAGGCAGCCGCTCGCTGCGCCGCGTGTGGAGCAGGATCGAGTCGAGTGCGGCGCCGAAGACATCGTTCTGGCGCTGGTCGAAGGCGCCGTTGCCGACTCGCACCGGACTGGCCCCGGCGTAGCCGGTCATCTCGTCGCGCGTTGACTCCGTCAGGTCGCGGCGGCCGTCGATCCCGTACATGATCTGCAGCGAGCCGTCCTCCGTCGCCTCGACGTCGGCGACGAACTGCATGAACTCATCGGCCTCCCAGTCGAGGTTGAGCATGTGAAGCGCCTGCAGCGTGAAGGTCGTGTCGCGGATCCACGTGTAGCGGTAGTCCCAGTTCCGCTCGCCGCCGGGTGTCTCGGGCAGAGACGTCGTCAGCGCGGCCACCGTCGCGCCGGTCGGCATGTAGGTGAGTCCCTTGATCGTGAGCGCCGAGCGCTGGACCGGGTCGCGAAACCGGTGGTCCGGGATCCGAGCGCGCCCGAGCCAGGCACGCCAGAACCGCGTCGTCGCGGCGACCCGCGAGTCGGCTTCCTCGACGTTCTGCGGCGATGCGAGGCTCTCATCCCACGAGAGGGAGCAGTAGGCCCGGTCGCCGGCCTTGAGCACGTGTCGCGCCCGAATCCGGTTCTCCTCGATCCCGAGCGATAGATCGGTATGCAGGCGGATCGTCGCCCCGGCGCCGGTCGCATCGGCGGCGCGCCGGTCGTCGCCGATCAGCGTCCATTCGGCAGGCGCGCGCCCGTAGTCGAACGCGGGCTCGCAGACGAGCTCGACTTCGACCTCACCTTCCAGGCACTCGACGGTGCGGATCAGCATGTGGTCGGCGTCGTCGTCGGCAGGCGGTCTGGTGTGGGGCGTGACCGTGTCTTCGTGCTCGCGCGGGCTCATTGTCAGCGCGTCGCGGACGACGATCCAGCCGTTCGGCGTCTTCCACGTCGTCTCGAGCACGTTCGTTCCCGGCTGGTAGACGACGGCGGTCGGGTGATTGATCCCGAACGGGGCGAGGCGGAAGAAGCCGGCCTCGCGGTCGAGCAGGCTGCCGAAGACGCTCGGCGAGTCGAAACGGGGCACGCAGAGCCAGTCGATCGCGCCGTCGGGTGCGACGAGCGCGCCGGTGTGGCAGTTGGAGAGAAACGCGTACTCCGCGATCGGCGGGAACGGCGAAGGGGCAGCCGCGCTTTGCGGCTGCCGCTCGGTTGCGGGCTCGACGGTGGTCATGAGGTCACCCAGGGGTCGTGCCAGCGTCCGTGTCCGGAGACCAGCTTGTCCGCCGCCCTGGGCCCCCAACTGCCGGGCGCGTACGCGTGCACCGGCGGCGGCGCGTCGAGCAGCGGCTGCATCACGCGCCATGCCTCTTCGACCCCGTCCTGGCGCGTGAAACGCTTGCTGTCCCCGATCATCGCCGCGTGGAGGAGCACCTCGTAGGGCGCCGCGCCTTCACCACCTTCCTCCGCGAACTCCATGTCGAGCTGGATCGGCTCCGGGGAGGCCGTCTTGGCCCGCCGCGCGTCGACGATGAGCCTGACCCCGGTAGACGGGTCCAGCTTGACGACGAGCTGGTTTGCCTCCGGGCGGTGGGCGTTGTCCCAGAACCCGAGTTGCGGCGGATGCTTGAAGACGAGCCGTAACTCGGTCTGCGTCGCCGGAAGCTTCTTGCCGGTGCGGATGAAGAAAGGCACGCCGGCCCAGCGCCAGTTGTCGATGTCGAGGCGCAACGCCGCATACGTCTCCGTCTGCGAGTCGGGCGCGACCCCGTCGATCTCGCGGTAACCGTCGTATTGGCCGCGAACGTAATGCTCGGGATCGGCGTCGGCAATCGCCCGGAAGAGCGCGACCTGCGCGTCCTTCAGCGTGTTCGCGTCGGCCGACGACGGCACCTCCATCGCCGCGGATGCGACGAGCTGCATCAGGTGGTTGACGACGACGTCTCGAACCGCCCCGACCGGATCGTAGAAATGGCCGCGGTCCTCGACTCCGAAGCTCTCGGCCATCGTGATCTGAACGCTCTCGAGGTAGTTACGGCTCCAGAGCGGCTCGAGCATCGAGTTCGCGAAGCGCAGGTAGAGGATCTCGTCCGTGCCCATCTTCCCGAGGAAGTGGTCGATCCGGTAGAGCTGCGACTCGTCGATGTACTGGTGCAGCTCTTCAGCAAGCTCCGCTGCCGAGGCGCGGTCGTGGCCGAACGGTTTCTCGACGACGATGCGGGCGTTCTCCGTCAGCCCCGCTTCCGAAAGCCCCTTGACGACCGTCCCGAAAAGGAACGGAGGGATCTCGAGGTAGAAGACCGGGCTCTCGGCGCCGTCGATCGCCGCCGCGACGTGCTCGTATGTGGCCGGGTCAGAGAAATCGCCGGCGACGTAGGAGAGCCGGTCGGCGAAGCGCTCGAATACCTTCGGGTCGAGCTGCTCGCCCGCGCCTTCGATCGACTCGCGGGCGCGCTCCTTGAGCTGGTCGACCGTCCAGTCGTCCACCGCAACGCCGACGATCGGGCAGTCGATCAGGCCCCGCCGCTCGAGGCGGTAGAGCGACATGAACGTCATCACCTTTGCCAGATCGCCCGTGATCCCGAAGGCCACGAAGACGTCCGCGGGACGCGGCTCGTCGACTCGGCTCGGCTTGGTCGTGGCGGAGGCCACGGTCGTCGTCATCGCTGTCTCCTCTCGTGCTTGGAAGCGCCCACTATGTGGGAAACGCTATGCGCGCCGGCGCTCGCAACGCATCGTCCGGATCGCATGAATTCACGGTTCACGTCTCGACAGTGATCCGCGCCCCGCGCTGATGCGTCAACCCCGCTCCGGCCCAGTCGACAACGGCTTTCGCTCGGTCCTCGTTCGTCGGTAGCAACGCGAGGTGGACCGTTCCCCACGCCACCGAAGCTGTCTTGCCCTTCATCGTCCGCCCGCCCAGCATCTGGACGACTGCCGAGCCCCGTCCGATTGTCGCCATCGTCCCCTTGTCCCGGTATTTGAACGGCTTCGTCTCCTTGCCGGCGACCATTCGCGCGATCGTCTCGCCGGCGTGCTCGCCCGACTGCAGCGCGACCGAGCCGAGCTGTGGCAGCACCTGGTCGGTCTTCTGGTCGGTGATCGCGGCGACGTCGCCGACTGCGTATACCTCGGGATGGGACGGAATCCTCAGCTCGGCGTCGACGCCGATTCGGTTGCCCTTCTCAAGCCCGAGCCCGAGGGACTGGACGAGCTGGTTGCCCTGTAGGCCGGCTCCCCAAACCAGGGTGTGCGCCTTGAGCTCGGTGCCGGACTTGAGCCTCACGCGAAGCGGTGTGACCGACTCGACGATCTCGCCGGTCAGCACCTCGACGCTGCGCTTGGCGAGCGCCTCCTCCGTGTACGCGCGGATGTCCGGCTTGAACATCGGGAAGAGCTCGGGCCCGGCCTCGACGAGCGTGATCCGGGCCTGCTCCGGCTTCACGTCCGGGTAGTCCTTCGTGAAGACCCCGTGGTAGAGCTCCGCGAGCGCGCCAGCAGTCTCGATCCCGGTTGGGCCGCCGCCGACGACGACGATGTTCAGGGCGCCGTCGTCGATTCGCTCGGGATTGCGGTCGGCCGCTTCCCAGCTTTGCAGGACGTGCTCCTTCAGCCGGACCGCGTCGGCCAGCGTGTACAGCGGGAATGCGTGCTCCGGCGCACCATCGACGCCGAAGAAGTTGACCTCCGCGCCGAGCCCGAAGACGAGGTAGTCGTAGGTCAGAGGCTCGAGCTCGCGGAAGTGCACCTCGCGCGCGTCGAGATTGACCGCCGTGACCATGTCTTGGTGCACGCGCGCGTTCGGCTGCTTGTGGACGAGGTCGCGAATCGGATGGCCGACGGCGGGCTGCTCGAGCAGGCCGGTAGCGACCTGGTACAGCAGCGGCTGGAAGGTGTGGTAGTCGTGCTTGTCGACGAGGACGACGTCGACGTCGCTCTTCTTCAGCTTCTGCGCGGCCCCGATGCCGGCGAAGCCGCCGCCGAGGACGAGGACGCGGGGGCGCCGGCCGTTGCTGTCAGGTGGTGCGCTCACGGAGTCGTTCCAAGTTAGAGACGCGTTCCGTGCCGGGAGTCACCCAAACGGGATGATCATTCCGCATCCCTGTGTGGCGGGTCTTGACGCCTTCAGGGACCGCGAACGACCGTGACGAGCTCGCCCAGAGGCCATTCCTTGACGAAGTCCTCGCGTCCCTTCGCGCGTAATGTGGCGCGTACGGCCGTTTCCGTTCTGTCGATTTCCCGGACGACGGTCGCCTCGACCTCCCCTTGCTCCTCAGGAGGGGCGACCAGCACGACGTCGCCGATCTCGAGCCGCTGGGCAACAAACTCGATCGCCATCAGTCGATTCTAAATCTCGTCAATGTCGTACCGGGTCGTCCCAATGCGAGCCTCCTCAGGCGACCAGGTCGTGAATGCCCCGAACGATCAGAAATAAGGCCACGATCATCAGCACGACAAGCACGACGGCGCGCGAGTTCCCCAGTAGCCAGGACTTCCACATGGCCAGCCTCTCGGCGGAGCGGTCCGGTGCGGCCAGCACGGCGACGATCGGCGCAGCGATCGTGACGATCGAGCTCGCCGCGAAGACCGCGACCGCCACGCCCGCGTCGAGACGGCTGACGTTCGCCTTGAGAATTTCGCTCGCCGCCGCCAGCGAGAGCCCGTAGCTGAGCATGAGCGCCCCGACGAGGACGGCGAGTAGCCAGTGGGTCCCCTCGATCCGGCCGAGCCACTTGGGCGTCGACGGGCTGCCCGTCGAGGGTTCGCGGCGGCGGTAGGCGACGACCCCCCAGGTCAGCAGCAGTGAGCCGAGCAAGACCTCGAGCGCGGAGGCGGCCCGCGATGGACTGGAGCTCCTGGAACCAAAATCCTGCCCGTGGAGAACGAAGACCATGAGCACACCGATCACCGCGAGTGCGATCAACCAGCCGCAGACGAAGGCGAGTGCTCGTCGCCGCCCGGAGGGCATGCCGAGCAGGACGATCACGGTCACCACCGAGATTGGGCTGGTGAACGCCACCGCGAGTCCGAGCGCCGCGACTTCGGCGACTAGCGTCTTCATCTACTCACCGGCGTTGGGCGAAAGCCTTGTCCACCGGTCTGATCCCGACATCATCCGATCAGGGCGAACCACCGTGGCTGCCAAACTGATTCGTCGTGGAGGTTCGGGAGCTCGTGGTCGACGGGACGCCATACCAGTATCGCGTCGCCGGCCAGGGTGAGCCGGTCGTCCTCGTCCACGGGCTCTCCGGTTCCTGGCGTTGGTGGCAGCCGGTACTCGAGCCGCTCGCGAAGCGTCGCTGCGTTCACCTGCTCGATCTGCCGAGGCTCGGAGCACGGCTTCCCGCCGACGAGCTGACAGGCTGGCTCTGTAGTTGGCTCGACGCGGCCGCACTCGAGCGCGTCGATCTCGTCGGGCATTCGCTGGGCGGGCTGATCGCGGCCGAGTTGGCGGCGGAACAGCCGCGGCGCGTGCAGCGGCTTGCGCTTGTCGCCCCAGCCGGAATCCCCTGCGGCAACACCGTGCTCAGTCGCAGTGTCCGTTTGCTCGGGACGCTCTACGACGTACGTGGACGGTTACCGACGGTTGTCGGCGACGCGATCCGCGTTGGGCCGTTGAGCCTCCTCCGCGGGGCCTTGTTTGCATCCGACCGCGACTTGAGCGTCGAGCTCGCGTCGGTTCAGGCCAGGACCCTGCTCGTCTGGGGCGAGGACGACCGGCTGCTTCCCGCGCGGATCGCGGCGGCGTGGCAGCGAGTGCTGCCCGGCTCCCGGCTCGTCCGCCTCCAGTGCGGACACGTGCCGATGTGGGAGGCGCCAGACGAGCTGGCTTCCTGCCTGCTCGCCTTCCTCGACGAGGAGCTTGCGGACGATCCCCGCGACGAGATCAGGCCGGGTGTAGTGCACAGCGTGCGGTTCACTGGGGACGACGACGAGCCGACCCCGCGGTAGGAGGGTCGTGGCCCTCTCCGCCCACTCCGTTCCGACGAAACCGTCCTCCTCGCCGCGCACGACAACCGTCGGCTGCTCGATTAGCGGCAGACGCTGCTCGATCCGGTCGGCGAGCGCCGACCGAGCGGTCGTCAAGAGCGCGCCGACGCCGAAAACGGCATCGTCACGCGCTGCGAGCGACAGCAACGACCGCGGTTCCCGCGCTGCGTCACGCAGACCGGCGAGAAGCTGGTGCCGGGCGGCGCGCCGCTGCGGATCGACCGTCGGACCGACGAGCACCATCGGGCCGACGCGTTCCGGTAGGTGCACGGCGAGCTCGGTGACGATCTGGCAGCCCATCGAGTTCGCTACGAACGCTGGGCACCGCAGTCCGGCCGCGTCCAGCCAGCCGGCGAGCGCGGCGGCAAGATCCGGAATGCCCAGTGGGGAGCGGGGCGGCTGACTGCGCCCGTAGCCGGGCAGGTCCGGTGCGAACACGGAGAAGGACGGCGCGAGCGACTGCGCGAGCGGGAGCATGTACGTGCCCGAGACCCCGTACCCATGTACGAGCACAACGGGCGCCCCTTCCCCACCCACCCGCACATGGACGCCAAGCCCGAATACTTCGAACCAGCGGCTCTCAACCGGCCGGCGAATACGCCTTCGCGGCTCATGCTTGGCCGCCGGCCGCAACGAGGTCAAGGCTCGCGCCATCACATCAGGGGATCAACGAGGTTCGGTTCCAGCATCATCCCAACCGGGCGATGCTGGGTGCGCAGCGCATTGATTTCGTCCGCATGAGAGGGTTCGGATCCCATCAGCGAAGAGGGAGGCGACGATGTCTACGCAAGCTCTTGACGGTCTCCGGCGTCCAGGCTGGCTCACATTTGCCGGCGTTGTCCTGGTTTCCGTCGGCTTTGCGCGCATCATCTCGGCGATTTACTACTTCGCCGACAGCGCGAGAGTGAACAACTTGTCAGGGGGCGCGTTCGGAGGCCACATCTTCCTCTGGGGCATCTGGGATCTCCTGATCGCACTGCTTGCCTTGTGGGGCGGTTTCTCGCTGTTCGGCGGCAACACCTTCGGACGCGTGATCGGCTACACCTGGGCGATCCTGGTGATCGTGCAGAGCTTCCTCATCATCTCGTCCGCGCCGTGGTTCGGCTCAGCCGCGCTGCTGATTGCAGTCCTTGTGGTCTACGCCCTCTCCTCCACATCCGGGTGGAGAGAGCAGCCCGCTTGACATGCCAGGCACGCGGGCCCACGACAAGGACGTGATCGCGCGAATCGCCGACTCGGGTGAGGACGCGCTCCGGAGGCTCGTCGACCTCCCGCGACGGATCGTCGTCCAGGCGGTGGACGACGTAGACGAGCGCCTCCATGATCTCGCCGCAAAGGTGCGGGAGATCGATCCGCTCTATAGGCGCGTGGCCGCGATCGAAAAGCGCCTCGACGCGCTCGAGAAGACGAAGCGGGCGAGCTCCCGCCGGGCGTCCACCCGCGCCAGGCGATCGACGCCTCGTACGCCGAGCGCCCCGCTCGATCCGGAGCGCGGGGGTTCCCAAGCCGGAAACGAGCCTGACCAGGGCCCGGGCGGAGCCGAGGTCTAGGCTTCAGAGCCCTGTCTCGGCCTTGATACGGCCGGCGTCGACGGCGTCCCGTAGCGCTTCGTAGTCACGTTCGTTTTGGTCGGCATAGACCTCCGCGAAGTCGGCCAATGCCTGGTCGAAGGTGCGTGACTTGCCGAGGTAAGAAGCCATCGCGATCCGGTCGCCGGAGCGGGTGTGGGACGCTTCGGAAAGTCGATCTCCGCATGCATCGACCGCGGCACTTCCGCCCTCGCTGCCTTGCCTCGGGCCGCTCGCTCGGTCAGCGTAAGCTGCGGCGCCGCCTTCGGTTTCGGCTTGCCGGCCGTCGCCGCAGAGCGCTCGACGATGCCCCCAGGCCCGCTCGTGCCGTCGGTCTCCGGCAGGCTATGCGAGCGCGTGGCTGTCGTCCGCATCCGCC
>Ga0193730_1000473_pt1 | contig 11540 bp, 9 predicted proteins | sample U1a1metaG_FD_144919 | JGI IMG/M metagenome (GOLD analysis project Ga0193730, IMG submission 144919) | Soil microbial communities from a riparian zone of the East river system, Colorado, United States - U1a1 | ecosystem: Environmental > Terrestrial > Soil > Riparian zone | place: USA: East River...
GCTGTCGCTGCTACTCTCTTGGGCTGTGCGCTGGCCTGGAGCGGGCCAATTTCGCACAAACTCGGGATGTCGATTTGGTTATTCGACAAACTCTATAGCTACGCGTGGTTCGTCGGGTTCGGGGTCGCCTTGGTAGTCTATTTGATTCTAATGAAGTTGATACCGCCCCGGGCTGCTACAACTTGAAACTTTAAACCTGAAACTTGAAACCGGAGTTTTTATATGGCACGAACAGTTAAATGTGGATTGATCCAGGCAAAGCACGCCGGTCCAACCGACGCACCGATCGATGAGATCAAACGAGCTAATATCGAAAAGCATCTCGGGATGATCGAGGATGCCGCGAAGCAAGGCGTGCAGATTCTCTGCATGCAGGAAGTTTTCACGACGCCCTACTTTTGCGCCGAGCAGCAGGTGCGCTGGTACGAAGCGGTAGAGAAAATCCCCGATGGCCCAACCACCAAACTGATGCAGGAGACGGCGAAGAAACACAACATGGTGATCGTCGTGCCGATTTATGAAGAAGAAATCACCGGCATTTACTACAACACCGCGGCCGTGATCGACGCGGACGGAACTTATCTGGGCAAGTATCGGAAGCACCACATTCCGCACGTCAATCCCGGCTTCTGGGAAAAGTTTTATTTCAAGCCGGGCAATCTCGGCTTTCCGGCGTTCGACACCGCGTACGCGCGCATCGGCGTCTACATTTGTTATGACCGGCATTTTCCCGAAGGCGCACGCGCGCTCGGACTGAACGGAGCCGAAATCGTTTTCAATCCATCGGCGACCGTAGCGGGGTTGTCAGAATATCTTTGGAAACTGGAACAACCGGCCCACGCCGTCGCGAATGGTTACTTCGTCGGCGCCATAAATCGGGTCGGCCACGAAATGCCCTGGGACATCGGCGAATTTTACGGCCAAAGCTACTTCTGCGATCCGCGCGGACAAATCATCGCTCAGGCGCCGCGCGACGAAGACGCGCTGGTGGTTGCCGATCTTGATCTCGACATGATTCGCGAAGTTCGCAACACCTGGCAGTTCTTCCGCGATCGCCGCCCGGAGAGCTACGGACAACTCGTGCAGGAGTAGCGATGGATGTTTTGTGCGCTTCGTGTGGATTCTGGATCAGTTTCTCCAGCCAAAGAACAGGAATCCACTAAGTCACACGAACGAGCACGAACGCTACGACTAATGACTGAACGTCAGAAAATCTCTTCCGGCGCCAAGTGGGAATCGATTGTTGGTTATTCCCGCGCGGTTAAAGTCGGCAACCGGATTTACGTCACCGGCACGACTGCCATAAGCGAAGACGGCGAGATCGTTGGCCCTGGTGACGCGTACGAACAAGCGAAACAGTGCCTGAGGAATATTGAGAGCGCGTTGCAGCGTCTCGGCGCCGGATTCGAACACGTCGTGCGCACGCGCATGTACGTGACTGACATTTCCCGCTGGGAAGAATACGGACGCGCACACGGAGAAGTGTTTCGCGAGATCATGCCGGCTACCGCAATGGTCGAAGTCAAAGCACTGATCGATCCGCGCATGCTGATAGAAATCGAAGCTGACGCGGAGCTCTAAACACAGCAAAATTGGAGTGTAATAAAGATGAGTAGGGCAAGATTAGTGTTGGCTATCGGATTGGTTCTGTGTGTGGCGACGGCTGTAGTAGGACAACAGTCACTGCAGACTACCGTCAGGGTTTACCGAGGCTCGGTTGGCGGAAGTAACTTTCAGATGCGTTTGAATGTTCAAGGCGCCAACGTCTCAGGCGCTTACTCGTACGACACAGTCGGCGAAGATATTAAGCTAACCGGGCAGTTGGACGCTCAAGGCAAACTTGATCTGAAGGAATTCGATGCGAAAGGCAAACAGACCGGAAAATTCGCTTGCAAACAACTCTATACGCTGGAACCCGACTGCATGTGGTCCAAGGCGGATGGAACCCGCGAGACTTACGCCACAATTGTAGAGCAGAACATTGGATTCGCGAATGGTCTGCAAATCGTGCCGAAGACGATCGCGAATCGGCGATCTGGGGTGAAGGTTTCTTATCCGCAGCTTGCCGTGGCCAGTGGCGCATTGAGCGCCGGCGCGGCGAGTTTTAACCGCCGAGTTCTCGCCTTGACCCAAAAAGCCATTAAAGACTTCGAGCCGGGGTCCGACGCGGGAAAGAACGCTCTGGAGCGGAACTATAACGTTCTGCTCGCCAATGATGATCTGATCAGTGTCGAGATGACGGAATACCAGTATTCAGGCGGGGCTCACCCGAACGATGATTTTGATTCGCTAACTTACGATCTATCGGCCAACAAGGAACTCCGGTTTGACGATCTCTTTAAGTCAGGCAGCGACTACAAGACAGCTATTGCCAAGTACGTGGTGGCTGACATCGAAAAGCGCGCGGTGGCGATTGAGGAATCAGATGCCAAGTCCGAAGGACGCCAACCCGTCAAGCGCGACGATCCGATCGTGACGGAGGACCAGTTGTCGGAAATATCGAGCTGGGGACTTACGCCAAAGGGCCTGGTCGTATATTTCGATTTCGCCCATGCGATCGCCGTGTTTGATCGGACGGTCATCCCCTACAATATCGTGAGTGAATACCTGAAGCCTGATAGTCCGGCAGCTCGAATCTACAAACACTAAGTCACAAATAAAAAGGCTCGTAAATATACGAGGAGCAAACATGGACCTATCAATCACAGTTAACGGCATCAAATTCCCCAATCCTTTTCTATTGGGCTCTGGCCCGCCGGGAACCAACGCGCGCGTGCTCGCCAAATCGTACGACGCCGGCTGGGGCGGCGCGGTGGCGAAAACCGTCAGCCTCGAATCGAGCAAGGTCGTCAACGTAGTTCCGCGTTACGGTAAATTGCGTTCGCGCGAAAACAACGAAGTAATTGGATTCGAAAATATCGAGTTGATTTCAGATCGGCCAATCGAAGTCTGGCTGGAAGAATTCAAACAGGTCAAGAAAGATTATCCGAACAACATTCTGATTGCTTCGATCATGGAAGAATACAGCAAGGAACGTTGGCAGGAACTCACGCGTCTGGTCCAGGACACGGGCGTCGATGCTTTCGAATTGAATTTTTCGTGTCCGCACGGAATGACTGAGCGAAAGATGGGATCGGAGATGGGCGAGCATCCCGACCTTTGCGAAGAGGTGACGAGTTGGGTAGCCGAAGTCGCGAAGATTCCCGTCTGGGCCAAGATGACGCCCAACATTACGAACATCAAAGAGCCTTCGCTGGCGGCGGTCCGCGGCGGCGCCGCCGGTATCTCAGCCATCAACACGATTCTCTCTGTGATCGGAGTTAATCTCGAGACCCTGCGTCCGATGCCGACCGTCGAAGGCCACACGGTCCCCGGCGGTTTTTCGGCTCAAGCGGTGAAGCCGATCGCTTTGCGGATGGTGAGCCAACTCGGTCTCGGCCTGCCCGAAGGAATTACGATCAGCGGCATCGGCGGCATTGAGAATTCACACGACGCGATCGAGTTTATGTTGCTCGGCGCTTCGACTGTGCAGATTTGCACCGGTGTAATGCTGCAGGGCGTGAAGATGGTCGACGAGTTACAGGAAGGCCTGGCGAAGTTCATGACTGACAAAGGCTTCAACTCTGTGCAGGAGATCGTCGGGAAAAGCCTGCCTTACTTTTCCACGCACATGGAACTGGTGAAGATGATGAAAGAGGCCAAACGTCACAAGGCCGGCGAAGCCGCACGCGACAACGAATGGGCGCAGAAGGATATTACGGAGAAGACGGCGGAGCTGACTTCGAACTAGCATTCACATCAATCTGAGGAGGAGGAAGCCTTGAGCGAACAAGAAAACACGGCAATCGTAAAGGGTATTTACGAAGCATTCGGACGCGGCGATATTGAGACGATTTTGGGTAATCTAGCTGATGACGTGGAATGGGTTGTGAGTGGGCGCCAGGACGGCATTCCCTATGCGGGAACGTATCACAATCGCAACGGCGCACGCGATTTCTTTTCGTTGCTGAGTGAGTCGATCTCTTATGACCGGTTTGAACCCCGGCGTTTCGTTGCTGAGGGCGATCAAGTCGCGGTCTTTGGGTATTACCACGGCAACGTAAAAAGAAACGGCCAGGCGGTCGAAACGAACTGGGCCATGGAATGGACCCTCAAGGACGACAAGGTCACGCGCTTCACGGCTTATGATGATACGGCCGCGCTAGCCGCAGCTTTTGCGATGCCAACCGCAACCTCTACCTGATGCACACTCTGGCAAAGCGACCACACTTTCTTGATTGACAAAGTGGCGTGGCGCGTCTATCGTGCGTGAATTCTTCTGACAATTTATTTTGACAAAGCTCTAAGGCTTATTAGACCAACGTTCGGAGGCTCAAACAAAGATGCTTTCAATCCTGGCTTTAGTGTGTAGCATTGCAAGTTTTATCTGTTTCATCATCGTCCTGATTAAGCAGTTTCAGCAGGGTAGCGTGGTGCACGGCATCATCGGCATCATCACCTGCGGCATCTGGACTTTCATCTGGGGCTGGATGAACGCGGGGCGACTAAACATCAAGAACATCATGATGATTTGGACTCTGCTGATCGTCGTGGGAATTGTTCTGAATGTATTGGGCGGCGGGTTCTATTACCACGTCGGCTCCACCACGCCCTAGCAGCGTATAGCTGAGTACCGTCGCCGGTCCTGAGTTTGAAGGAGAGTCTTAGGCTCCTCAAACTCACCGACGACCGGCGCATGATCTGACGGGCGCTCCCACGCTCTCGTCTCTTTATCAATCCACGTCTTACGGTTGCGCTGCGCGAGCGGCGCCGACACCCAGATGTGATCGATCCTAAGCCCGAGGTTCCTGCGGAATCCGCCGGCGCGATAGTCCCACCACGAATAGTGTCCGCCTTCTTCTGTGTGCAAACGAAATGTGTCCGTGAATCCCCAGTCTTTGATGTGCTGAAGCGCGGCTCGCTCCGCGTCACTGAACAGAATTCTGTTCTGCCAGAGGCGCGGATCGTGCACGTCGCGTTCTTCTGGCGCGACGTTGAAGTCACCACACAGAAGCACCGATGATCCTGGATCACAATTCTGATCGAGCAACTCTCTGAGCCGCTTCATCCATTGAAGTTTGAACTGATATTTATCCGAGCCCACGGACTGTCCATTGGGGACATAGACATTCACCAGGCGAATGCCGGCGATGTCGGCCATCAGCAAGCGCGATTGACTCGTCGCATCATCTTCGGGAAAACCACGAACTTCGTTAGCACAGCCGGCCCGCGAAATGATCGCGACGCCGTTGTAGCTCTGCTGGCCGAACAGGAGACAATCGTAGCCCGCGCTCTTCAACTCCAGCAGCGGGAACTTGTCGTCGGAACATTTTGTCTCTTGCATGCAAAGAACGTCCGGCTGTTCTTTCTCCAGCCAACGAAGGACCAACGGCAGCCGAGCAATGATTGAGTTGACGTTCCAGGTAGCGATTTTCATTTTGGAGTGCGCCGGCTTGACGGCGCTTTCTCTTGGGCGTAACCGGATCAAAGCGGCGTCAAGCCGCCGCACTCCAAATTAAAGACTCGCAATCAACGCGGCCAACAACGCTCCGCGAGTTGGAATATCGTCGACGATGATGTATTCGTGAGCTGCGTGTGCGCCATCGCCTTGCACACCCAACCCATCGAGGACGGGAATGCCTAAAGCCGCGACAAAATTTCCGTCCGATGCGCCTCCCACACTAGCTTCACCTAAATCAAAATTCAAAAGCGACGCGAGAGCACGCGCGTGTGTGTAGAGCTTCTCAACGTCCCGTGTCCGCTCGAGCGGTGGACGATTAATGCCGCCGCGGATCTCGACGTGCGCGCCAGGATCAAAGGGCGTCAACGACAGAATTCTTCTTTCGGTTTTAGCGCCCGGGTCCGCAGAAGTGAACCGCATATCAACTTCGGCGCGAGCTTCAGCCGGAATCACATTCGAGTGTGTACCGCCGCTCACAACATTGACGGTAACCGTCGTGCCCAGACTTGGATCGTTAAGTTCGTGCAGGCGGATCGTTTGCTTCGCAAGTTCGAGCACGGCGCTTACGCCCTTTTCCGGATCGAGTCCGGCATGCGCTGCCTGCCCTTTCACGTCAACGGTGAACATACCCGTTCCCTTCCTTGCCGTCTTCACCCGGCCGCCACTCGCCGGAGGTTCGATCACCAGAGTTGCGCGCGATTTTTTGGCTTCCGCTTCAACCAAGGGCCTGCCACTCGGGCTTCCGGTTTCCTCATCGCACGTTAACAAGATCGTTACCACGGCGTCAGGAAGTAGGTCCACGGCTTCGCAAGCTCGCAATGCTTCCAACGCGAGCGCGCAATTGACTTTCATGTCGAAGATGCCGGGACCGTAGATGCGATTGGCTTCAGTGCGCCAGGGCCGATCCTTAATGGCGCCGCGTGGATGAACTGTATCGGTGTGACCAAGAATCAAAATTCCAGGCGAGTTATCGTTTTTTTCAAACGCGCGCACCGCAATGTGTTCGCCAAAGTCTTCGCTGGCAAATCGTTCGACCGAGTTCACGCTGCTAATGCTCGACGCAGCGCTGGCCAATAGTGATACCACGGCGCTGCTTCCTTCTTTGTCGCCCGACGGCGATTCCGCTTCAACCAGTGCACAAGTCAACGCGAGCAACTCGTGCTGGCGCGAGCTGAAGTGATCGCGCAGGGCCAACATCTTTTCTTTCGTCAAGGCTTGCGGCATGCAATTACGAGTTGATCGTTTCCTTTCGCGTAGTGAGCTGCTCGATCCTTTTCGCATTAACTTCAAAGCCGATTCCCGGCTTATCGGGCGCGGCGATTGTCCCGCGCGCGCTAACCATTACCGGCGGTTCGATAATGTCTTCCTCCCAGTAACGACTGCTGGCCGAGACGTCGCCGGGCAAAGTAAAAGCCGCGAGCGTGGCCATCGCGATGTTCTGCGCGCGCCCAATGCCTGCCTCCAACATTCCACCGCACCAGACGGGAATTTTGTTTTCGCGCGCGACTTGTTCAACTTCCTTCGCTTGCGCATGTCCACCGACGCGGCCAAGTTTGACGTTGATTATTCGACAAGCGCGGAGCGCAATCGCATGCTGGGCGCCGGCAGGCGTTTTCACCGATTCATCAAGACAGATTGGCGTGGCGATCTGTTTTTGCAGCTCCGCATGATTGAACATGTCATCGTACGCCAGTGGCTGCTCAAGCATCATCAATTTGAATTCATCGAGAGCTTTGAAGAGCGGGATGTCACTGAGCGTGTAAGCGGAGTTCGCATCGCCCATCAGCTGAATCTCTGGAAAGCGTTCGCGGACGCGCCGGACAATATCGAGGTCCCAACCGGGCTTGATTTTAATCTTAATGCGCTGGTAACCGGCCGACAATTCCTTGTCGATCTTCTCCATCAATTGTTCGGGCGAGTCCTGAATCCCGATCGATACGCCGCACGGAATTTCAGCCCGCACTCCACCTAGATATTTCCAGAGCGGCGCGCCCGCCCGTTTCGCTTCCAGATCCCAGCAGGCAGTTTCGATCGCGGCTTTCGCCATGCGATGGCCGCGGACTCGCTTCATCAGATCGTAGACGCCCTCGGCACTTTCGACTTCAGCATTCACAACCATCGGCGCGAGAAAATCCTTCAGTGTGAACCAGGCGGTTTCGGTCCATTCATCAGAATAAAATGGCCCCTCGCCGCACGTGCATTCGCCCCAACCCTCCGCACCATCCCGGTCGACGACGCGCACCAGAATAATTCGACGCTCAGTCGTGCGGCCAAAACTGGTTTCGAAAAAATGAATCAGCGGCAGACGAATTTCGCGCAGTTCGATTGAAGATATTTTCACGAAATGGATCGCTCCGAAAAATGATGAAGCGCCATTATGCATTGCTGGTCAAGCATTGTCAGCCGGGCTCAAACCGGAGAAGTGTGAAAAACAGGAGATGAATCCTCAAGGTTGGCCGAATGCAACGCTTATATCAAAGCGAGAATTATTGTGTTGTTAATACTTTTTAGCAGCATCAACTATTGACCTTCGTATCAATACTTTGGTATAAGACGGGTTCAACGTAATCGATGTCGCGTTTTTCCCACCTGAGTTAAGTGCTTCATCTACACAGTCATTCTTAGTTACAAAACGAGAGGAACGTCTATGTCTAAGTCAATCCACCAATCCCGTATTGTTAGAAAGATCGCACCGCTTTTCATATCAGTGTTTGCCATCGCTATCTTATTTGGAGCGTTCCTCCTTCCTGTGCGTAGTGCGGGAAACCCGAGCGTCGTCGTCAATAAATACTTCAACTCCGGCACCACCGCCGACATACTCGAATTGCTCGTTATTCAGAACAATCTGGATATGCGGGGGATGATAGTAAAAGATTTTTCCAGCAACATGGCCAACGACGGTGGCGGTAAATATAAATTTACCACCAACGCCTTATGGGCCAGCGTACCTGCCGGAACACTTATCGTACTCAGAAATGATTCCAGTGCCGCCGACACTACCGTCGGTGGAGGCGATTTCAACTTGGATCTGGGCTTGCAGAATGCGACCTACTTTGTCACCGATGCGAGCGGCTTTGACATAGCGGCGACCGAAATGGTCATGATCAAGGCAGCGGGAAGCGGCGATGCCGGAGTTACTGGAAGTATTCATGCTTTGGCCGGCGGGACCGCCGGCGCACAGTTCACGGCAGCGCCTGCCCCTAAGCTAAGAGCGAGTGGAACTTCCGGCACCAATCAATTTGTCTTTGCGAATAACAGTACGCAAAGCATCAATGACTTTGACGGGACTGATGCCACCGGCGCCGCTACCGGACTTACGTTTGGTGCGGGAAACAATGCGAACAATACTGCGTACATCAACTCTCTTCGCAGTGCCACAAGTCCCACGCCGACTCCGAGTGCGTCGCCATCTCCATCTCCATCGCCATCTCCATCTCCATCTCCATCGCCATCGCCATCGCCATCACCATCACCTTCGCCTACAGCGACACCAGGTATACCCGGAAGTATTGTCGTCAGCCAGGTATATGGGGGAGGCGGATGTGGGACGGCGGGATGTTCAACCTACAACAATGACTATATAGAGCTTTTCAATCATAGTTCTCAACCCGTATCGTTGGCCGGATGGTCCGTCCAGTATGCGTCCGCGACCGGAACGGGAAGTTGGTCAGTTACTCCGTTAACGAGCGTCAACTTGCAGCCGGGTCAGTATTATCTTGTTCAGGAAAGTGGTAATGCGAACGGAGTTAATAGTCTTCCGACCCCGGATGCTACAGACACCACGGCCATGGCTGCCGGCGCGGGCAAGGTCCTCGTCGCCAGCACTACCACAGCATTCACCGGCCAATGCCCGTCGGGCGTGAATCTTATTGATTTAGTCGGGTATGGCTCAACGGCCAATTGTTCAGAGACCAGTCCCGCACCCGCGCCGAGTACAACGGCCGCGGATTTGCGAGCCACCGACGGATGCACGGACACGAATAACAATTCCGCTGACTTTACAGCCGGCGCACCGAATCCCCGCAACACTTCCTCGCCTTTAAACAAGTGCGTTGTTCCAATCGCAACGTCGTGTCCCGGATCGATCACTACTCTGGTGGGTACAGCTGCGTCCGCGAATGTAAGCGCAAGTGACTCCGACGGCACAGTCACGAGCGCGACCATTACCAGTCCTGCTGTTTCCGGCATCACCCTGGACAATTTTGTCCCCGCCGCAAGCGTGGGCGGCACGGCGACCGCGACGTTGAATGTCGCGAATACAACCGCCGCCGGCAGCTACAGCGTTACGATTCAATATGCGAACAATGATTCGCCGACTCCACAGACTGCAACCTGCTCAGTTCTAATTACGGTTAACCCACAACCCTCTGCTTTCAACAGCGCGATTAAGATTAGTCAAGTCTACGGAGGCGGTGGCAATTCCGGCTCGACTTACACAAAGGATTTCATCGAGCTCTACAATACGAGCACATCACAGGTGGATATCTCAGGTTGGTCTGTGCAGTACACCGGTGCGACAGCAGCTTTCGCAGCCCAAACCGCAGGCCCTCCACCCACCCCCTTAACGACAGTGATTCCGGCCAACACGATCATGCAGCCGGGAACTTATTACCTAATTCAGGAGGCACCGGGTGCGGGCGGCACGACTAGTCCCCCGACCGCTGACTTAATCGGTGGCATCATGATGGGGGGCACGGCCGGCAAAGTCGCGCTCGTGGCAAGCTCAATAGTTCTTTCCGGCGGCGACACTACCGCAGATTGTCCGACGAGCCCGCTGATTGTTGATTTTGTCGGATATGGACCAACGGCGACTTGCTCCGAAACTTCGCCAACCGCCGTTCTTAGCGCCACTACCGCCGCGATCCGGAAGAACAACGGCTGCACTGACTCGAACAACAACTTCAACGACTTCCTGGTTGATGGTCCAATTCCGCGGAACAGCGCGCTGCCGCCGCACGGGTGTGGAGGCGATCCTACACAGCTATACGGAAGCGGCCTGGCCACTCCGGATTCAGTACTGCCCGCAAGTAATAGTCTGCTCACGGTAACTGTGACCCCCGCCAGTGCGCCCCCCAGCTCCGGCATAAGCGTGACTGGTGATCTGACCAGCATCGGCCTGTCGAATTCGCAACAGTTCTATGACGACGGCACCCACGGTGATGCCACGGCCGGCGATAATGTCTTTTCGTACCTCGCAACCGTCGGCGCTTTCGTTTCTACGGGCGCCAAGAACATTACCACCACAATCACCGACGCCCAGCCCCGTTCCGCATCAGCTCCGATTACGATGACGGTGCAGAGCCCGACCTGCGGCGTCGAGCGCTGGTCAGTCAAGACCGGTTCCGATCCGGATGCTGCCAATGTCGATCTGAATAATCCGGTGCCGACGACGATTGCGAATCTTCGTTCGCTGACTCCGCCGACAACTCCCCCGGATAATGCTCGGGTCGCACCGACTGAAGACACCGTCTACGTGATCAGGGCGACGATGACTCTGTATAAGCTCGAGACAGATGTCGATTATCACATCGTGGTCCAGGATGATAATGGCAACACCATGGTGACCGAGATCCCGTGCCCATGCTGTGTGGCCGTCGGTAGTCCCTTTACTGCGGGCATTGCGAATGCGCGGCAGGAATTTGACAGCCATCTCAGCGCCACTCCGATTTTCCAGTCCGTCAGCATTCCGGTCCAGATTACCGGCGTGGCGTTCTTTGATTTTATCCACGGCCAGACGGGCGTGGCACCAAACGGCATCGAGCTGCACCCGATCCTGGACATCAAGTTCCTGAGCAGCACTACCACCAGTCTCGCATCGAGTATCAATCCTTCGCAGTTTGGCCAGTCCGTCCAATTTACGGCCACTGTCAACACTGCCGGCTCGAACACTCCCACCGGTAACGTGACCTTTAGCGACGGATCTACGGTGATTGCGGCTACCTCGCTGAATGGAAGTGGACAAGCATCCTTTAATACGACTTCGCTTTCAGTTGGCTCGCATTCGATCACAGCGTCTTATCCGGGAGACAGTAATTCGCTG
>Ga0193730_1000475_pt1 | contig 11526 bp, 7 predicted proteins | sample U1a1metaG_FD_144919 | JGI IMG/M metagenome (GOLD analysis project Ga0193730, IMG submission 144919) | Soil microbial communities from a riparian zone of the East river system, Colorado, United States - U1a1 | ecosystem: Environmental > Terrestrial > Soil > Riparian zone | place: USA: East River...
CATCTACGTCGCACGTATCTCTGCGGTTCCGGCCGCTGAATAGAGCCATGAGAACGATCGAATCAACGGAATCGTCGAAAAATCGAGGTTCCGCCTTTGCAAAAAAAGGAGCCGCGCGATGGAACACATCACGCGGCTCTCCAAACGGCTCCGATAACTTACGCTATGCCAAGTGTGGCAAGCGTTGGCTCATCGATCACTGATGTTACTGCCAATCCGTTGTCGGCTTGGAAGGCTGCGATAGCCTCTCGGGTCATTGGCCCAAGTACTCCATCAATCGCCCCATCGTAATAACCGTCCCGCTGCAGCTGTGACTGCACATCGACGATTACCCGGTCAGGGGCCAATCCATTGTAGCCGTAGATTGGGCCGTCGTATGCATAATAAGCGGACGGCGCATAACCCCATGCGGGGAACCAGTAGCCTGCATTCCAGTAATACCAGCCGCTGTTCACAAAAACGATCCGATCGTAATGGCTTCTCCACCAACCGCGATCGTGCCACTGTCTGTGGTAATTGCGGAATGCCGTATACTGTCGCCCGCTAAACGCGGCGCTATGGAAGTTATTGTTAATCGCAACATTCCTCCCACGATAATAGGCGAAGTTTCTGCCGCCATTGCCCGCTAAGTTGCTGCGAGCACGAAACGCGGCAGCATTGCGATCGCGATTGACCTCGACGTTCCTCGCCCGATTAACTGCAACGTTTCTCTCGCGATTGGTCGCCAAGTCTTTGCGTGCACGCAACTCGGCCGCATTACGATTACGGTTGACCTCGACGTTCCTTGCCCGATTAACTGCGACGTTTCGCTCGCGATTGACCGTCGCATTGCTCCGCGCGCGAAACTCTCGATTACTCGACACGTTTCGCTGGCGAGACGCGCGCGTCCGGGCGTCTTGCTGGACCACCCTGTTTGGATGAGTGCGTGCCGTCATGTAGGTCCGCTGCCTGGATGGCGCGGTTGCAGTATGACGGTGTGCGCCAGTCATCGCGCCGGTGTTCGCAGGTCTTGCCGCCCGAACATTCGCGGTTCGATGCGCCTGCGCTCTATCAGGTCTTGTGTTGTGAGTTGGTTGACCCCACGCCGTGAGCGTCAGCGCGAGGCTTCCGAGACATATTGAACATAGTGTTCGTTTCATAGTTTTTTTCCCTTAATTTTCCGTCGAGACCTTAGACAAGGTCTGCGTATCAATTATTCAACCCCGTTAAGTATTCTCCGGTTGCGCCTTGGAAATCGGCTTGTCCCTCTAGTCAAACAAAAACGGGACACCGTGATCTAACTGCGCAACGAAGAAGCCGTTACCGCATCACGCCCTGCGCTGCGGCGCGTACCGCACCCGCCACAACCACCCTCAACGCCTCACCTGCTCAACCTCTGTTTTGATTTCTGAGAATCCCGCTTGTTTCAATTGCTGATTCAACCCGGGAAGATCCGATTCGAGTAATTTATGCCACGCGTCCATCATAGGTCCGACTTTTGTATCGAGATCCGCGACAGCGGCCTTGACTGCGGCTGTCGGTGCAGCATCTGCGCCTTGGATATCGTTGAACAGTCGCGTCGTCGATTCCAAAACGAAAAGCGATGGTGGAGCTCCTGGCCGCGGATGCGGCGGCCCGAACTTCATGAGTGTTTGAGCAAAGGCCTCCAGTTTTTGCGTGACGTCAGATCGCTCCGCCGCGTTTGCTCTGAGTTTCGTTAATTGCTCCGCGATGTCGTCGAACTTTTTGCCCATCGGGGCGAGCTTGAGCCGAAGCTGATACAACTGCCACGAGAGATCGAACTGTTCCTGAAGGGCGGCGGCCGACGTTTTAACGCGTGGATCCATCGCGACCGTCAACGGTTGGCTGAAAGTCTTGTTGTCAACCGTTAACGTAACCGTGTAACCACCGGGTGCGGCCCATGGTGATGTCGCTTCCGGTGCCGTATTGCGATACGTCGCGGACATCGGAAACGCCGGTTCCACATCCGGAACCGGTGTGTAATGCATATCCCATAGAAACCGATGCATACCTGCTTTTGTGGAAACCGATTGCAGCGGTCGAATCCAGTAGCTCGGAATCTTGAGCCGCTTTGGGTTCGCCTGAACCGGCGCATCCGCGCTCGAATATTTTCGAACCGACTGGCCCTTGGCGTCTTTGATCTCGATCGTTACCGGGCCGTTCGCATCTTTCGAAAGGAAATAATCGATTATCGCGCCGTCTGGCGGATTTTCGCCAGCCGGTTCGTCCGGCGGTAACGGCGTGTCGGTGTTCAGGTTCGCGCGAACGCGCAACGCAGTCTGCGGTTTAAAGAGCAGATCCTCGCGCTGGTTCCTGTTGAGTTGCCCCAGCGGCGTGATGTTGTCGAGAATCCAGAACCCGCGACCATGCGTGGCCACGACGAGATCGTCGTTCTTAATAATAAGATCGCGCACGGAACTCGCCGGCAGATTCAATCGCAATGATTCCCAGTTCGCGCCGTCATCGAACGAGACGTAAACGCCTTTTTCCGTTCCAGCGAACAAGAGACCTTTCCGTTTCGGATCTTCGCGAACTGCGTTGACGATTTGGCCGGCCGGTATTCCGTTCGCAATCTCCCTCCACGTTTTTCCGCTGTCGTGTGTCGCAAAAATGTGTGGCTGCAGATCGTCGATCCGCATGGTGTTGACCGCCGCGTAAGCGGTGTTCGAATCGAAATGTCCGGCTTCGATCAGCGAAACTTTCTGCCACGCCGAAATGCCTTCGGGCGTCGCGTTGGTCCAGGTTTTTCCAGCATCGGTCGTGAGATGAATCAAACCGTCATCGGTGCCGCACCAGATTCGGTTCGCGTCGAGCGGTGACGGCGCAACGGTGTAAATCACGCCGCGCCTGTGAGCCTGCTTTGTTGCATCTTCTTTGTATTTTCCAATGCTCGCAGGCAGCTCGTACTTGGGTCGCGACAAATCCGGGCTAATCTCTTCCCAGTGGTCGCCATGATCGCGTGTTTGCCAAAGCGTGTTTCCGGCGAAGAAGAGCAAATGCGGATCGAACGGCGAAAAGACAACCGGCTCGGTCCGCAACATCCGGAAGTCTTCTGTTTGCACCGGCACCGGAAGTATATTTTGCGCCTGACCGGTGCGTCGATCGAATCGAGTCAGCTTACCACCGATGATAATGTCTGGATCTAGTGGATCGGCAACGACGTAACCATATTCCTCTGCCGCGACCGGCTTCCAATCGCGGAACGTGATCTCGCCTTCATCGCCGCGGCTTTTGATTCCGACCGAACCGCTTTCCTGTTGTCCGCTGTAAAGCCGGTACGGAAACCCGTTGTCGGCGCTAACGTGATACAACTGCGCAGTCGACTGGTTATACCACGAGCTCCAACCTTTGCCGCCGTTGACGGTGACGATCGCGCCCTGATCCGAACCAAGCAGAATGATGTCGGAGTTGTTCGGATTGATCCAAACGTTTTGATAATCGTCTCCGCCCGGCGCGCCGCGCCAACCGTCCCAGGTTTTGCCGCCGTCCGTCGATTTCCAACAAACCACGCTGGCCGAGTACACGATCTGCGGATTTTTTGGATCAAACCGCACCACGGGGAGATCGCCACCGCCGATTCCAAGTCCCGGCCGTGGATCGTCGGTTGTGCCGCGCCACGTTTCGCCGGCGTCGTCGGAGCGATACAGTTTGGCGATCGTTTTTGTCCGGACCGCGGCGAACAATGTTTTCGGAGCGCTCGGCGCAATCGCGATGTTCGCCTGCACAATGTTGCCCGGGAGACCTTTGCTTAACTGTCGCCATGTCTTGCCGCCGTCGGTGGATTTAAAAATGCCACCCCTGTCTCCGTTGAACACTCCATTTTCCCATGGGCCTTCGCGCGATTCCCACAGCGCCGCGTAAACAACCTGCGGATTGCTCGGATCGATCTGCACATCGCTCGCGCCGACGTTCTCATCGCGATAAAGAACTTTTTCGAACGTCTTTCCGCCATCGAGCGATCGATAAACGCCGCGTTCTTCGTTAGGCCCGTACGGGTGACCGGCTGCGGAAACAAAGATGCGGTCCGGATTTTTAGGATCGACGACCAACTGCGCGATCTGCTGTCCGTCGCGCAATCCTAAATGCGTCCACGTCTTGCCGGCGTCAGTCGATTTATAAATGCCATCACCGACCGAAAGATCAGGCCGATGCAATCCTTCGCCGCTACCGACATAAATAACGTTGGGATTTGAGGGAGCGACCGCAATCGCACCGATGGAGGCGGTAGGCTGATCGTCAAAGATTGGCTGCCAGGCGCGACCGTAATCGATCGATTTGAAAACGCCGCCATTCACCGGCGCCATGTAGAAAACATTTGGCTGCGACGGCACACCGCAGATCGCGCGCGTCCGCCCGCCGCGGTAAGGTCCAATGTTTCGCCAGCGGAGAATCGAATCGAACTCGCCCGCGCGCGATTCAGCGATTGTAAAAACTAAGAGCAAGACGATGACGATGGGATTGCGAATCGAACTCATGGCATGAACCGGCCACTCTCTTCTGCTGTCCCGAAATTCGCAACGTGCGTTCTCCTCTCCTCCTCGCCCGAGGAGAGGATGAAGGCGAGGAGTCGCACAAATCCGCAATCCGCGCTTGTGTTCCTACTGCTGAATTCAGAGTTGAGCGTTCGGCGTTGGGCGTTCGACGTTTGCTTCCTTCTGATTCCGGCTCAACATCTCAGCCTTTCAATCTTCTGTCATGCTATCCGCGATCATCTTCGATCTCGACGGCGTGCTCGCCGACTCCGAGCCGTGGTGGAACCAGATTGACGCGAAATTACTCGCCGAGTACGGCGTGACGTATCGCGGTGAATACCACCAGAACGTCGCCGGGGTGAGTTACCGGCTCGCGGTCGAGTTTTACAAGAAAGCCTTTGGGCTCTCTGTGGCCACTGACGAAATGATGAGGCGCCGCGGCGAGATCGCGACCGAGTTCTTTGCCCATCGCGTCGGCTTGTTTCCTAACATTAAAGAAGTGTTGGAAGAACTGCGGCAGATGAAATTGCATCTCGCCGTCGCCACAAGCTCGGTTAGTGCGTCCGCGCGACCCTTTTTAGATCGACATCAACTAACCGGATTTTTCAAGGTCATTGTGACTGGCGAAGAAGTTGAACGCGGCAAACCCGCTCCCGACATTTACCTGTGCGCCGCGCAGAAGCTTGGAATCCCCGCTGACACATGCCTTGTGGTTGAGGACGCGCTTCCCGGTGTCGCCGCGGCCAGGGCGGCGAGCATGCGCGTCGCCGCGATCCCCGACCGGCGCTTTGTCGATCCTGACGAATACGAGAAGAAAGCCGATTACGTTCTCAGTAGTTTGAAAGAATTACCGGCGCTGGTTCGCAAACTTGTGGTCGCCGAATAACCACCACCACGTCGACTCCTAATTTCCTCAAGTTCCGCCGCAAACGGCGTAGCCTTGAGCGCGCAAGTCGTCGGCTAAGTCTTTTTCCATTTGAACAGCATATTCGTACGGCATCGGGTTCAGATGCTCGAACAGCTCCGGCAATAATCGAACACCATATTGCCTCACGAGCCGGGCCGATTTGTACCCGTTCTTGTGATTTTCAAATCGATGATCGACCGGCAATCCGGTCATTTACCCCGTGAGATAACGTCGAAGTCGACTTTTGATGTAGCGTTTTCTCCAAGCAGATTTCAGATACTTTTCGCGTTGCGCCGCATCGCTCTCGTTGCGGCAGCCTTCCCAATACACCAGCTCAAGAGGTATCCGTTTCTTTGTAGAGTTAACGAGACCGTTGTTGTGAGCTTGCAGCCGAGCCGTTAAGTTCCGCGTGAGACCAACGTAGAACTGCTTGTCATGCAGCGACCGGAGAACATAAACATAACAATACTTTGCCATTTGTTTTCTATCTAACGGGGTGAACGTACACCGCCGGTTTAGATGGATCCCGCGCGGGATTGCCCCGCAAGATCGACAAATCCTTCAGTGCAGCTTTCGAGAGTAGAACGACATAAACATTATGATGGAATTCGGGTTCGGATAAACGCACCCGTGTCCGCTTACGACGACGCACCGGGACCGTGTAACTCGGAGAACAATCACCAGCAACTGATAACCAAGGGCGCGCCGCAGCGCGCACTCGCGCGCTCAGTCACTCAATATCAACTCTCGACTATGCACATCGTAAGTTTGCGGCTTTCTTTGGGCGATGCCGGAAACCAGAATTGTGCCGCCGAGTCAAAGCATCCGCGGCGTACTGGCGCCCGTCGTAACCCCGTTCAAGGCCGATCTTTCGCCTGACTACGAACGATTCGTCAGGCACTGCCAATGGTTACTCTCCCAGAACTGCGGCCTAGCCGTGTTTGGAACAAACAGCGAGGCGAACTCGATGTCAGCCGCAGAGCGGATGAAATTGCTCGATGAGTCGATCGCAGCCGGCGTCGATACGTCTCGCATGATGCCGGGCACCGGTTGCTGCTCGCTCACCGAGACAGTGGAGCTCACTGCGCATGCGGTAAAGCATGGTTGCGCCGGTGTGCTGATGCTGCCGCCTTTTTATTATAAAGCGGTCAGCGAAGAAGGTCTGTACCGTTACTTCAGCGAAGTGGTGCAACGCGTCGCCGACACGCGTCTGAAAATTTACCTCTACCATATTCCGCCCGTGGCGATCGTCGGTATCACGCCAAAATTGGTCGAGCGCCTCCTGAAAGCTTATCCAAACACAATCGCCGGCATGAAAGACAGCTCGGGCGATTGGAATAACACCAAAACTTTTCTGGACGCGTTTGCCAAAAACGGTTTCGACGTGTTTGTGGGCAGCGAGTCGTTCCTGCTCGCCAACATGCGCAATGGGGGTATGGGCACGATTTCCGCGACGGCCAACGTGAATCCGGCGGCGATTTATGAGCTGTACAGGCGGTGGGACGCCGCGGGTGACGCGGATCAGCAACAGTCCAAATTAAACGTCGTGCGTGAGGCATTCAGTAGCAGCAAGTTTCCATCCATGATCGCGGCGTTGAAGCAGGCGATTGCGTTCTACGGGAACGACCCGGAGTGGATCAGACTGCGGCCGCCGCTGGTCGAGCTCACGACAGAGCAGGCAGAATCGCTTGCCGCGGAATTGAAAGCCATCGGATTCGCGATGCCGGGCCTCGCGACGCTGTAGCCGGCCTGCTCGCGAAGAATGTCGGAGCTGGCAACGACTGCGGACTACCCTGTAGCCACGGTGAGCCGTCACCACAGGTGAGAAGAAAACGTCCAATGCTCAACGTCCGACGCCAAACGTCGAACGCTGTGTTAGGCGGGCAGGCCTTTCCGCGCGATCAGTTCCATCTGCTCGCAGAAAAAGTCCAGCTCATTGAGCGTAGTGTAAACGTTGGGGGTGATGCGAATACCCTGGAATTCTTCGTGCATGATCGGAACGGTGAAGATGTGGTGTTTGTCGAATAGATATTTCGTCACCGCTTCCGGATTGGTGCCATCGATGTGCACGTTGGCGATGGCGCATGATTGATTTGGATCGAATGAAGTGTTGAACCGAATTTTAGGCACGTCTTTCAGCCGATTCATCCAATAACGCGACAGATAACGTAACCGCGCTTCCTTGCGTTTGCCGCCTATCCCGTTGTGAAACAGAAGCGCTTCACCAATGGCGAGCTTCGGCGCTGCCGAGTGGGTACCGATCTCTTCGAATTTGCGGATGTCCGATGCCTGCTTGGATTCCGCGGCCATGAGCGGCCAGAGTTTATCGATTTTATCGCGCTTGACGTAAAGCATGCCGGTGCCCTTCGGCGCATAGAGCCATTTGTGCAGACTGGTGCCGAAGTAATCGCAACCGAGGTCGCTCTGTTTGAAATAGAACTGGGCGAAGGAATGCGCGCCGTCGACGATGGTCTCAATGCCGTGGGCGCGCGCCATGTCGCAGACTGCTTTCACCGGAGTGATCTGGCCGGTGATATTGATCTGGTGCGAGATGAGAACGAGTCGGGTGCGGTCGGTGATTCCTTTTTCAAACGCGGCGGCGATCTCGCTGAGATTCTTTGGCGGAATCGGAATCTGAATCAGCTTGAGCTTGAGATTTTCCCGTTTTTCGCGCTGACGCAATGTGGTGAGCATGCGCGGGTAGTCCTGGGTCGTGGTGAGAATTTCGTCGCCCGGCTTGAAGTCCATACCCATGAGCAAAGTCTCGAGCGACTCAGAAGCGTTGCGCGTGATCGCGATCTCTTCGCGATCGCAGCCGAACAGCTCGGCCAGGCCGGTGCGAATGGTTTCCGATTGCGGTTCGAGGATTTGCCACATCGTGTAAGCGGTGGCGTCTTCCTGTTCCCAGATGTAACGAACGAGCGCCTCGGTCACGATCCGCGGGCTGGGCGAGACGCCGCCATTGTTCAGGTTGATAATGCCGCGTGTGACACTGAACGAGTTTTGGATAGTGGCCCAGTAGTCTTCATCCGTGGCCGCTTCTTCAGGCGTGAGATGCGCGACAGTCTTCGACGCTGCTTCGACGTTTCTTAATAGCGAGCCGATCGTTGCCGAAGAAAGCGCGGCCAGACCGAGACTTTTGCCGGCGAGGGAAATGAAGTCCCGACGGGTGGGCTTGCGAATGACAGAATTCGGGCTCGTCATGAGATGGGCAGCATTAAGAAAAGAATGGAGCTGACGGGATCAGCGACATAGAAGGTAAAGTGACGAGGGTAGGAGCGAGTGAACCGGGAGGCGAGCGAGTTTCAATGAAGCGAGTGGGACGAGCGACATGGACGGCAAAGCCGCGAGGGTAGCGGAGACCGAGGCGGGGCCGAGGGAATCAAAATCGCGTCGCGTGCGCACGTGTGCCAGCACTAATCAAAGCGGTTCCGGTGCCGGCGTGCAATCATTGTCTTCGAGAGCCGGGATTGGCATTGGGCTTAACATTAAGCAAGCGCGCTGTAGCCGCGGCTGCCTGCTCGCGAACGGAGCCGACGGGAGTCGAGCGACATAGATGGGCAAACCGACAGGTCGAATGGAGCTCTTGGGAAAAGCGACATAGAAGGCAAAGCCGCGATGGGTAGCGGCAAGTGAGCTGGGAAGTGAACGAGTTTCAAATGAGCGGGAGCGAATGAGTCAAAACTTTCGGAGTGTCAGCCGCAAAAACTGTAGCGGCAGGCGTGTCGCCTGCGATTCTCGTGGAAAGCTGCAGCCTTCGATCATCGAATTTCTAATGATAAGCCGCCCCGCTGTAGCGTGCGCGGTCTCAGCGCAGGATGAAATGAATTTTGGATCTACTCCGCTGACGACTCCGATAAATCGCGAGCAGGCAGGCGGACTCTACAGCTCTTTTCCTGGCTTCCAGATCGGAGTGAGCGTTTCTATTGCAGAAAAATCTGCATGTTCTGAAAGTCAAAGGTCACTGCATAGGGCTTGAAGAAATCGTGGCCGACCATGCCCGCAAGGTGAAAGCCAAACATGTTTTCCCAAGGAAACGGTCCATCGTAGAGACCCGGGACGTTCTCTTCCTTTATGTCTCCGAAGGAAACGTGATGCACGGTGTACGGCACGATCTTCAATTTCCCGCCTCCGCCGGCCCCTTCCGAAGCTTTGTTTTCCTCCAGCTTGATCCCGGCTTCCTTGATAACCGACTCGGCCAGTTTAACTCCCGCGCCCATCAGCCCTGTGTCAACGAAGAGGAGCGTGGGCGGAAGTGTCTCGACGCGACCCCAGCCCACCATGAAGTGGTCGCTCGCCATCCAGATAGGAACCGCGACTTTCTTGCCTGGTGATTTTTTAAACTGTTCCAGGCTTTCAACATTCTTTCGGCGCAGCACAAGCTCGCCGCGCGGATAATCCATCGTCGTTAGGAAATGATAAAACAGAGTAGTCCCGATGATTCCGTCGATTTGTTTCACGCCGAATCCTTTCGAGAGTTGGCGTAATGGAAGCATCGCAACGGGCAGATTTTTGATCGTCCAGTCGCCGACGGTGAGTGACTCAATCCGCCCTTGCTGGACCTCAGCGTGCTGCCCGCCGGAAAAGGTCCCTTGTATCGCGCCGAACTGCGGGACGCCAAGCTCCTTGGCGAACTCCGTGTCGAGCGCGACCTCCGAACCACCGGTATCGATGAAGAAGGTGACTTCGTCGCCGCCGTTGACGCGCACACTGACCACCGGCAGCGGCTCGGTTTTTACGAACTTCAGACGCGTACTCGTGCCGTTGCCATGCAATTCATAGGGAGTCTGCCCCTTGAAGCTCTCCAACTTCGCAACGTTGAGTGATGGATACTGCGAGATAAGCAGCTTGTTGCTGCTCACTTCGACGCCGTTCAGCGAAGCGGCTGCCTTTTGGAAATCATCGCGGCGATAAAACACCTCGGCCAGCATGACCTTTGCATCGGCATCATCCGGCTTCAAAGCTATGGCCTTTTCCAGCCACTTTTGCGCATCGTCGAGCCGGTTGGAAAGCAACGCAATGCGACCCAATTGGAGCGTTGCCGAATAGTCCTTGGAATTTTGAATGACGATTTGCGAGTAAAGTTTGCCGGCTTCGGCAAACTTCCCCATCTGAAAGAGCCGATCTGCCGAACCGATTTCTGATTGGCTTGGCTGCGGTGTCGCTTGTCCTGCGAAGCTACCAGACCCGATAATCGCTGCGACGGCGATGCAGGTTCTGGCAAATTTCATTTCGATTTCCGCGATCAACGTTGCGGTGGCAACGTTTCGGCCCCGACTCAAATCACACCGTCGTAAGTCCCGACAGCGACGCAAGAGTCGCCCCCGCGGCGCCTGCCGGAGCCCACCACGTCTGGTCACCGACGATTCCGTCTGCTTGGATGCCCCGATCTTGTTGGTACGCTTTGACAGCGGCTTCGGTCTTCGGCCCGAAGTCACCATCCACAGCGCCCGGATCAGTCGCAGGAGTTGAATATTTCTTGAGACCTTTTTGTAATGCGGTGACAACGCTGCCCGACGCACCACGAGCTAACAGTGGCGTATTCGGATCGGCCGGAAGCGCCTGCCACGTTATCGGCCCCACGATGCCATCCACAGTCAACCCTGCGCCCTGTTGGAAATCTTTGACGGCCTGTTCCGTTGTCGAGTCGAAGGTTCCGGTGATATTGCTCGGCGCGAGCACCTTGGTCATTACAAAGATACGTTGAAGTCTTCGTACGTCGCGACCGGTCGAACCGATGCTGATTGTTGGACCGCTGTTCATGGTTCTACTCTGTCTGCTTTTTGCCCGCTTCTTACGCCGTAATTTTGCGAAAATAGTCTACCATTCAAGCCGAAGTTCAGCGACCACACTGTTGTCAGTTCGAACAGCTGTAGCGGCGGCTGTGTCAGCGGCATTATGGGCTCGGTGAGCGCAGCGACTCAGATTCCCCGGCGCACAACGCTAATCACAACATGCGTGGTGACGCCACTCTGCTACCGTGCATCAATATGCGACAACTGGTTTTTGGGTTGGTCCTTGGGTTGGCGTGCTCTTCTTTTGGGCAAACGGTAGCGGATCGGGTAGCAAAGCAGAACGCGCTTTTTGAGGAGTATTATCAAGCCGGGCTTAAGAATTTTCCGGAACGGGCAACATCGTACGGCGATT